>Ga0169931_10006356_pt1 | contig 17845 bp, 16 predicted proteins | sample Kivu_15m_20L_FD_129675 | JGI IMG/M metagenome (GOLD analysis project Ga0169931, IMG submission 129675) | Freshwater microbial communities from Lake Kivu, Western Province, Rwanda to study Microbial Dark Matter (Phase II) - Kivu_15m_20L... | ecosystem: Environmental > Aquatic > Freshwater > Lake...
GCGTGCATCGAGCGCCCCGGCCGCCTCGCGCACGGACTCCTCGAACGCGGCGCGCAGCGCGGGCATGCGGGCCGGGCCCGCGACGGATGTCCACGCATGGCGCCATGCGGGGCGTGCCTCGAAGGCGCCCAGGCGCTCGCCCGCCTCGCGCAATGCGTCGATCGCGTCCCCCGGGGCACGCCGCGCGATCGCCGAACGCGCGTCGTCGATCCTGCGCGCCGCCGCGTCGAGGTCCGCGCGGTCACGCGCCGCGTCGACTGTGCACACGGCCACCGCGGCGGCGGCCGCCGCCGCCGCGCACCACGCGGCCAGCCGGCGCGCGCGCACGGATCAGAGGTTCCCGCGCCGCTCCTGCTCGAGCTCGAGGCTCTCGAACAGGGCCTTGAAGTTGCCCTTGCCGAAGCTCTGGCTGCCGCGGCGGCAGATGATCTCGAAGAACAGGGTGGGGCGGTCCTGAAGCGGCTTGCTGAAGAGCTGCAGCAGGTAGCCCTCGTCGTCGGCATCCACCAGGATGCCGAGGTCCTTGATGCGCTGGTGGTCTTCCTTCACGGCCGCGTGGCCGTGCTGGCGGAGCATGGCGTCCACGCGCGCCCACACGCCCTGGTAGTAGGCGTCGGGGATGGTGAGGAAGTCCACGCCGCGGCGGCGCAGCTCGGCGACGCTCGCGAGCTCGTCGTCGGTGCGCAGCGCCAGGTGCTGCACGCCCGGGGTCATGTCGTGCCACTCGAGGTACTCGAGGATCTGGCTCTTCTTCTTGCCGGCGGCGGGCTCGTTGATCGGGAACTTGATGAGCTGGTTCCCGCTCGCCATCACCTTCGACATGAGGGCCGAGTACTCGGTGGAGATGTCCTTGTCGTCGAAGTGCTTGAACATCGAGAAGCCGAGCACGTGCTCGTACCACTCGACCCATGCGTTCATCTTGCCTTCCTCGACGTTGCCGACCGCGTGGTCGACGAACTTGAGGCCGCAGGGGTGCTGGCGGTTCCAGTCGTTGAGCGCAAAGGCGCCGAAGGGCCGGAAGCCGGGCATGAACGTCGCGCCTTGCTTGACCTCGGGCAACGCGTAGGCGCCGGTGCGGCTGACGAAGGTGTGCGTGGCGCGCCCGTAGGTCTTCACGGCGGCCGTGGTGACCGAGCCGCGCGCGTCGCTGCGGGTGGTGGGCTCCTGGGCGCTGGTGCCGCCGTTGCGCACGGCCTGCTTCCACGCGGCCTCGGCGTCGAACACCGTGAAGGCGATGTCCTTGATGCCGTCGCCGAAGCGGCGGATCTCGTCGGCGGCCGGGTGGTCCTTCGTGAGCGGCGTCTCGAGCAGGAACCGGATGTTCCCCTGCGTCAGGAGGTACTGCGCGGACTGGCGGCTGCCCGTGGTGAGGTCGTTGATCTGGTCGACCTGGAACCCGAAGGCCGAGGCGTAGAAGAACGCCGACTGCTTCGCGTTCGCCACGTAGAACCGGACGTGGTCGACGTCGATGAGGGCGAGCGGGTCGGTGCCCGTGGACGGGCGCGAGACGGGACTGGTCGCGACGGAAGTCATCTCGGGGATGATAGTCGCGCCCGTCCTCCCGACGGCCGCGCCGGGCCGCTCAGAACCGGATGACCGTGTGCACGTCCCGGGGCGCGATCAGCGCGCGGCCGCCGAGGTCGGCGAGCTCGATGAGGACCGTGGCCCCGGCGACCACGCCGCCCACGCGCTCGACCAGCTCGCAGCAGGCCTTGAGGGTGCCGCCCGTCGCGAGCAGGTCGTCGACCACCAGCACCTTGGTTCCGGCGGGGAACGCGTCCGCATGCATCTCGAGCGAGTCCTTGCCGTACTCCAGCGTGTACGAGACCGACACGGACGTGCTCGGGAGCTTCCCGGGCTTGCGCACGGGCACGAACCCGCACCCGAGTGCCTGCGCCACCGCGACGCCGAAGATGAAGCCGCGGCTCTCGGCCCCCACCACCACGTCGAACTTCTGCCCGCGGAACGGGTTCGCCATGAGCTCGACCGCGAGCGCGAGCGCGCCGGGGTCGGCGAGCATGGGCGTGATGTCGCGGTACATGATGCCCTTCTTGGGGAAGTCGGGCACCGCGCGGATCAGGCGTGCGACGTGTTCGACCGGGTTCTGCTGGGCTCGCATGCGTGGACGGTTATATCATTCGGGCATGACGCGCACGTCGCGAACGACCAAGCTCGAGGTGGTGGAGCCGATCGGCAAGCGGGTCCTCATCCGCAAGGACGAGGATAAGAAGGTGACCAAGGTCGGCATCCACCTGCCCGACAAGATCGAGATCCCCACCATCACCGGGCGCGTGGTGGCGATCTCGGCCGAGGTGGCCAAGGACGACAACTACCCGATCGAGCAGTACGACCGCGTGCTCTTCAACCCGAAGCACGGCGTCCCCGTGGACTTCGAGGGCGACAACCGCCTGTTCGTCATCCCCGTCGAGGACATCGTCGCGGTGTTCCGCGCCGCGGGCGAGGCGAAGGACTGAGCCGCCCGATGGCCCCCGCCGCCGGCGAACCGCGCACGGTGGCCGCGATCGGCGCGTTCGTGCGCGACGTGCGCGTGCCGGGCTCCAAGAGCATGACGAACCGGGCGCTGGTGCTGGCCGCGCTGGCGCGCGGGACCACGGTGCTGCGGCACGCGTTGCGCTCGGAGGACACCGACGCGCTCGCGGCCGCGATCACGGCGCTGGGCGTTCGCGTCGAGACGGGCGCGGGCGAGGACGCGTTCACGGTGCATGCGGCCGGCGCAGGGCTGCCCGCGGGCGAGGAGGTTCACGTCGACCTCGGCGACGGCGGGACGCCCACGCGGTTCGCGACGGCGCTCGCGGCGCTCGCTCCGCGCGTCACGGTGATCGACGGCAGCGCGCGCATGCGCGAACGGCCGGTCGCGGACGGGGTGGCGCTGCTGCGCGCGCTCGGTGCGGATGCCGGATGGGCCGGGGCCGAGGGCCGGCTGCCGGTGCGCGTGGACGGCCGCGCCGGGCCGCCGCGAGGCGGCACGCTGCGCGTGGGGAAGGTCGCGAGCAGCCAGTTCGTGAGCGCATTGATGCTCACTGGCTGCCGGATGCCGCACGAACTGACGCTCGAGTTCGATGAACCACCGACAAGCGCCAGCTACGTGGAGCTGACCGCGGACGAGCTGCGTGCCTGGCACGTGCCCGTCGACGTGCTCCGCGCGCCGGGCGGGGCGCTTCGTTCGGTGCGCGTGCGCAGCGCCGTTCCCGACGCGGGCGGCGAGCGCACGGTCGAGCCGGATGCCTCGAGCGCGCTGTACTGGGCGGCCGCGGCCGCGCTGGTCCCCGCAAGCTCCGTGACGCTCGCGGGGCTCGCGCGCGCATCGGGCCAGCCGGACATGCGCGCGATCGACGTGCTGGCCGCGATGGGCGCCGTGGTCGAGGACGCGCCTGCGGGGATCCGCGTGCGTTCGCGCGCCTCGGCCGGCGATTCCCCCGCGCCGCTCGGCGGAACGCGCGCGGATTGCTCGGCGTGCCCGGACGGGGCGCTCATGCTGATCGCGGCGGCCGCGGTGGCCGCCGGGCCATCGCGCTTCGAGGGGCTCGGAACGCTGCGCGTCAAGGAGAGCGACCGGATCGCGGCGATGGCCCATGGCCTGCGGCGCGTCGGCGCGCACGCCGAGTTCGGCGAGGACTGGATCGAGGTCACGCCGATCCCCGCGCATCGCCACGTGGACGCGCAGGTCGACCCCCACGGCGACCATCGCATCGCCATGAGCTTTGCGGTCCTGGGGCTGCGGACGGGCGGCATCCGGGTCATGAACCCCGACTGCGTGTCCAAGAGCTACCCGGGCTTCTGGGAGGAGCTCGGCCGCATCCGCGAGGCGTCGGGCCCGCCGTTCGCATAGCCTGACCGCGATGGGAGCGTTCTGGCACTTCGCCAAGCGGTTGCTTCAGCACAAGGGCCAGCTGGCCGCCGCCATGGCCTTCGCGGCGGTGTCCGCGGGCGGGCTCGGGGCGGGGCTCGTGGCGCTGTCTCCGGTCCTCGAGCTGCTGCTCTCCAAGGGCGGATCGCTCGCGGACTGGGCGCGCCAGCATGCGTCGTGGCTGCCGGCGGGCGTCGTGGACGCGCTTCCCACGGACCCCTTCCACGGCGTGTGCCTGGTCTTCGGGGTGCTCGCGGCCATGACCGTGGTGGGCGCGGCCGCGAACTTCGCGCACCAGTACCTGGCGCTCACCCTCTGCGTGCGGGTGGTGACGAACGTCCGGCGCGACGTGTTCAAGCATGCCGTGAACCTGCCGCTGGCGACGGTGCTGCCCCGCGGCGCGAGCGAGTTCGTGAGCCGCGTCACGCGCGACAGCGCCGAGCTGCAGCGCGGGCTCGTGGCGCTCACGGGCAAGGCCGTGGCGCAGGCGACCAAGGGCGCGGCCGCGTTCGCGGCGGCCGTGTGGCTCGACTGGCGCATCACGCTGGTGGCGCTCGTGGCGGTGCCCGTCCTCGCGGTGCCGCTGCGCAAGTTCGGCAAGCGGATCCGGCGCGGCATGCGCGGTTCGCTTCAGGCGCAGGAGCGCATGCTGCGCGCCGCCAACGAGTCGATGCAGGGCCTTCGCGCGGTGAAGAGCTCGTGCGCCGAGCCCGAGGCCATCCGACGGTTCTCCGAGGCCAACGACGCGGTGCTCCGCGAGGAGATGCGCATCCGGCTGGCGCAGGCGCTGTCCTCGCCGGTGGTCGAGACCATCGCGATCCTCGCGGTGTGCGGGCTCGCCCTCGTGGCCGCGCGGCAGATCCTCGACGGGAAGCTGGCCTTCGACACGTTCGTGCTGTCCCTCGGCGCGCTGGCCGCCGCGGGCGGGTCGCTGAAGCCGATCTCCGGGCTCATCAACGAGATCCAGGCCGCGAGCGCCCCGGCCGAGCGACTGCTCGAGGTCACGGGCACCGCGCGCGAGGATGCCGGCGACCGCAGGAGGCCGGACCTCGCGCGGCACGCGCGCGCGATCCGCTTCGAGAGCGTGTCGTTCCGGTACCCGGGCGCGTCGTCGGACGCGCTGCAGGGCATCGACCTCGCCATCGCGCACGGCGAGCGCGTGGCCATCGTCGGGCCGAACGGCTGCGGCAAGACCACGCTGCTCTCGCTCCTGCCGAGGCTCTTCGAGCCGACGTCCGGGCGCATCACGGTCGACGGCGCCGACATCGCCTCGGCGTCCATCCGGAGCGTGCGCGCGCAGGTGGGCGTGGTGACGCAGGACGCGGTGCTGCTGCACGCGACCATCGCCGACAACATCCGGTTCGGGCTCGAGGCCGACGACGCGCGCGTGCGCGCCGCGGCGGCGCGCGCCCACGCCGACCGCTTCATCGAGCGCATGCACGACGGCTACGCGACCATGGTCGCCGAGGGCGGCACGTCGCTCTCGGGCGGGCAGCGCCAGCGCATCGCGATCGCGCGCGCGGTGCTGCGCGACCCCGCGGTGCTGGTGCTTGACGAGGCCACGAGCCAGGTCGACGCGGAGAGCGAGGAGCAGATCAACGCCGCGATCCGCGAGTTCGGCGAGGGCCGCACGACGCTCGTCATCGCGCACCGGCTCTCGACCGTGCTCGCGGCCGACCGCATCGTGGTGATGGACCACGGGCGCATCGTGGCGCAGGGCACGCACGACGCGCTCATGGCGGCATGCGAGACCTACGCGCGCATCGCGCGCACGCAGCTGGTCGCCTGAGGCGCGGAGAATGCGGGCTTCAGCGAGGCGCGGCGCCGCCGGTCGCGGGGATCGGCTGCGCCGGCGCGGGCTCGGGCGCGCCGCCGAGGGCCGGGATGGTCTTGCCCTCGGGCGGCGGGGCCTCGGGCAGCTCGACCGGTGCGTCGCCGACGACGGCGTCGGCCCCCGCGGGCACGGCCGGCGCCGCGGGCATTGCGGCCGTCCCGCGCGCGTCGAGCACGATCATGGTGAGGAACACCGCGCCCACGAGCGTCATGCACGTGAGGATCGCGATGAAGAGCATCCACTTCTGGAGCGCCGAGTGAAGGCGCTGCACGCCGGCGTCACGCTCGGCGGTGCGGTCGAGGAGCCGCTGCAGGGCCTGCGCGCTGCGGTCGGTGGTCTCCTGCAGCTGGACCACGGCGCCCGCGAGGGTGGTGACGCCGTCGGCCACCTTCAGCGCGCTCTCGTGGTTCAGGTCGAGCTGCTGCTGCACGAGCCCCATGACGTCGCGCTGCTGCTCGACGCCCTGCGTGATGCGCGCGAGGGTCTTCTCGACCTGGTCGTCGCGCTGGCGCGTGAGCATCAGCTGCTGCGCCACCAGGTCACCCAGGCGGGTCTGCTGGCGGACGAGCTCGGGCAGGGCGCCCATGCTCTGGGGAAGCGCGGCCACCACGCGCGCGAGTTCCTGCTGCCGTTGCTCCTGGAGGTCGAGGAACGCGCGGAAGTCGCGCGCCATCGCGACGATCTCCTGCGAGTCCGCGGGAACCGGCGTGGCCGATCCGTCGATCCGGTCGATGCCCCCGCCCGTCGTGCGCCGCGCGGTGGCGGGCTCGTCGGGCCCCGTGAAGAGGCGTCGGAGGGATGCGAGGAACGCGGGCATCGGCCGGGGAGCGTATCGGCTCACCGCCCCATGCGGGCGTAGGATCGCGTCGTGCCTCGGCTCACGAACACGATCGCCCGCGCCGTGTCGGTGGCGTTGGCCGCCTGCGCGATGGCATGCGGCCGCGCGGAGCCCGATTCCGGCGCACGCGATGCGCCGGAACGCCCGGACGCGCCGCGCACCGGCGGCATCGTCTCGCTGAGCCCCGCGCTCACCCACACGGCGCAGGCGCTCGGGGCGGGCGACCGCATCGTCGGATGCACCGCGTGGTGCGAGGCGCCCGGTGCGCGGGTGGTGGGGTCGCTGGAAGACCGGGACCTCGAGGCCATCGTCGCGCTGCGGCCGGCCGTGGTGCTCAGGCAATCGTCCGCGCCGGACCCGGCGCTCGAGGCCGCGGTCCGCGCCGTGGGCGCACGCCTGGTCGAGGTGCGAGCCATCGATCGCGTGCGGGACGTCGAGGAGGCTGCCTCCCGCGTGGCCGATGCGCTCGAATCGACGGGCGTGGCGGGAGCGCGGGCGCGTGCGGCCGAGGCCGTGGCCGCGTTCCACCGGGACACCGCGTCGCCCGTCGCGTGCACGCGGCCCGTGGCGTTCCTCTATTCCACGGATCCCCCGGCCGCCTTCGGCGCGGGCACCTTCGTCGACGATGCGTGGCGCGCCATGGGTGGACGCAATGCGGTCACCGCGCAGGGGTATCCCGCCATGAGCGCCGAGGACCTGGTGCGGCTGGCACCGGCCGCGATCGTGGTGGTGGTGCCGAGGAAGGCCGAGGTCCCGGACTGGGTGCGCCGCGCGGCGCCCGCGGTGGCGGTGGTCGAGTCGGCGGCGCTCCTGGAACCGAGCCTTCGCATGCTGGCGCGTGCGCCCGAAGCCATGCGCGCGGCGGATGCGGAACTGGCGGCCCAAGGTGCGGGCGGAGGCGTGCCGTGACGACCGGGCGGCGCGCACTGGGCGTGGGCGCATGCATCGCGCTGGCCGCGGGCGCCGTGGCGCTGCGGCTGGCGGTGGTGCGCGTTCCCGGCGAGGGGTGGGTGCTTGGGTGGCCAGGCGAGCCGATCGCGGGGTTCCGGTCCGGCGCGGCGACGACGGCCGCCGCGGCCGGAGCGGCCTTGGGCGTGAGCGGCGCCATCCTCCAGGGCGTGCTCCGGAATCCGCTGGCATCGCCGTTCGTGCTCGGGGTCACGTCGGGGGCGGGCGCAGGCGTGGCGGTTGCGGCGTTGCTTGCAGCGATCGCCGGGGCCGCGGCGCCGGCGGGCCCGGCGCTCGCGTGGCCCGCGACGATCGGCGCGCTCGCGGCGCTGGCGGCGTCGCTCACGCTCGCACGACGTCACGGCACGGTCGACCCGACCACGTTGGTGCTCGGCGGCGTCATCGTGGGGGCGGTGTGCGCGGCCATCACGACGGTGGCCGAGGCGATGCTCCCGCCCGAGCGGCGCGGGTTGCTCATGGGATGGATGTTCGGGCGCGTTCCCGAGATGCCTGACCCGTCCGCGCTGCGGGCGTGCACCATTGCGGCGCTGGCCCTCACCGGGCTTGGATGCTGGTGGGGACGCGCGCTCGACGCGGCGTCGATGTCCGACGACGAGGCCCGCTCGGTGGGCGTCAACCTGGGCCTCGTTCGCGGGGTGCTGCTCGCCGCGTGCGGCATCGCCACCGCCACCACGGTGGTGCTGTGCGGTCCCATTGCCTTCGTCGGGCTGCTTGCGCCGCACCTCGCGCGCGGACTGGTGGGTGCGACGCACCGGGCGCTCGTTCCGGCATCCGCCGCCACGGGGTGCGCGCTCCTCGTCGGGGCGGACGCGCTGCGCCAGTGGATCGACGTCGGCACCGGGCGGCTGCCGCTCGGTGCGCTCACCGCGGCGCTCGGCGGCGTCGCGTTCCTCGTCCTCCTGCGCCGCACGGCCGGGGCGTGGGGGCACTGATGGAACCGCTGCGTTTCGAATCGCCCGTCCTTGAACGATCGCGCTTCCGCTTTGCGCCGGGCCGTGTCTCGGTGCGGCCAGGCGCGGTAACGGTGCTCATGGGCGCCAACGGGAGCGGGAAGTCCACCGCGCTCCGGGTGTCCGCGGGCCTCGCGAAGCCGTCGTCCGGTGCGGTGCTCGTGGACGGCATCGACGTGGCGAAGCGCTCGCCGTGGCAGCGCGCGGCACGGATCGCATTCGTGCCGCAGCGCACGGCGGTGGCCGCGCCCTTCACCGCGCGCGAGGTGGTGGCGCTCGGACGCGTCGCGCGGCCCTCGGCCCCGGAACGCGTGGATGCGGCGCTGCACGCGGTGGGACTTGCGCACCGCGCCCACGATGCGTTCGGCACGCTCTCCGGGGGACAGCAGCAGCGCATCGCGCTGGCGCGGGCCCTTGCCCAGCTCGAACCCACGGGCATCCTCCTCCTCGACGAGGCCTTCGCGGCCATCGACCCCTCCGAGACGGTCGCCATGGTGCGCCTGGTGCGGTCCGTGGCCGGGCAGGGGGCCACGGTGCTGGCGGTGGCGCACGACCTGGCGCTGGCGTGCGCGCTTGCCGACGACGCATGGGTGCTGCGCGACGGGGCCACGACGGCCTTCGGCGCCGCGGAGGACGTGCTGGTGCCCGCGCGCGTGGGCGCGTTGCTCGGGGTGCACGCCGTGAGCGCGGCCGGCGCCGCGGGCGGCCGCGTGCTCACGCCCGACTACCGGGCTACCATGCCCACGGACTGACCCATGCGCCAGACCGAGCTCATCCTGTTCATCGTGGTGATGCTCATCAACGGCGGCATCGCGCTGTACAAGAAGCACAAGCAGCGCGAGGCCGCGCGCGCCGCGAAGTCGCTCGAGAATCTTGCGACCACCGCGCGCGCCGAGGCGAAGGCCATGCGCCCCAAGCGCACGCCGGCGCCCGCACCTGCGAAGCCCGCTTCCGCGAAGCCCGTGGCCGCACCCGCGAAGCCCGCGCCCGCACCCGCGAAGCCCGTGGCCGTCCCCACGGCCCCTGCGCTCGTCCCGGTCATCGCGCGCGCGGCGGCGGCACGCCCCGGCGCCAGAGTCGATGCGGTGAACGTGGCCCGTGGGCGGCCGACGCTTGGCACCCGGCGGGCCCTCCGGGACGCCGTGATCGCCTCCGAGGTGCTGGGGCGCCCGCGCGCGGACCGGCCGCTCGGGGCGTGACTGACTCGCTTCCCGCGCACGATCGCCACATGATCGCAGCATGATCGGGGTCATTTCCCCTATCATTCCGCCCCATGATCGACATCCGCAAGCTGAAGGAACTCGTGCGCCTCATGACGGCGAGCGACCTCACCGAGCTCGACCTGCGTGACAAGGACGAGCAGGTCACCATCCGCCGGGCGAGCCCGCAGGCCGCGCCCCAGGTGGTGCACCACGCCATGCCGGCCATGATGCACGCCCCGATGGCGGCCGCGCCCGCCGTGCCCGCGGCGACCGCTGCCGCGGCGCCCGCCGCAGCACCGGCGGCCGCGGCGAGCGAGGACGCGGGCCTCGTCGCCATCGAGAGCCCCATGGTGGGCACCTTCTATGCGTCGCCTGGCCCGGACAAGCCCCCCTTCGTGGCGGTGGGTGCCCAGCTGGGCCCCGAGTCGGTGGTCTGCCTCGTCGAGGCCATGAAGATCTTCAACGAGATCAAGGCCGAGCGCGGCGGCACCGTCGCCAAGATCCTGGTCAAGAGCGGCCAGGCGGTCGAGTTCGGCCAGCCGCTCTTCATGATCAAGCCGAGCTGACCCGACGCACCCCGAGCCCCAAGCGCGCGCCGGACCGGCGCGCCGAGGCACCCAACCCATGTTCAAGCGCGTCCTCATCGCCAACCGCGGCGAAATCGCCCTGCGCATCATCCGCGCCTGCCGTGAGCTCGGAGCCGAGACGGTGTGCGTCTACTCGTCGGCCGACGCCGGCGGGCCGTGGCTCGAGCAGGCCGACCGCGCCATCTGCATCGGCCCGGGGCCCGCGAAGGAGTCGTACCTGCGGATCGACCGCCTGATCGCGGCGGCCGAGGTGTCGCATGCCGACGCCATCCACCCGGGCTACGGGTTCCTCAGCGAGAACTCGCACTTCGCCGAGGTGTGCCGCGACTCGGGCTTCGAGTTCATCGGCCCAAGCCCCGAGGCGATGCACGCCCTCGGAGACAAGGTGAACTGCAAGCGCCTGGCCCGCAAGACGGGCACGCCCGTGTTCCCCGGCACGGAGGACGCGATCGAGGACATCGAGGAGGCCGTGAAGGTCGCCCACGAGATCGGGTTCCCGGTGATCGTGAAGGCGCGCGCCGGCGGCGGCGGCCGCGGCATGCGCATCGCCCGCGACGAGCAGCAGCTGCGGGCCGGCATCGAGGCCGCGCGCCAGGAGGCCGCCGCGGCCTTCGGCGACGGCGGCGTGTACGTCGAGAAGTTCCTCGAGAACGCGCGCCACTTCGAGGTCCAGACCATCGGCGACAAGCACGGGAACGCCGTGCACCTCTACGAGCGCGACTGCTCGAGCCAGCGCCGGCACCAGAAGCTGGTGGAGGAGGCACCCGCGCCGGGCGTCGACCCCGCCAAGCGCGACGCCGTCTGCATGAGCGCGGCGAAGCTGATCCGCGAGGCCAAGTACTCCGGCGCGGCCACGGTCGAGTTCCTGATGGACCGCAACCAGAGCTTCTACATGCTCGAGGTCAACACGCGCGTGCAGGTGGAGCACCCCGTGACCGAGATGATCACGGGCGTCGACATCGTGAAGACCGGCATCCGCGTCGCGGCGGGCGAGCGGCTCCCGTTCGAGCAGAAGGGCGTGCGCATCAACGGCCACGCCATCGAGGTGCGCATCAACGCCGAGGACCCGGACCGCAACTTCATGCCGCAGGCCGGGCTCATCGAGACCTACGCGGCGCCCGGCGGCCCGGGCGTCCGGCTCGACAGCCACGCGCGGCCCGGCTACCGCATCCCGCCGAACTACGACTCGATGATCGGCAAGCTCATCGTGCACGCGCCCGACCGGGACACCTGCATCGAGCGCCTGAAGGGCGCGCTGCGCGAGTTCCGCATCGGGCCCGTGAAGACGACCATCCCGCTGCACCTGAAGGTGCTCGACCACCCCGACTTCCGCAAGGCCACGCACGACATCCACTACGTGGAGCGCTGGCTCAAGTCGCTGGCGGGGGGCTGACGGACGTCAGCCGGGGCCCCACGCCCCGAGCAGGAGCCCCAGGTCCGAGCCCATGGTGATGCCGTCGCCGTCGAGGTCGGCGGCCGGGGTGCCCCACGCGGCCAGCAGCAGCCCGAGGTCGGTGCCGCCCACGGTGCCGTCGCAGTCGAGGTCGGCCGCCGCGCACGGCGGCTCCAGCGCGAGGGTGGCCGTGTCCATGTCGACGGGCGCGCTCCGCCCGAACTGCACCCAGAGGTCGTAGGCCGCCTGGCCGGTGGAGTCGGTGCGGTTCTCGTCGCGCAGGAACTCGACGTACTCGCGCGTGGTGGTCTGGTGGTAGAGCGTGACGATCGCGCGCGCCGCGCCGGCGGGCACGGGATAGCGCGTGTCGTCCCAGTGCTGCCCGTCGGCGTACTGGGCGCCCACCGGCTCGCCCCCGAACGCCGCGAACGCCGCGTTGCGGAACCCGCGCGGCGGGATTCGGTTGTCGAAGGCCACCTTGTTCAGCAGCGCGATGTGGAAGTCCGTCGGGTCGGGGAGCCCGGCGGCCGCGGCAAGCTCGCCCGCGGTCACCATGTGTGCGCCGTACTGCTTCGCCGACCGGTCGAGCAGGGTGCCCGTGGCCCAGTCGTACGCGCCGCTCTCGCCGACGACCGCGCCGAGCGCGTCCAGGAACCGCACGTGGAGCCACATGCGCCGGCCCTCGCTGATGCCCGTGGGGAGCTTGTGCCCGCCCTGGTTGATGACGCGCACGCGCAGGTCGGGACCCTCCTGCGCCAGCTCCATGTCGCTGGCGTCGCGCAGCATCTGCACGTTGCGCGCGATCGCGGTCTCGACGCGGCTCTGCGTCAGGCCCATCCCGCTGGCCTCGGCGCCCAGCTGCGCGCGCACCGCCCGCACCGCCCACGAGTTCGCGCCCGCGAACCCGTGCTGCGGGACGTCCGGGCGTTCCCACTCGGTGTCGATGTGCAGGACGCATCCCGCACCGTCGTGGTCGGGCATGTGGCAGTCCTGGCACGTGCGCATGACGCCGGTGGGGTGGTTGCCGCCGAACCTGCGGTCGGCGAACGCGACGCCCTCGGACGCGAACGCGCTGTTCAGCCACTCGCTGTACGTGCGCTGCTCGGGGAACATGTCGTAGGAGTCGCCCGTGGCGTGCGCGGCGCCGGGCGCGTCGAGGCCCCACGACCCGTCCGGGCGGCGCACGGTGATGGCGTTGCTCACGTCGTGGCAGGTCCCGCAGAACTCGCCCGTGGAGTGGAACGGCGAGAAGTGCAACGGAACCCCGTGGTAGTTGACGGGGATGTCGTCGAACGGCCCGCGCCGGGAGTCGCGCGGGTCGACCACGTACGACCCGTTGGTCCGCGCTCCGGGCCCGGGAAGCGTCCCCGCCTTCGCGAGCGCCGCGAGGATCTCGACGTCCGGATCGGGGTCGTACGGGATGTTGTCGGCATAGCCGACCGCGCTCAGTGCGCCGGCCTCGGGGTTCACCATGCGGTGGCAGAAGGTGCACGTGACCCCGTCGAAGTCGGGCAGCAGGTCGAAGCCGTTCGTCGACCCGTCGGCATGGCGGTCCCCGAGCCAGGCGGTGGGCGCATGGCACCGGATGCAGGCCTGGCCGGAGAAGGGGACGTCCTGGTTCGCGATCGCGAGCGACGCGTGCCAGATGGGGTCGCGCGCGCTCTGCGCCATCATGCTGGCGATCCACGAACGGAACGGCGCCGTGTTCGCGTCGAACGACCCGTGGCAGTTCGCGCAGCCGATGCCCTCGTAGAAGGTGTCGTGCGCTGGGTCCGGCTGCGTGCCCGGGGCCGCGAAGTCCGCGGGCGTGGCCGTGACCTGGGCGAGCGCCGCCGACGGAAGCGCGACCGCCGCAAGGTGCGCGATCGCGAGCCGGGCGGCGGCGGACCGGGGCCGCACGGCGTTCAGTCCTGGTGGCCGCGCTTGGCGGGCATGAGGTTGACCAGCACCACCGCGGCCGCGGCGATCGCGATGAGCGCGTAGCCGCCCACGGGGTTCACCGTGCCCATGTTGCGGTCGGGCTGGGGCGGGGTGGCCACTTCCTGCATGGCGAGCGCGGCGTCCGCGAACGCCCACGCGGCGCAGGCGCAGGCCGCGAGGGCCGCGCGCGACGCGGCGCGGACGGGGGACGGGGACGTGCGGCGCGGGGTACCCATGGTCATTGCTCCTTCGGGACCGTGACGGAGATGTCGTTCACCACGCGGTCGCCTGACGGCGAGACCAGCATGAGCCCGCGGATGTTGGCCCCCGAGGGGACGCGGAAGTGGAGGAAGAGCTTCTTGCCGCTGCCGAGCGGCTGGATCGGGATGTCGCGGATGCGCAGCGGCTTGCCGCCCATGCTCCGGACGAACACCCACTCGCCGTCGTCCTCGACGAGGCCCACCGCGTAGTACTTCGCGCCGGCGTCGTCGATCACGCAGACGCGCGCGTCCTGCGCCTCGGCGCCGGCCGAGCGGATCCACTCGTTGAGGTCGGGGAAGATGCGCACGCCCTCGGCCGTGGCCGAGGCGTTCATGCGGAGGATGCGCTGCCCGGCCTGCACCTGGAAGCCGCGCACGCGCAGCTCGGGCGACACGTTCGCGGAGCCGTCGCGCGGGAACTTCTGCTCGCCCGAGACGACGAAGTTCGCGCCGTCAGTGACCAGGTTCCCCTTCTCGTTCGAGTTGATGACCGTCCCGCCGATCGCGTAGTACGGGTCGGGGAAGTCGCAGAGCGCGCTGATGTCGGTGGCGTCGGGATCCTCGATCCGCTTGCCGCGCGCGCCGGCGGCCGCGGCCGCCGTGCCGGCCGCGAGGAGCTCCGCGCCCGACTTGGGCGCCGGGAGCAGGTAGCGCACGCCCTTGATCTCGAAGTACTTCGGCGCCTGCGCGCCGAACTCGGACTTCGGGAAGAGAAGCACGCACTTGGACTCGCCCTGGCTCGGGATCGAGGTCACCATGTTGGAGGGCGAGCTGAAGAAGAAGTAGCCCATCGGCGAGGTCGGCGTCGGCTGCGACCACGCCACCGGGTGCACGCTCGACGCGTTCTTGCCGTTGCCGATCACGCGCGCCTGCGCGGCGGTGAGGACGAACTGCTGGCCGCCGCCGTCGTAGCCGTCCTGCGCGACGGTGAAACTCACCGCCCAGGCCGCGGCCGGCGCCGACCCGACGGCGCCCGACAGCGGGGCCGCAGGAACGTCGAGCAGCACCAGGTCGGAGACCGCGCCCGGCTGGATGGCGATGCGCCCCTGGCCCTCGCCGAACGAGTCGCGGTTGATGGACGCCGACTGGCGGAACAGGTCGGGCGAATGGGTGGCGAACGTGCCGCCGCCGAGCCACGGCGTGAACGACCCCCACGAGAGGTAGCCGTAGAACGACGCGGTCGCGGACGCGATGTGCAGCATCGGCGCGTTGTCCGAGCCGATGGTCGGCGCGGTGGGGACGTCGGAGCGCCGCGACCAGCCGGTGTAGTCGCCGATGGTGACGGTGGACTGGAAGTAGCCCATCGAGATGATCATGATCCCGACCGAGAGGATGCCCGACGCGAGGCCGAACGCGCCGCCCACGGCCACGTCCGCGGCGCGCGGGAAGTTCAGGTTCATCGGGATGAACTTGTCGGTGAGGAGCCGCAGCAGCGCGGTGAGTCCCACGAACGTGCCGATGAGCACCAGGCCCTTCGCATGGCCCTCGACCGGGGACTCGAGCAGGCGGTAGGAGACGGGCTCCCAGATGGCGAAGGCGACGGCCCCGGCGGTGATCACGCACATCATGTGGACCAGCGCGCTGAAGGCGCCCGTGTTGGCCCACCAGTAGGCGATGAGGAGGACGGCCGCGAAGGCCAGAAGCGACATGATCATGGGTGGTCGTTCCTCAGCTCTTGGGCTTGGGGGCGGCGGCGCGCGCGGGGGCGGCCGCGGGCTTCGCGGGCGTGGCGGGCTTCGCGGGCGCCGCCGCGGCGGGCGGCGCGAAGACGCGCTTCACCTCGTCGAAGCTGGTCTCGCCGTTGCGCACCTTGATGAGCGCGGCATCCTGGACCGACGGGCACTTGAACGTGCGCCTGGCGTGGAGGACCGCGCCCTTGGCGTCGCCGGAGGCGAGCAGCGCGCGCGCGTCGTCGTCGAAGGGCAGCACCTCCACCGCGGCGGTCACGCCGGCGAAGCCCGTTCCCTTGCAGGTGGGGCACTCGGCAGGCTGGTCCTTGATGAGCACCTTGCCGGTCTGCTTGTAGATCTGCACCTGCTTGCCGGCGGGGATGGCCAGCATCTTGGCCTCCGCGGGGCTCGGGACGTAGGCCGCGCGGCAGGACTGGCAGAGCGTCCGGACCAGCCGCTGGGCCACGAAGAGCCGCAGGCGGTCGGACGCGGCCTTCGGGTCGCCGACGGCCTTGGCCCACGCGGCGAGCACGTCGGCCGCGCTGTCGGAGGGCATGGCGACGTAGAAGAGCGTGTCGGCGGCGCCCGGCGCGCAGATGACCTTGCCGGTGCCCGCGTCGGCGACGTCGGAGGCGAAGACCACGTCGGGGCCGCGGCGGACGATGGTCTGCAGCTGCGTCCCGAAGTCGCTCTTGCCGGAGTCGAACTGCGCGTGCTCGACGCCCTCGACGTCGCGCTCGGGCTGGCGCTCGAGCGTCTTGATGTTGGAGATGAGCGCGTCATGGCGCGCGAGCAGCGAGTAGGCGAGGGTGGTGAGGCCCTGGCCGGGGCGCGCGCCCACGAGGACGACGCCCTTCGGGTTCGCCTGCAGCGTGTCGCCGAGCAGCTTGAGCTGGGACTCGGTCATGCCCAGCTTGCCCGCCGGCACCGACAGCTGCTTGACGCGCTCGACGTCCACGCGCACGACCTCGCCCTGCATCGAGCCGACCGTGGTGACGGTCAGCACCGTGCGCTCGCCGTCGCGCAGGACCGCGGCGGTGCCGCGCTGCATCTTGCGCCGCTCGGACGGGTCGAGGTCGGCGAACGACTTCAGCAGGTCGACCACGCGCGTCGCCAGCTCGCCGGCGATCGGGTCGCGCTTGACCCGCAGCGAGTCGACGAAGTGCTGGACCTGCGCGCCCTGCTTGGTGAGGGCGAGCTCCACGCGCGAGGCGCGCGACTCGAAGGCCGCGACCACCAGCTGCTCGAGCGTCGAGTAGGTCTCGAACGCGGGGTCCTTGCGGTCGGGCACCTGGCGCTCGGACCGGTCCTTCGCCTGGAAGCGGACCTTCACGCTGGCCTGCGCGGCCTTCGCGCGGCGGGCCGCCGAGATCGCCGCGAAGTCGATGTCGAGGAACGACAGCTTCTTCGCCTTGGTGCCGGCGAGCGCCGCGTTGCGGAACTTCATGTACCACGCGCAGGGCGCCGCGAACAGCGCCAGCATGAGCGGGAAGCCCGCGAACCACGTCGGGATCATGAGCGCCGCGAGGATGCCGGCGGCGCCGAAGGACATGAAGACGGCGGCCCACTTCTGCGGCTTCAGGTTGAAGTACGCCGCGTCCTTCTCGAGCTTGCTCGAGACGATCACGGCGTAGGGCACGAACGCGGCGAAGGTCGCCAGCGGCTTGCCCACGCTCATCAGGAACACCGGGACCGCGGTCTCGGCAAGCATCGGGATCGGCTGCATGGTCATGCTCCCCGCCCGACCATCGAGGCGCCCTGCGAGATGCCCTTGAGGCGCATGCGGAGCTCCTCGGGCTTGGGCGTCGACTGGAGCGCGACGGTCTGGTGGATGTATTCCTTCTCGACGAGCTCGACGAGCGAGCTGGTGAAGTCGAGCATGCCCGCGTCGCGGCTCTTGATGACGTCGAGCAGCTCGCCCTCGCGGCCCTCCAGGATGTACTTCTGCACGGCGGGCGTGTTGATCAGGATCTCGAGCGCGGGGATGCGCGCGATGTTCTGGTGGAGGGTCGGCAGCAGCTTCTGGTAGATGATGGCGCGCAGGTTGTAGGCCAGCAGCTTGCGGATCTGCTCGCGCTCGTTCACCGGGAACAGGTCGTAGATGCGGCCGAAGGTCTGCCAGGCGCTGGACGCGTGGATGGTGCCGAACACCATGTGGCCGGTCTCGGCGGCGCGCACGGCGGCCTCGAACGTCTCGTAGTCGCGCATCTCGCCCACCAGCGCGATGTCGGGGTTCTCGCGGACCAGGGCGCGCAGGGCGTCGTTGAAGTTGACGCAGTCGATGCCCACCTCGCGCTGGTTGATGGTCGCCTTGTCGTCCTTGAAGATGTACTCGATCGGGTCCTCGATGGTGA
>Ga0169931_10006357_pt1 | contig 17844 bp, 23 predicted proteins | sample Kivu_15m_20L_FD_129675 | JGI IMG/M metagenome (GOLD analysis project Ga0169931, IMG submission 129675) | Freshwater microbial communities from Lake Kivu, Western Province, Rwanda to study Microbial Dark Matter (Phase II) - Kivu_15m_20L... | ecosystem: Environmental > Aquatic > Freshwater > Lake...
AATTAGATGAACCTAAAATTCGTCTTAAGTTTCTAGTTTGAAAAGGTTTGTAGTAATCTTCTTCTAATTTATCTACCGTGTTAGCTTCATAATTTCTTAAAGTCGGAGCATCATCAAAATAACGCAGCCTTTCTACATATTTCGCTCGTTTTAAATTCTTCATTTATAAAATTATTTAAATACTGTCATGATTGGATGGTTTTCTGGTATTAAAGTTAATTGTGAACCTGCTATTCCGTAAGTGACAGCATCTCTGCTGCTATTGTTTTTACTTGTGCTATCAATTCTTCCGATTTGACCTGACAGAAATATTAAAATAATAGAATTTACTTATCATGTTTGATTGTTGACTTAGATTTAATTGCTTCCTTCCTCGAGATTTGTTTTTAGTACTTGAATTAAATTTTTTAGACTTGTTAAGAGGATTTATGTATGAAATGCATATTAGAAAAATTGTAATAATAATTAAATTAAGTTTTAGTCTTGACTTCATTAAATTTAAAAAATTAGAAAATTTTTAAATAAGATGAAAAATAAAATGGCGTCTATAATATCCATAAAAAATTCTCAAAACAAATTGATAAACAAGAAGAAAATCACTCTAACCGACCATGAGTTAATGTTGTACCAGCAACAAAGAAGAATAAAAGAGCATCAATTTTACAGTTCTATAATACCATATGTTAGCGCATTTTGTGTAGGACTTACTATATCAATATTTATTTTTCTACACATAAACCAGAGATATTCCAAAAAGGGCATAAATCTGTTAGAAAAATTAAGATTTAATTTATTAGATATAAGAGAAGAGAAATAATGATATGTATGTAAATATGAATTTTATTTTTATCCGGAGAAAGATAAATAAAGTTAATTCTAAAATGCAATAATATTACATTATATCCTTAAATATATCGTTTTCATAAAAATCTTCTACGTAGCTTTCAATATTTTCTGATGCAATTTTTTGATTTAAAATGTGTTCTAAATATTTCTAAGAATGAAAGTTTTAAAAGGATTGATGTACTGTGGCTTTTTTAATTAATGGATCAATTAGCAAATAATTTAATTCATTTTTTGAAACGTCCAGCTGTTCCTTAAATTTATTCTTAACATAGATAAATCCTTTGGATAAAACAAAGAGTAAGAAATCCTGATTGTAATTTAAATGTCTACAAAAATTTTTGAATTGCCTAAAAAAATAATTAATCTATTCGGTATAATAATTACTTTCGTGTGCATGAATAAATTTTATGACTCTTTAATGAGAATTCCAATTCCTCATCTTTCACTAAGTTTAAAAACAGCTTAAAATAAAAGGTTAATCTAATCGAGACAACTGCAAACAGAAAGTAATCTAATTCAACAGATTCGATAAGATCTTCTGTGTACTTCCATACGAAATAGTGCATAAATTTTAATGAAAATAATCCCCCAGCCCGAAAATCTGTACGAGGATTTTCTCCCTAAAATTATAAAGTTGATACCTGAAATCCAATTTCTTTCCAAAGCGATCCTGGTTTATTTTTCAATTCCTTATTATTTTGTTTACAAAGCTCTATATAAGTATCTAACAAATCTTCAAGTAATTTTTCGTGCTTTTCATTTTTTTCATCATAAAGGGAAATACATTCTTTTCTTAAAATATTAAATTTAGAATATTCATTCTGGGTTAGATCATAATTTCCGATCATAATGTTTTTACAAATACTTTCCCAACATGATTTTTTATTTTCATGTAAAGCTGGCTGTATTTCTGAAATATAGTCGATATTTTCTGAATTTTCGGTTTTTTGGAATCTACAATCCTCAATCGATGATAAAGTTGAAGTAGATGTTGAAGTAGATGTATTTATGGTTATGTGTCCTTTTTCAATATCTGCTTTTAATTCTAAATTATGTTCATAATAATTTTGTTTCTTTATTTTATACTTACTTGATAGGTTAAATTCCATTATATGTTAGTTTTAAATAAATATAATAATAAATAAATTTCTATAACTTTTAACTATACATTTTTTATATCATTAACATAACTATTTACAAGACAGAATAATTTATTAATTATAAAATATTTATGTATAATCGTAGATTTTATTTATTTAAATTATATTTTATTCTCGACCTTACTCGATTCCCCATCCAAAATATTTTCTAAACATAATGTAACTCCCTCTATTTGACTACATACGCCTTTAAAATTATCGATTAGAAAATCCCAGCTTTTATTTTTATCTCGGTAAAGTCTTAAAATTTTTGCATTTAAGATACCCTTCTTTTTAAAAGCTGACTTTATTTTGTTTAGAATAGATTTGGAAATTTTTGAAGTTGTGTGGATTTTCTCAAAAATTGTGTCAATTTTTTCTTCGTCTTGTATGAATTCGTTGGAAATATTCTGGGAAGAATTATTTTTACTCTGTATTATCGGATTTACATCAAGATTATTATTGTCATTATTAGTCTTATTATTTTTTTCTTCAGTTTCGTTTTCTTTAGATTTACAAACTTTTTCATCACTTATCTTTCTATTTTGTATTTCTTTGTTTTCAGTTGAATCTTTTGATTCTTCTTTTTTCTCGTTTTCATTCTTTAATGATTTATTCTGATTATTATTTATGTTGATATTATTATTGACATCAATTTTGAAAATATTTCGTTCATTATATATTTCTACTTTATCCGATTTTTCAGAAGTTCCGAAGTAAATATTATTAAATTCATTTATCAATTTATCGTCTATAGATGTTTTCTCACCTTCTATAAAATTGAGATTATTTATCTCATCTATTAGATTGCAGACGTAATTTTGATTATTTGTTTGAGGAAATAAATTTTCGAAATTTAAAAAGTCATAACGAGTTTCTTCATTTAAATAATCATTTCTTATTAATTTATTTTTTTCATTTTTATTTTCTTTCATAGAACAAAAATAATTTCTAGTGCAACTTGACAGAGTCTTTTCCTTAATTTTCTCATCTTCATCATTTGGGTTTTTATTTTGGATGTTAATAGTGATACTACTTTTAGACTTCTCATAATTTCTGTCAGCGTTTCTTTTTACTCCTAAGCAATTTTGTATTTTTATCTTTTCATCCCAATCTTTTACTTCCTCATGTGTCAAACAATATGTATGTCTATTCTCGCTATTAATATTTGGAAATTTCCTTGTGCAATTGATTCCGTCTTCATTAATCAATTTTTTAGTACATTCTACTAAATTACATTTTCCTTTTGTTAGATGCTCCCTACAAACTTTAGCAAAAGGACCATTTTCGAAAAATTGGAAACATTCACCACACCAAGCCTTAACCTTCATCTTCTTAGTCTTCTTACCTGGGGTCTCTGTTTTCTGGTTTTTTGGATTCGAAATATTTTGTTTTTTATCTTCTTCAGTACTTGAGTTATTCGAATTATTTACGTCCATTATTCTCTAATTTAGTAAAAATTTAAATAACAAAGGAATAAATTTTATTAATTAAATGAAAAATTATAATATTAAATAAATCAGAACTTCTATTTATTATTGATAAACTTATTTATGAAATTTTCTGACTTGTATTTTTGTTGATTAATATTACTTTGGTTATTCGTTCCTTGGGTAGGATTATAAAATTTGATGGCTGATATATTGGAATTCTGAGTGGGAATATTTAAGTTATTATTGAATGTGTTAGAAGAATTATTAGAGTTTACAGGAACTGAATAGGCTGGTTGCTTATGGGAGGCATTACTCGAAATTACATTTAATTTTTCATTTCCCCTGTCAGTGTTAGTCGCTGGTCCTTCATAGTATTCGCTTTTGTTTGGCTTAGGAACTACACGTAAAGGTGTCAAGCTTTTAGTGTCTGATCTGGTTTGTGGTGTATTTTTTAATTGGTTTCGGTAATTTTGATTAGAATTTGTGCCGTTCGAGCTGTTAGTATTATTATTATTTGGGAAATTGTAATAAACTATATTTATAAATTATCATTTTACCTTGATTTATTAATTTGTTTTCGTTATTCTTCTTTGTTGCCTCTTGTGACTGTTTAAATTTTTCATAATTCTGTGTTATATAACTTGATCTATTGCTTGAATTACTATTAACAGGTTTTAATTTGTTATTTTTTCTGTCTCTTTCTTCATCGAGATTTTGACTATTTTCTCCTAAGAAGTTCAGGTTATTTGATTTTCCTAAATTTTGCTTGTCTTCAGAATTTTCCAAAATGAATTGAAATATATTTATTAAGTCTTGACGAATGTTTCTTGGGTGTGTATTATTATCTAAATTTTTTACTATTTCATCGATATTTTTTATCACATGACCTTTCACGTTAATCATTCTGTTGATTTCACTCTCTAATTTTTCATTTGTTTTTTCTAAATCTGTAAGTTGATCGATTATATTCTCGTTATCTTGTTTTTGCTGATTCAATAACTCGTCTAATTGTTGTTATATTTTTAATATAAGAATGTACTCTTTTGTTCTAATTCTTTAATCAAGTAATTTTTTTCTTCCTCATATTCGGCGAATTTACTCTACAATATAGTTTGTTAAATTTTATTTTACTTTTATCTTATATTCTTTTTCTGCGTTCTTGAGAATATCAACAGGTTTTTCCATGTTTCCATTAGAATGATCTATAAATTTCTGAGATAAAATTTTTAAAATGTTGATTTCTTTATCTTGTTCTTTTATGATCGACCTGAGCTCGCGTATTTTTTCATCTGAAGATAAAAGAGTCATAGGGGCGTTCTCGAATTCTCTTCCATTTTTCTCGATTTCATATGGTATGTGTATCTTGTCTAATTTTCCTCGATTATATCTTTCTTTTTCTAATGGATTGATATTCTCACTCGGAATAGTCAAATTATTCCTTTTAAGAATATTCTCAAGTACAAATATTCTTTGATTTTTATTTTCTACTAAGTCCTCCTGTTCTCTATTGATTTTATCATAGGCATCTAATTCTTCTTGTAATTGAACTATTGCTTCATCTCTTTCATTAAGCTTGTTAGTTAAGGCAATCATTATATCTCTTTGCTTAAGAAGTAGTTGCTTATATCTTTCAACTTGTGCCTTATCTTCCTCAATTTGTTGTCGTTCTTTTTCAAACTCTTGCAGTTTTAAGTCAAATTCTTTAAGTAGTAAACTTTGCCTTTCTTCAAGGGCAGATCTAAATTGAGGTGTGTCTTCTATTTTCTGACCACCAACTAAGAGCTGAGAAGCCATCATTGAAATTTTCATTTCAAGTTTTTTCTTTTCCTCTCTTTCTTGGAGATATTGTTTAGATGCCTGTTCGAATGCAAAAATTGCAGCTTGTTTATCTTCTTCGGCCCTCTTTTTTTCTTCTTCTAATTGGATAATCGCCTCGTTGTTATGAATCAAACGGTTTTTTTCTTCTAATTCCATTCTTAATCGTTTCAGTTCTACCTCATATTGTCTAATAAGTGCTCTGTGGTCAACATCTTCGTTTATCATAGGTCTATTTTTTATATTTTTGGCTCTTCTTGCAAAATGAAGAGTAGATAACTAGATTATTATAAAGAATTTTTACTGATTCACTAAAGGAATCGTGTGCTGGGGAGATCATAGCCATCATAGTGGTCTTGCAATTTCCTCCAAGGGAATCTTCGAGCAAGCGTGTCAACTAGAAATTTAGATTTTATAAGTACTTTAGAATCTCTATATGGAATGTGTGTCCTACCCTTGTTATCTGTTAAGGCATATATGACATTCCCAAGAGCAGATAAAGATTTATTTATCTTTTTACTTTCTTCCAACTGCTTACCGGTTGCTCCAGTTACTCTTATTCTTTCACTTCCTGCAAGATCTACCATGTTTAATTTTCCAACTTTGATCTGAGTTAAAGATTCTCCTCTTTCATCGTCTATGATTGTCATCTGTTCTACAGTTACTACGAAGACAGCATGTGATCTACTAGAAACATCATTCATTTTAGTACTAGCAGTTGCTCTAGAAGTGGCTCCTCTTTGTAGAAGGGTGTAAATGTCAGAAGGAGATCGAACAGCCCATTCCGAAAGTCCTTCGACAAAAACTCCTCTTTTTTTGTCTTCTCTAATCTGTAGATTAGTCTTATCTGGTTTTAATAAATCAGAAATAGACTCGTTATAAATTTGTAAATATGAGGCCCTAACCATGAATTTAGTATCATGACTAGAAAAAGATTCAATATAATTGAATATTTCTTCAATACTTCTAGGGATAATTCCTCTTTGATTATCAGTGCTATTATACGTAAATCCCTCCATAGTGAATGTTTTTCCTGTTCCTGTTTGTCCATAAGCAAATATTGTAGAGTTATAACCTTGAAGAATCGAAATCACTGCTGGTTTGGCCGTTGTTTCGTATACTTCTTGTTGGGATGAATCCATATCGAATACATAATCGAAAGTAAATCTATGCAATTGAAACAATCCTGGGTTTTCTACCCATTCTCTTTGTCTTTCTCTTTCATATAGCTCTGCTCCTAAATATTCAACTAGATTACAGCTTTTATTATCATTAGAAACAAGCACCTATTTTTTAATAGAATAGTTACGACACTTCGAAATGGAAGATCTACTTCCATTTCCCTAGGAAGGGCAGGTCTCACTCTTAACACTACTTTTAAGTTGTCAAACTGATTATTCGTCTTAAGCAAGGAGTCGTTACCTCCCATCCCTTTGAATCCTGTACTATTTTCAGCGAGGGAGCTTGGTTTCAAACTATTTTTCATAAACATTAGATATTATTAAATCAATTAATTTAATAAACTTTTATTTTTTTAGAAATTTAAAATTGTCATTTTAAAAAATAGTTTTCAGTTAAATCATTTTAGGAGATTTATAGAAGAAAAAATCTACAAAATTATAATTGTTTTAAAGAAAGCACATCTCTAAAAAGTATAATTAAATAAACTTCTTTTTATGATTTAAAATTTTATGACAAATTATAGAGTAATTTAAATACTAAATTGCATATGGCTATCATTAATTTAAAAATTTTCTAAAATTAACTTAAATGATTTATTTAATATAAATAATATTATCATAATTATACGTACATACTAAATAAACTCTCGGAAAATATTCATCTTATGTCCATATTTGAAGGAAAAAGACAGCTACCCTCATTATTCTTAATAGGAGGAAACACATTCCAAAATCTAAGAGTTTGGTCGCCAGCTCCAGTTACTATATTTTGACCATTTGGAGATATTCCTAAATAAAGGACTCTGTATGTATGTCCTGTAAGAGTCGCTATCTTAGTCATGTTAGATAATTTCCATAGAATAATTTGATTTAGAGAGTAACCATGAGTAGAGACAAGTTCATTTGAAGTCTTTGAAAAAACCAGGTTACAGACTTGAGATCCTGTATCTATACAATTAAGTAAAGAAAAATTAGATGTGTTCCAGAATCTAATGCAGCGATCAGCAGTCCCTCCACCTGTTGCCAATAAATTGCTTTGATTCGGTGACCATGCGATAGCCTTTACAGCAGCTGTGTGATGAGATGATTTCATCAAGGGTGTATCAGAATGAAGATCCCACACCATTAATTTATTATCATTTCCTCCTGAAGCTAATTGAGTTCCGTCGAAAGACCATTTCAATCCACAAACTTCTTGTTTATGTCCTTGATATTTTGAAAAATTGTCTGTATTCATTCTTAGATCTCTGTTTATAATCGAGTAATCCTTAGAGCCTATGAATTAGAAAATAATACCTGTCGAGAGAATATCGTTGTTGTTCCACGCTACTACACCAACTCTTGCTGAGTGCCCTTCTAAAATCCTGACTACCTTCTTAGAAGAGACTAAAAATTATTGATTTATTTAAATATATTAAATATACCGTCCCATATTTCCACTAAACCATCGCTATTCCCTACAGCGACTTCATTTCCTGTAGGGCTCCATATTACACTAGAAACATATTTATCTCCTTCATACTCTAACAATTTAAAACACTGCGTTTTATTTGCACACCATAAATAGACTGAATTGTTCTGTCCTACAGCTATATCATTTTTTGAAGACCAGTCTAATAGATTTAAGTAAAAATCATCAATTAAACCAGGAGCATCGATTTTCTTGTATGGCTTGTTTCCGATTTTTCTAATTGATGAAACACTTTCAGTAGAATCTGTATTCATTATATTATAGTTAAAATAAAACCCATGTGATTTTCTCTTTTGTTCTTCTCTAAAAGAAAATAATTTCGATTTAACTGAATTCAAATCTCTCAGAGAGTTTTTCGGTTTCGTAATAAAATCTTTAGAAGTAGGAAAATTAACTGAATCGTTACCGAAGAAATTGTTTTCTAGTAGATCTGAATAAGTGTTACTATTTGCTTTTTGTCCACTAGTGGATTCATTATTTTCATTTTTTGTTTCACTTCCTGTATCCTGACTCCACTTCTTCGTTAGCTCAAATTTTTCAAGTAGGTTCAATCCCTTGTTCATCGGAATAAATCTGTCAGATAGCCTTTCTTTAATTACATTAGGAGATGGGGTGTATATTTTATAACTTTGACTGTCTGTAAACATTTTTTTTGAACTTGTGCTTGAATAATTTGAACCAAGTAAGTTAGAACTTTTTTTAATAACGAATGGAGAATAATTCTGATTTGAAAAAGAAGAATCGTTTTGAGGAGATAGCTTGATTCCTGAATTTGTATTAATAATAGTTCTATTAACCGTAGGAGATAGAATATTTTCTCTTACTTCCTGATTGTTAAAATTACCGTAATTTCTTTCAACTTCTCTGTTCATTTTTTATTAATTAACCTGAATATATAAAAATATTTATAGTGAAATTTTTTATTAAATATAGTTTGGAAATTTCTTACTAAAATTTTAATTATATTATTTTTGATAAAATTTGAATATGGGGAAAAGCACAATGATTACGATGATACTATTTTTTGTTCAAATAATTATAATATCAAACACAAATAACTATCTTGAATCTCTTAAAATCGACTATTCTAAAATTAACAGTGTAAATTCAACTGTTGTAATTTCAGAATCTAGAGACATAGGAACATGCACATGTGATCTAACTCCAAACACATGTGATTATTTGTGCTGTTGTGATATAGAATGTCCTACAGACATTATTAACACTTGGTTAGATGATCCTAATAATATATGTCTTGATAAAAGTAAAAATATTATTTTCTTACTTGCTATTAGAAAATCTTGATAATAATTACTTAACACACTGCTTCAATGAAAACATTCTTTATCATTTTAATAGAAAAAGAGGAATGAAAGAATACAGAGATCCAGTTTCAAATTTGTTTTGTGTAACATTTGACAATTCCTCAATTATGGGACAATTTTATAAAGATGTTCAGAATTTACAAGCATCAACTATAAACAATATTTATAAAAATTATGTTGACAAACATCTATCTTATTATTATTATTTCAAACGAGATACAGGAGTAGCTATTAACAAAATATCATACGAGGTTGACGATTATATTATGGCTATGCAAGTTTCAAAGAATAGTATTGTTTTTGATGGAAAATTTTTTACGTATCAGAGCGGAGTATACGGTGATTGTGTTAAGACAAGCGTAGTAAAATTTATGAGACAGAATGAGAAAATTAGGTGTGGGTACCGATATGTAAAATTATTTTATTTATATATAGAAAACATTAGATTCATGTTCAAGTAATTCATGGAGCAAGTTAGTATCACGTGATTTTGTTTTTGCAGATTCACCAAAACGCATCCCAAATTATCTTCCTGTTCAAATCAATAAGGTTCTAATTAGAGATTATGAAACCCAAAGTTTGGCTATTTGGACTGGGGATAAATTAGATGAAACTAAATTAATAAACTTAAATAATAACGAATGTTCCTGTAATAATATGCTGGAAGAAGCGAATTATAATTTCATAGTTGATCCTAATAAAATGGTTCTTAATTCTGTTTATTTAGATTTAATTTTAGCTATAAATATAAAAGGAAAATGCAAGGATAAATTCATCATGAATCAAGCCTACTCTACGAAATTCCTTAAAAGCTTGAGTAACTTCCAACGCTCAGGATCTCCAGGTTATTTAACTGGATTTAAACTATTAATTGGATATAATAGTACTGACACACAGACAGGAAGTTTAATTTTTGAGGTCCCTAAAGAAGGACTTTATATGGTAGGGAAAAACCAGGATAACACTTGTCTTAATGCAGCAAACGATTCAGATTTCAGGACAATAAATTCTTTTTTTGATACTCCCATAAATTACGGAGTAAATACAGTTTATTCCTGTGAATTGAAATATGAACTTAGTTCATTTGAAAAGTTTTGCAAAAATTCGGAATGGAAAAATCTAAAGATTTACAAATTTCCACTAAAAATACAATATATTGGAATATTCGGGAATGCTAATATTGAATATAAAAAGGTACAATTTTATATTATCCTAAATTAGGATTGGACAGAAGTAATTTTCGATTACGATTTAGATAAACCCGTTTGGGATTCAACATATAAAACGTGTAAATTTCCAAATACATTAATCCTTGATGTCTTAACTTCCAAAGCAGGAGCTATTAATAATCCTCAAGAATATGTCGTGTCAGCTAGAATTTCAGCTAAGTATGAAGTAGTTAAATTTGAATCTTCAAGTGAAAATAATAAAATGCCAATAAGAATGAGCTTTATAACTAATTATGTTAAATTAACAGAAGAAATTATAAATACAGCAAGAAACTTTCCAAGCATACTACCAGGTCTGCCTAGTGATATAGTAAAACCCTTGACATCAGCGTGAATAAATAAATTTTTAATTGAATTAGAATTAAAATATCATTTTTCCGGTTATTAATTTTTAATATTTATAATTAAAACCTTAGTTTTTATAATGAATAAAAGTAAGTGGGAACAATTAAAGAAGGATGTGGCAAAAGAGCACTCTAAAATCAGAACTAATCCTAAATCATATATACCTATTTTAGAAAAAGTGATAAAATACTTTAAAGGCAATGTAATTTATAAACCAGGGGAAAACACTGGATATATGACAAATGAAGGTAAATCAGCATATGAAGAATGCATTCGATTCCTTAAAATTCAAAAGCCTATGGGTGAAGTCATTTACGACGAGGAATTATCAAAGGCAGCTCAAGACCATGCAGATGACATAGGACCTGCAGGGATATGTGATCATTATGGATCAGACGGCTCTTTAATGGATGAAAGAGTGGAGAGATATGTCGAATGGGATAAATGTATCAGCGAAAATATAGACTTCGGATCTAACACTGCTGAGGAAATCATTATTTCCTTAATAGTAGACGATGGAATAGCAGATAGAGGTCATAGACACAATATTTTTCAACCTGATAGCAAGTATATAGGTGTGGGAATAGCTGAACATTCTGAATATCGTATTGTAACAGTAATTGATTATGTTGGTGGGATTAGCAACTATAAGAAGAAAAAGTCTTCTAAAAAACCTCCTAATGATTTAAAATCCGATAACTTAGTTAAATCTAATAAAAAAGAAGTTAATGACGAACAAAAAACCATAAAAAATTTAAAAGAAATTTTAACTAAAAATGATATAAGTAATAGTGCTTATCAAAATATCCTTAATGATGAGTTTTCTGACAAACTTAATATCTCAAATAAAAATAAAAAAAATCAAGTGGTTAATCTTGGATTTCCTGATGATCCAGATGCACCTGAAGGAGCTATTTCTTGTAAAATAAAAATTCAAACAAAGACAACAGGAAAAGGTATTGAGAAAAAGATAATTAAGATATATACTCTTCAAGATGGAAGTACTGAAACAATTTTAACTGTAGAAACTACTTATTGATTTTTAAATGATATATTTATTGAGAAATTATTTTTTAAAATTGAAATATATTGAAATATTTTTGAATAATAATCATTTGAATAAAGTTGCCAAATTCTCAATTATTTAAAAGATTTTTCTAAAATTAAAAAAAATTAATATAATTTTTTTGAAATAGAATAGTAATTTTCAAGCATTTAATTTAATTCTAATATTATTATTAAGCAATTTTTCATTTTGTAAATTATTAATTATGTAATATATTTAATTTAAATTTTCGCTACTTTAACTATGTGATCAGCAAGATCGATCATTCTATTAGAATATCCCCATTCATTATCATACCATCCAATTAATTTCACGAATTTGGAATTAAGTGAAATTCCTGCCTTAGAATCGAAAATACAAGAATGAGGATCATGAATAAAGTCTGTGCTAACAACATCATCTTCAGTATAGGAAACTATTCCTTTCATTTCTGCTCCTGCAGCTCGCTTAATTTCCTCACATATTTCCTTATAGGATGCTTCTTTGTTAATTCTACATGTGAGATCTACGACCGAAACATCTAAGACAGGGACTCTCATTGCCATTCCTGTTAATTTTCCCTTAAGACTAGGGATAGATTTCGTTACAGACTTGGCTGCACCCGTAGTGGAAGGAATTATGTTACCAAGAGCTGCTCTGCCGGCCCTCCAGTCCTTCCCACCTTTACTGCTCCCATCCACAGTCAATTGTGTGGCAGTAACAGCGTGAATTGTAGTCATCAATCCTTCTTCTATTTCGAATTTATCATGAACGATTTTAACAAGTGGGGCCATGCAATTAGTCGTACAAGAAGCATTTGAAACAATGTCGACTTCGGCTTTGTATTCATTGTGATTCACCCCAACAACATATAAAGGGGTATCATCTTTAGGAGGAGCTGAAAGAATAACCTTTTTTGCACCATTAGCTAGATGTTTCTTTGCATGCTCAGTAGTCAAATATACCCCAGAACATTCCATTACAAATGCTGCATTTGAATCACCCCATGTTATGCTTTCTGGCTGTTTTTCTTTGAACAAATGAATTTTATTGCCGTTTATTTCGAATTCTTTATCGGATATTTTGTTTGCTTTATATGGAAATCTTCCATGCACTGAGTCGTAATGCAATTGATAAAGTAGATAGTCCATGCTCATGAAAGGATCATTAATAGCTGTTACTGATCTCCCTTTTTCTATAGCTGCCCTGAATACTAATCTTCCGATTCTCCCAAATCCATTTATCCCTATGTTGTGACTCATTATTATAAGGACTTATTATTAAAAAGTCATCTAGATATAAAGATTTATTACTGATTTAATTAACTGTTAAATTCAAAATTATTAATTTCCAAATGATGACTAATTAATTAAAGATGCTTTTCTGACAAAATATTTTATAAAATTTAAATCACAAGCTATTAAAAATTTTCTTCCAATATACCTTAATAAATAATAGCGCTCTGTTCTTATTTAGTGAAAAAATATATAAAAAAAAAATAAAAATATAAATAACTTAATTTATATATAATATGATATAATAATATACTAGCAATAACTTAATTAACTATTAATTATTTATAAAAGTATTTTATTTCTTTTTTCCTTTTTTATCCTTCTGGCTGCTATCAATTGGATACATATACGGATTAATTCCATAACCAAAAGGTTCAGGATTAAATTTAGTATTTTCGATTTCAGAAAATTTTTGATAATATTCCTTGGAATTGAAATACGGGTCTAGGATGAAAAAATAATAAAATTATTTTACTTGTAACCATATCAATAAAATTTCTGTCATCAATTTCTATCTCAGCATTATCACCATCTTCATAATTGGATTTAGAATTTTTCATTTTCAAATTTTTATTCCTGTTTAAAATTATGTCTACTCCACTTTGACAAGTTATATTTCTTATTTTATAAAAACCTAATCTTACTGCACTTTTTGTAAAGCCTTAGGCAACGCTTGTTTAACATCAACAGGTTTTCCTTTAATAATGTAGTTATTGTCTTTAACAAGTAAATCTACAGTTTCTTTCGAATCAAATGTGACAAATCCGAAACAACGAGAAGCCCCACGATTATTATCAAATAACACGACGGCCTCTCTAACTTCACCAAAATTTGAGAAAAAATTTCTTAAATCGTCTAAAGAAAACCAGTTTATAAATTAGAATACCATTTGTAACAGAGGGGTCTAAACCTCCTACGAAGATTTTCTTACTCGAATCTAACATCTCTTCTCTTTTTTTACCCTCTACAGCTAGTTTTACATCAACAATCTTTCCGTTTATTTCATGCTTCCTTGATAATACTTTATCTCTAAGTTCTCCGCCTGATATTATTTTATATTATAAGAAATATTTGATTTACTTGGATCTTCAATTGTCACAAACGCGAAACCTCTTGATTTTCCAGAACTTTTGTCTACTAGTAAGGTGCAATTCGTTACTTTTCCAAAAGTTTCGAAATAAGATTTTATATCACTCTGAAGAGAGAGATAATTTAAACCTCCTACGAATAATTTTAAAAGGCCATCAAATGGATCGTCTTCGTCGTTAATAGTCGGAAATTTATTTATATTTCCTATATTATCATATTGTGCGTAGCTATAGTAATAATTCAAATATTATCTACCTTTCGTTTGTAAAATTTAATTGTCTATTTAACATTTCCTTTTCGAAATTGTTCATTTTTGTGTTATTTATTATAAAATTATTTTATTATTTTTTTAAAAATTGAAAATTTATTTTTCTTAATAAAAATCAAAATGGAACATTTCAACTTAACCGATAAAATCATCGAAGAATTTTTTAATAAAAATAATTTAGACGATGCAAATTTTTTTTATAAATTAGAAGACACTATAAAATCTTCTCAAACTATTTTAAGTATTCAACATGATAAATTACTGAAAGATAATGAATATCATGGAAAGAAAATGTATGAGACTCAAAATGAATATTTTGAGAAATTAGATTTAATCACGAATCTTTACACAAATTTTGAAATGCGTGTGGATCATATTAATAAATTGTATTCAGATAAACTTTCTTATATTTCTGTTCTTTCAAAAAACTTGGCCGAATTCCAAAATTTTAAAGCAAATATCATTTTTGCAAACAAAATCTTCGAATATTTTGAACTAATGAATAAAAGTGATGATATAGGCAAAGTAATGCCGGACATATTTATACAACCTGCTAAAATGCTTCAAGAAGGTGTCGAAGTATACGAGGCTTTTAGACAATTTACAGACGTAAACACAGCAAAGGACTATCCAAATTTTTTTAAAAATATTAAAATAATAGAACAGAGAATCAAGCAATGTGTGCAAGAATCAATAAAAGATTTTTATGAGAATAATCAATTAGACAAATTAGAGAAATTAATGAAAGTAACTGAAAAATTCGATTCAGAATTCTTAATAGAATTATATGTCAAATACATAGTTAATACAATGGATTTAAGTTCAATCATCAAATCTATAGAAAACATTTCGTATCTTAAAATGAGTGAAGAAATGTTCACCTATATATTCAAGATAATTGATGAATTTCACAATAATATAATTAAAGGTTGTTACGATCAGTATGGAAAAAGAGAAGGCAGTATTTATCTGTTCTTCCCTTTAATCAAACAAAAAATTGTGATTTCTTCATTAATAAATCAAATTTCTAAGCATTTGAATAATTTCCGACAGATCATCACTAACGAACGGGAAAAATCAGATGAGATTTATGTAAGAATAATTGAATATCTATACCCGAAAAGTCAGAAATTCGTAGATGAATTCAAAAACTTTTCAGAAGAGATGAAGATTGATTATAATGATATCGATGAAAATACAAGAATCTTCCTTAGATGCATAGAAGGAATCTACATCAGCAAGGAAAAAAATCTTTATGATAATTTCATTAGAGTTAATTACGAATCTAAATTGAAAAGAGTCGCTGAAATAAAAAATCAATATGTTAACAAACTTTCTACAATAGAGAAATTCAAAAGTGATGCATTTAATTTGATTGAAAGTACTAACCTTAGCTTGATCCATAAATATTCAGTTGAAACAATAAATAGAATTTGTAAATTGATAAATGATACAAGTGAAAAAATAGATTTGGTAGATACATACTGCAACAGTATAATGGACTCTATAAAAAATCTTTTAATTTATTATTGCAATTTGATAAAAATCCTCCTTGTAGAAAGTGAGAAATTGAACATAATTTCTTCCAGTTCACATTACTCCATTTTTTCAAGGATTAATTTTCTTTACAAAGATTTTCAACAAATATTTTTATTTGATTTAAAAGATTTATTTAAGTCCTTGAAATTTAATGAGGTTATAGAAGAAAAGATTAAAAAGCGGGTAAATGAAGTGAACAATTCAGTAGAACAATTATTCAATCAACTTGCGGCATTTATCTATGGTTCATTAAATCAATTGTTGAAATCAATCAAATACAAAGAAATATATTACAATGTCAAATCTGGTAATAATTATATGTGCTCTCCAGAGTTTGAAAATATTTGTCTTTATTTTTTAAAGCCAGTTTTTAATTCAGTAAAATATTTTAAATTTAATATCTATAGGTCCATGAAGATATGAGTGAAAATCATAGGCTGAAGATAAGTCAAACAATCACAAAAACAGTCTCCGATAAATTGATAGATATTCTTAAGAATGCAAAGATTAGTAAAGAAGGAACGATGCTTCTCAAATCCGATTTCAAATTAGTTTTTAAAACATTTGCAGAAAAATTAGATGAAAAGTTTTATATTCAAATACACGATGTAATATTCTTAGTTGAGATATTCTCTACATCTTCAGATGCTTTAGACACCTTCAATGAAACTTTCAATCCAGAGGGTGAAAACAAAAAGAGGAAGTATGACCCTGAGCTGATAAAAATTATAATAAAAAAAAGAAAAGGTTTGAAAATATAATATAAAAGAAATTTTAAAATATAATATACAATTAATTCTATGCACTAGATTCTTAATAATTCTTTAGAAAAATAAAAAATAATCTACAACTCAAATATATGATTATTAATTTATTAATTTTTAAATTATTCTCATAATAATATAAAATTATTTAGCTACTTCTATTCATTTCTCTTCTTTTTTTTCAGTTGAATCGGTTTTAACTTCAGCTGAAGAAGTGCAGGCATTCTTTTCTCCATCTTCTTCTTTTTCTTCCAAAACTGGGGCGTATTTAAGTTCTCCTCCTGTTTTAACAGCCTTATTGAATTCTTTGGCATCATTAAAGGCAGATTTGAATTTAGCAGCGTCTAAAATTTTAGAGAAAAAATTTACTTTCGGCGTTACCGAATTTTAAGACGAATTTTTCCATTTGGAAAGGATCTTCTGAGCAGTCATAGGCTGTGAAGAAGAACATTTTATCTGATCCTTGATGCTCTTTTAATTGACAAAGAGGATCTTCTGCGACAATGAAGTTGCATACAGGTTTCAAGGTTTTATCTTGTCTCAAAATGCATCTAATTTTTTTATTATTTTTGTGTCTTAGAATTTTTAATTCTCCTGTTCCTCTTTCTTTCCATTCGGGGTCTCTCCATCTGTAAATTCTTGCTCTCATTTTGAAGATTAGTTCTTCCTCTTCTTCTCCTGATTTGATTTCAACAGTTGGAAGATTTACCTATTTTTTGTTATTTTAGCATTTATTTTACTTTAGCTGTTCCTGAAATACCTATTTCTTCTTCAGGATTGAAAAAATCACCTTTTTCGTTATCTGAATCATAATCAACCATTAGTTAATATATTAAATGATTTAATTTTTGTTTAAATATTGTTTTAAATTGACTACTGATATTTTCTATAAAAATAAATAATATTTTAAAAAATATTAATTTTAGTGTATTTTTAAAAATAATATAAATATCTACATGGGATGTAAATTTAATTGTGGGGATTGGGGATTGGGGATTGGGGATTGGGGATTGGCCAATCCCCAATCCCCAATCCCCAATCCCCAATCCCCAATCCCCAA
>Ga0169931_10006358_pt1 | contig 17843 bp, 13 predicted proteins | sample Kivu_15m_20L_FD_129675 | JGI IMG/M metagenome (GOLD analysis project Ga0169931, IMG submission 129675) | Freshwater microbial communities from Lake Kivu, Western Province, Rwanda to study Microbial Dark Matter (Phase II) - Kivu_15m_20L... | ecosystem: Environmental > Aquatic > Freshwater > Lake...
CGGGTCGCCCGGCTTCTGGTTCTTCAACATCTCTTCGAGCTTCTTGCGGTTCTCCTCGCCGAGTTTGTCGTCGAGTTCCTTCTGCGCCTGTTTGCGTTCCTTGTCGTCGCCCGATTTCAGTTGTTCGGCCTTCTTCGCCAAGTCCGCGAGTTCCTCCGGTGTGGGCTGTTTGCCCTTCGGCGCGCCGTCGGTGCCTTTGCCGTCCTTCTTGGCGAGTTTGTCTTGCAGGTCGCGCAGCTTCTTCTCCGCAGCGTCGCGAAGTCGCGCGCCAGTGCCGCCTTCAGGACCGCGGGGTCCACGCCGTCGGCCTTCGCCAAGTTCACGCACGTTTGCACGCACGGCCCGCAGTCTTGGATGCGCACCGCGACGATCCGCGCGACGTGGAACGCCGGCGCGGGCAACTTGTTGCGGTAGCCCGCGGCCTTCGCCACTTTCGTGAACTGCCAGAACGTGCCCGGCGAGTCCGCGTACAGCTCGCGCAGGTAGTCGAGCGGTTCGCCGGTCTTCTTCTCGGCCGAACGGATGCCCCACCGCACCAAGAAGCCGAACATGCGCGAGTCTCCTGAAAAGGTGCGACCGGGGACAAACACCCTCGCTGACGCGTCGGGCTACAAGAAGGTAGCCCGACGCGTCAGCGAGGGACGCCGCGTTTCGACACGATGGGATGTTATTCGAGCCACGAGAACGGATATTTCGGATCGTCAATCGCCATCGCCTGTTGCGTGACGTGGAGCGGGCGGAACGTGTCCACCATCACCGCGAGTTCGTCCGTCCACTTCACGTCGCGCGAGGCGACGATGGTGCCGGGGTGCGGCCCGTGCGGGATGCCGTGCGGGTGCAGCGTGAACGACGCCTCTTCCACCCCGCGGCGGCTCCCGAACTTGCCGCGCACGTAGTACAGCACCTCGTCGCTTTCGACGTTGCTGTGCGCGTACGGCACCTTGATCGCGTCCGGGTGCGTGTCCAGCATGCGCGGCGCGAACGTGCAGAGCACGAACCCGCTCGTCTCGAATGTGAGGTGGATCGGCGGCGGTTGGTGGATCGTGCCGGTAATCGGCTCGAAGTCGTCCGCGTTGAACGTGAACGGGTACACGAGCCCGTCCCACCCGATCACGTCGAACGGGTGGCTCGCCAGCACGTACCGCGACAGCCGCGCGCCGTCCTTGATGACGACCGGCGTGTCTTTCTCTTCGTCGATCACGAACAGGTCCGTGGGTCCGTGCAAGTCGCGCTCGCAGTACGGCGCGCCGAGTCGCAGTTGGCCGTCGTGGTTCAGGTACTTCGGCGGGACGTTCACTTGCCCCGCGGCTTCGATCACCAGCAAATCGGGTGTCGTGCCGGCGTCGAACTCGAACTTGTAGGTGGTGCACCGCGGGATCACGACGTAGTCGAACGGCTTCACCGGCAGCGCGCCAAAGTGCGTGAGCAACCGGCCCGCGCCGCGGTGAACGAATACCACTTCGTCCGCGAGCGCGTTGCGAAACAGTTGTGCTTGCGCGACCGACGGCCGGCACCGCCAGACGGTGACGTCGGAGTTGGTGAACATCGGCACGCGCCCGGTGATCGGGTCGCCGTGCGGGTTGAGCGCCGCGCTCTTGAGGTGGTGGTGCCGCAACACCGGTTGCGGGGCCGCGTCCGCGCGCATCTCGCCGGCCGGTTCGATGTGCTTCACGCGCGTCGGCGGTCGCAGGTGGTACGCGGTGGAGTACGCCCGCGAGAAGCCCTGAGTGGTAATCACCTCTTCGTAGAAGATGCCTTCGTTCTTGAAGCCCGGCTGAGTGCGGTGCGCGGTGTGCCGCTTCTTCGGGACGCTGCCGCGCGAAATGTAGTGTGGCATTTGGGAGAGGTTTCCGTGCGGGCGCGATTACGCGAGCTTCGCGGCGTGGCCGAGCACGCGCGCCCCGCCCTTCAGAAGCGAGCACGTCGGCTTCCAACCGAGCGCCAAGCGTTGCGCGAGCAGTTCGTCGGCACTCGGCTTGTGGTCCCAGACGGCGACCGCCGCCAGTTCCCCGAATCAGCTCACCGCGAACACCAGCCACCGCGCGTCCGGCAGTGGGACGAAGAAATCGTAGCTGTATTCGTCCTGCTGAATCAGGTCGAGGTCCGCGAACGGCACACCCGCGCCGGTCGCCCACTTCAGGATCGCTTCGAGGTTGCGCAACCCGGCGACCGTTTCGCCGAGCGCCGGGTCCGCGGCGCGCAGCGCCGCGAGTTGGTCCGCGTATTCCATCGGTTCGCTCCCGCGTGTTCGCGCGCATCGCGCGCAGGTATTACGCGACGAGGAACCCTGTTCTATCGCGTTCAGCCCAGCCCGTGGTGCGCGAGGTACCGCTCGGCGTCCAGTGCGGCCATGCACCCGGTGCCGGACGCGCTCACCGCTTGGCGGTAGTAGTCGTCGGCCACGTCGCCGGCCGCGAACACGCCTTCCACGCTCGTGTACGTGCGCGCGACCGTCGTCCACTTGATGTAGCCGGTCTCGTTCAGTTCCACCGCGCCGTTCAGGAACGCCACGTTCGGCGTGTGGCCGATGGCGAGGAACAGCCCGCTCACCGGCAGGTCGAACACTTCGCCCGTCTTGTTGTTCTTCGAGCGGATCGCGCTCACCCACTTGTCGTCGCCGAGCACCTCTTGCACTTCCGTGTTCCAGCGGATCTTGATCTTCTCGTTCGCCTTCGCGCGGTCGGCCATGATCTTGCTCGCGCGCAGTTCGCCGCGGCGCACGAACAGGTTCACCTCGCTCGCGTACTTCGTGAGGTACGACGCCTCTTCGACGGCCGTGTCGCCGCCACCGACCACCACGAGCGGCTTGTTCTTGAACGGGGGCAGCGCGCCGTCGCACACCGCGCACGCGGAGACGCCCTTGTTCTTGTACTTGTCTTCGCTCGGCAGGCCGAGGTAGTTCGCCCGCGCCCCGGTGGCGATGATGACCGTGTGCGTCGTGACGGTTTGGCCGTCGTGCGCGGTCAGCGTGAACGGGCGGTTTGCGAAATCGACTTTGACGATGTCTTTGGATTCGACGCGCGTGCCGAAGTTGCGGGCCTGCTGGCGGGCGAGCGCGACGAGTTCCGGCCCGTTGATGCCGTGCGTGGGTTGCGGCTTGTTCGCGCTCACCCAGTACGGGTGGTCGTCTTCTTTGAGCGCCGTTTTGAGGTACTGGCGGGTGTCGCCAGCGGGCCACGTCGGGAAGTTTTCCACTTCCGTGGTGAGGGCGAGTTGGCCCAGCGGGAGCGTCCCGTTTTCTTGGTTCTTCCGGTCGTACGGGTTGCCCTCGAACACGAGCGGGTTCAGGTTCGCGCGGGCCGCGTAAATCGCCGCGGTCCACGCCGCCGGCCCGGACCCGATAATGACGACGTTCTCAGGCATGGGTTCGTGTTTCGTGGTTGGTGGTTTCGTGTTTCGTGGGGCGTTGTCGCCGCGCACGCTCGCCGTGCTATTCTAGACGCACGCGGCGGGTTGTCTGGATCGGGACTCACTTGGCAACCTATCGGCCGCGGGCGAACCGATCGCCCGACTCGCGCGCAAGGGACGAACGACCCTCGCTTACGCGTCGGGCTACCAGACTATCGGCCGCGGGCGAACCGGCAAAACACCAAACACGAAACACCCAACACCCTTGATGCGCGAGCGCCTCACCCATTTTCGCGAAATCCTGCGCTACGTCCCGCGGTTCCGCGACCGCGTGTTCGTCATCGCGCTCGACGGCGCGGTCGTCGAAGACGAGAACTTCCCGAATTTGCTGCTGGACATCGCGCTCTTGCGCAGCCTGAGCATCCGCGTGGTGCTCGTACACGGGGCCGCGCACCAGATCAAGCGGTACGCGGCGCAACTCAACGTCGCGCCCTCGGACCTCGTCGGCACCGGCATCACCGACCGCGAGACGCTGAACGTGGCGCTCACCGCTTCGAACCGCGTCACGCACGAGATTCTGGAGGGCTTGAGCGCGAACGACCTGCGCGCCGCGTGCCCGAACGCGGTGGTCGCGCACCCCGCGGGCATCCTCGGCGGCGTCGATCACCAGTTCACGGGGAAAGTGGAGCGCGTGGACGTCGCGCTGCTTCAAACGCTACTGGAACACGACGTGGTACCGGTGATTCCGCCCATCGGGATCGACGGCGCGGGCGCGTCGTACCGCCTGAACTCCGACGCGGTCGCGGTCGAACTCGCGAAGGCGCTGCGCGCCGTGAAACTCGTGTACCTGAACACCGAAGGCGGCGTCCGCGACGCGGGTACCGTGGTGCGCCAGATGACCGTGCAAGAGGCGGAGAACTTCCTCAAGAAGCACCGCGCCGAGATGACGCCCGAAGCGGTCACGAAGCTCACGCACGCGCTCCGCGCCGGGAAAGAGGGCGTCGAGCGCATTCACATTATCGACGGCCGCGAACAGGAGGGCTTACTCGGCGAAGTGTTCTCGAACGAGGGCATCGGTACGCTGGTGTACGCCAACGAGTACCAAGCGATTCGCGCGGCGCAAAAGAAGGACGTGCGCGCCGTTCACGCGCTCATTCAACAGGGCGTGCAGAACGACGAACTGGTGAAGCGCACGCGGGCCGAACTCGAAAAGATCATCGGCGACTACTTCGTGTTCGAGGTGGACCGGAACTTGGTGGCGTGCGTGGCGCTGCACATGTACCCGGAGCAGAACAAGGCGGAAGTGGCGAGCGTGTTCGTGGACCAGCGGTACGAGAACAAGGGGATCGGCGGAAAGCTGATTCAGTTCGCGGAGGGTGTGGCGCGCGGGCGCGGCATCGGCACGCTGTTTTGCCTCTCGACGCAGGCGATCAACTACTTCGTGCAAAAGGGCGGGTTCAAGTTGGGCACGCCCGACGACCTGCCGCCGGCGCGCCGCGAGAAGTACGAGGCGCACGGGCGCAAGTCGCAGGTTCTCGTGAAGGCGCTGACCGCGAGCGCGTGAAAGATCGAATACCCGGCCCGCTCGAAACGTCCGTGAGGTGCCGGCGAAATTCGCACCGCGGGTCTTGCCTTCGCGGTGCGCCCGGTTACGATTTCCCCGGCTTTCGCGCCGCGCCCGGAACTGTTCTCGGCGCGGCACAACAACAGGAGTGTCTCATGCGTACGCTCGCGACCCTCGCCCTCGCGTTCGGCCTCACCGCGTCCTTCGCCGTCGCCGACGAACTGAAGTCCGGCCCGGCCGGGAAGATCGGCGGCGCGTTCGACGTGAAGGCGATCACCGGCGAGAAGGCCGGCAAGCAACTGTGCTACGTCTGCAAGTTCGGTGGCGAAGGCCGCCCGGCCGCGGTGCTCGTGTTCACCCAAAAGGCCGACGACAACCTCGTCACCGTCGTGAAGGCGATCGACGAAGTGCAGAAGAGCAACAAGGACCTCGGCACCGTCGTGATCGGCGTCAGCGGCGTCGAAGCGGCCGACTTCGAGAAGATCCAAACCACCCACAAGCTGACCACCGCGCTGACGATCGCCGCCGACAAGGACGGCCCGTCGAAGTACGACCTCAACAAGGACGCGGCCGTGACCGTGGTCGTGTACAAGAAGGGCGGCACCGTGACGAAGAACTTCGCGTTCAAGACGACGAAGGAAGCCGCCGACAAGGCCAAGGAAATCGCGGGCGCGGCGACCGAAGCCCTCAAGTAAAACCGAGGGGACAGGGGACAGGGGACAGAACCATCGGGTTTTTGTCCCCTGATTCCTGCCCTCTGTCCCCTGAGTGTTCTCCGATCACCCGCCGGGACCGGTTCCCGGCGGGCGTTTTTCTTCACCCCACCCCAGAGGTTCCATGCGAACCGCACTCTGTACCGGCCTCGCGGCGCTCGCGCTCGCGGTGTCGGCCCGGGCGGACGACTTGAAGTCCGGCCCCGACAAGCGCGCCGGCGGCTCCTTCCAAGTGAAGGCCATTTCCGGCGCGAACAAGGGCAAGACGCTCTGCTACGTCTGAAAGTACAACGGGGAAGGTCGCGACGCCGTGGTGATCGTGTTCACCCAGAAGGCGGACGACAACTTGGCCGGTCTGGTCAAGTCCATCGACGAAGTGCAATCGAAGAACGCGGACCTCGGGACGGTGGTGGTCGGCGTGAGCGGGGTGAAGCCCGCGGACTTCGAGAAGCTGCAAACCACACACAAGTTTTCGACGCCCCTCACCATCGCCGAAGACGAGGACGGCCCGGAGCGGTACAAGCTCAACAAAGAGGCCGCGGTCACGGTGGTGATCTACAGGGCGGGCGGCGCGATCCACAAGAACTTCGCGTTCAAGGACACGAAGGCCGCTGCGGAAAAGGCGAAGGACGTCGCCACCGCGGTCGCGGAAGCGCTGAAGCCGGAGAAGGACAAGTAGGGGCACTGGCGAGCGGCACCCGTGAGGGTGCCGGTTGTTCGACGAGGCAATTGGCACCCTTGCCGCCGCTCGCGCTCAATCAAGCAATCGCACCGGCACCCTCACGGGTGCCGCTCGCCCGGATCGTTCGCATTTCGTCGTAGGGGTTCCGACATGCCGATTCGCTTCGCGTTCCTCGCGCTCGCCCTCTGCACGGTCGCACTCGCGCAGCCGCCGGCCGACGTGCCCGGCACCATCAACACCAGCCCGAAGCCGGTCGCGTCCGATTCGACCGTGAAGCTCGATTACGACATCGTGTACGTGCGCGCGCCGCGGAAGGGCGACAACGTCGGCACCAACTGGGCGGAAATCTCGAACCCGGTGTTCATGGACGCCGGGGCCGACCTGATGCTCCTCCACCCGGACGGCAGCGAAGAGGTGCTCGTGAAGGGCGGGAAAGGCTCCGTCACGGACCCGGTGGTTTCGTTCGACGGCGAGTGGGTGTACTACTCGCTGTTCCACGACCTCACCGGCGCGAGCGTGACGCAAGGGCCGGCCGCGGGCGCGGACATCTACAAGATGCACCTGAAGACCCGCAAGACGGTGCGCCTCACCACACAGCAGTTCACCCCGAACACCGGGGCCGCGAACTGGAGTTCGGACTTCCGCACGCCGGAGCCGGGGAAGGACCGCTTCGAGTACGGCGTGTTCAACACCGGGCCGTGCCCGCTGCCGGGCGGGAAGGTGATGTTCACCAGCAACCGCAACGGCTACAAGCCCCCGAAGCGGCTCCCGCACATGATGCAGTTGTTCGTGATGGACGACGACGGCGCGAACGTCGAGTGCGTCGGGCACCTGAACCTCGGCGGCGCGCTGCACCCGACGGTGTTGCGCGACGGCCGCGTGATGTTCAGCTCGCTCGAGTCCCAAGGCCTGCGCACCTCGACGCTGTGGGGCCTGTGGGTGATGAACCCGGACGGCACCGAGTGGGCGCCGCTCGCCAGCGCGTTCCTCACCGGGGTCAGCCCGAGCGCGTGGCACTTCCAGACGCAACTCTCGGACGGCTCCATCGTGGCCGAAGAGTATTACAACCAGACCAGCAGCGGGTTCGGCAGCTTCGTGAAGTTCCCGCCGAACTCGCCCTACGGGAAGGCGTTCGGCCCGGCGCACGTCGCCGACGACCGCAACCCGCCGCTGCGCCACGGCCGCACCGACGACGGCAAGGCGCGCGTGCGCCGCTATCCGTTCTCGCCGTTCGGCATCGAATCCATCACTCCGTTCGCGCGCGCCGACGAAGGCGCGGCCGACTTCGCCGAGCGCGGCAAGCGCTACGGCACCCGCGTCGGGAAGGTGACGCACCCGAGCGCCGCGCCGGACAACCACCTGCTGATGGTGTGGTCGATCGGCCCGGTGAACGGCGGCTACACCGTGGACCGGCCCGCCGTAGACGGAGGCATTTACTTACTCAAGAGCGGCAAGCCCGCGAACGAACCGGGCGACCTGCTACTCATCAAGAACGATCCCAAGTTCAACGAACAGTGGCCGCGCGCCGTGGTGCCGTACAAGCGCGTTTACGGCGTGGACGAGCCCAAGCAGATCGCGCCTCTTGCGAATGATGGGAAGCTCTCGAAGCACCTGCCCGCGGGTACGCCGTTCGGCCTCGTGGGAACGTCTAGCTTCTACAAGCGCGAGTCGTACCCCAACGGCACCGTCAAACCGGGAACGACCGTCGGCGCGTTCGCCGGCGGCGCGAGCGCGAGCGGCTACGAAGACCTCGACCCGTTCAACTCGCGCGACGACCTCGCGTCGTCCAACTGGATCGGGCAGGGCGCGGACGCCGGGCGCTACACGAACGCCGACATCCACGCGGTGCGCATCGTGGCGATGGAACCGAACACCGACCGCAACAAAGGCCCCAACAGCGGGCGCACGTTCCGCAGTCACGCGAACGAGAAGCTCCGCATTCTGGGCGAAATCCCGCTGCGCAAATTCAAGCAACCTACCCCCCCGGCCCCCCTCCCTGAAGGGAAGGGGGAGGAAGAAGTGGACCCCGACGGCAACCCGGACACGAGCTTCCTCGCGAAGATTCCCGCGGACGTGGGCTTTACGTTCCAAACGCTCGACAAGCGCGGTATGGTCCTCAACGTGTCGCAAACGTGGCACCAACTGCGCCCCGGCGAAATCCGGCACGACTGCGGCGGGTGTCACGCGCACAGTCAGAAGCCGACCGAGTTCGCCCGGACCGCGGCCGCGAAACCGGATTACGCCCTCTTCGACCTCACGCAGCAAACGCCGCTGCTCACCACGAAAGCGGCCGACGAGAGCAAGCGGAAGTGGGACGCGAAAGACGAAACCGGGGTCGCGTTCGCGAAGGGCGCGAAGGACGTGGAGTTCTGGCGCGACGTGAAGCCGATTCTGGAGCGCAGTTGCGTCGCGTGCCACACGTCGAAGGGCGGCGCGCAGCCGGCCGGGAATCTCGTGCTCGACGACTTCAAGACGATTAACGTCGCGGACTGCGACGACGTGCCGGGCACCTACTACCGGCTCGCGATGGACTTCGCCGCGCGCTTCGGCCACAAACCGGTGAACGGCTCGTGGCGCGGCACGAACGCCAGCCGCTACATCCGCATGTTCCAATCGCGGCGCAGCCTGCTGGTATGGAAGGTGTACGGCGAGCGGCTCGACGGTTGGACGAACGACGACTTCCCAACCGAAACGACGCCGGGCAACGCGCGCACGCTCGCGCTGAAGGGCGAAGCGGTCACGGACACCGTGGCGAATCGCAACCGGGCCGACCTCGACTTCACCGGCAGCGCGATGCCGCCCCCGGACGCGGTGAAGAGCGGGAAGGTGCAGGCGCTCAGCGCCGAAGACAAACTCACGCTGGTGCGCTGGATCGATTTGGGCTGCCCGATCGACCTGACGTTCGACCCGAAGAACCCGGCGAAGCCGGGGTTCGGCTGGATGCTGGACGACCAGCGCCCGACGCTCGCGGTGAGCCTGCCGAAGGCCGGCACCAACCCGCCACTCGAGCGCTTCCTGATCGGCCTGCACGACTATCGCACCGGCCTCGATGCGAACAGCTTCGTGGTGACGGCGGACTTCGTGGTGAACGGCGCACCAGCCGGTACGAACCTCGCTCCGAAGTTCGCGCCGTTGGGTGGCCAAGTGTTCGAGCTGAAACTGAGCGCGCCACTGACTGTGGCGCGCGGCACGCTGACGGTGAGCGTGAAGGACAAAGAGGGCAACGTGACCCGCGTGGAGCGCACGTTCGGGGCGAAGTAATTCTTGTAGGTCGCGGTCGAGCGGCGCTTCGCCGCGAGGCCCGACGGCGAACCAGCAACACGAGAAACGCATGCGTGCCTTGAAATGCAGGCGCGCAAGCGTTCCACGTATAACTTTCTCGCCGTCGGGCCTCGCGGCGAAGCGCCGCTCGACCGCGACCTACAAGAACTACTTCTTGAAGTCCGCGTCCGGCAGCTTCTCCAGATACTGCACGTCGCTCACTTCGGCCTTCATGAAGTCCTTGCCGTCGTGTTTCACCAGAATCTTCTTCGCCACCGGGACGCCGTCCTTCGTCTTGCCGTACTCCTCGAAGATGCGGCTCTCGTTCACTTCCGCGCCGCCCATTGGCGACTTGGTGCGCGAGTCCATGCGCACCATCAGGTGCGTCTCCTTGTCGAAGAACAGCGTGATGTCGTTTTGGCCCTTCTTGCTCACGGTGATGCCGACCGCGGCCTTGCCGTTCACCTTCTCTTCGCCGAACGTGCCGAGCGTGTAGTCCTTGCCGAGCAGCGGGTACAGTTGGCCCACTTCCAGCATGTGCGGCACGTCCTTGATGCCGTCCTTCACTTCGTTGCTGATGTCCATCTTCATGTTGCCGACCACGGTCTCGCCGAACACGGTGTCGCCGCTCGCCTTGATCGTGACCGAGACGTTCACGTTCATCACGGTGAACGACATCACCTGCCGGAACTTGTTCGGCAGCATGAACGCGGTTTCGCTCGTGAACTCCACTTCGCCCACGCCGGGCAGGTCGATCTTGCCCTTCTCTGTGGACGAGTGGGCGAGGTGCTTCTTCAGGAACTCTTCGCCGCCGTGGGCCTTCACGGCTTTGGCGATGACGTCTTTGGGGTTCGTCCGCGGCGCGGGACAGCGACGGGACCAGTGCGACCGCGAGCGCGGCCACCATCAACGAACGGCGCGACATGAGACAGGCTCCGAGGTGGGGCGATGTGGTGACTTCGCCGCCCGCGGCGGCACATTTCACGAAAAACCGAGACTCTTGGCGAACCCCGCCCACAAGGGCGGTGGGTGCGGAGCGAACGAGCAACGCGCGGCGCGAACTACCCTCGCCCCGCGCCAGCGGGGCGAGGGTGGCGGCGCTTCGCCGCCGGGTGAGGGGCGCTGAACGACGACAGGGGCTTGGCGGTGAGTCGCATTGCCCCATTCTCCGCGTCGCGGCCCCTCACCCGCTCGCCCCGCTCGCTGCCCTCTCCCCGCTGGCGCGGGGCGAGGGCGTGGCGCGCCGTACTCTTCGTGAAGCCTCAACGCGCGTGTTGCGAGAACGGTGCGCGGCGGGCGTTACCCTCGACCCGCGCCAGCGGGGCGAGGGTGGCGGCGCTTCGCCGCCGGGTGAGGGGTGCTGAACGACGACAGGGGCTTGGCGGTGAGTCGCATTGCCCCATTATCCGCGTCGCGGCCCCTCACCCGCTCGCTTCGCTCGCTGCCCTCTCCCCGCTGGCGCGGGGCGAGGGCGATTCGCGCACCGCTCGCGTCATTCTGCGCGCACTCGTTGCCCTTGCGGGCAGGGTTCGCCAAACACCGGCCGGCTTACACCGGCGGTTCGCCGGGCACGCGCTTTCGCAGGAACAGCGCGTACACGACGGCCCCGGTCGCGATGAACCCCGCGCCGATCACCGCTTCGCTGCGCTGCTCCGGGGCGGCGAACATGTTGAACAGCACCGCGAGCATGATGAGCACGTACAGCGCCGGCACCACCGGGTAGCCCCAGCACCGGTACGGCCGCTCCGCGTTCGGCAAGCGGCGGCGGAACACGAAGATCGTCGCCACCGCGAGCGTTTCGAACGTGACCGAACCGAAGATCACGAAGTCGGTCATGATGTCGAACGGCGATTTGCCCGGGGGCACGTTCAGGTCGATTTCGGCGAAGCCCAGCGGGATCACCGGCACGCGGTACTGCGTGAGAGCGCCCACGCACAGCACCAGCAGCACCGACCACCCGGCCATTGCGACAATCGCGAGCGATGGCGTTTGGTAAGCGGCGTGCAAGCGCGCGAAGCTCGCCGGCGCGAGCCGGTCTTGGCCCATCGCGTACAAGAGCCGCGGGCCGACGAGCAGGTTCCCGTTCAGCGCGCCGAACACGCTCGTCATTACGATCGCGCTCGCGAGCACCACGCCGACCGGCCCCAACAGCGCTTCGCAGAACTCGGTGGCGAGCGGCGTTTGCGACAGCTCGCCGTTCGTCTTCGCGGTAATGGCGGCGTGCGGGAGAACGAGGTGGTACGCGAGGTTCGCCCCGCAGTACAGCGCGATGAGGACGAACACCGCGAGCAGCAGCGCGCGCGGGATGTTGCGGCTCGGCTCCTTCACCTCCTCGGCGATGGGCGCGATGTTCATCCAGCCGTTGTAGGCCCACAGTACACCCACGAGCGCGACGCCGAACCCGCTCCAGTTGATGCCGTTTTGCGGCAGCACCGGCACGAGGTGCGCCGCCCGCGGCGGGTGTGACGGACCAGACACCACCGCGTAAATCACGAACGGCGCGCAGATGATGAACAGCAGCGACGCCACCTTGATGAGCGTGATCCCGAACTGGAACTTCCCGCTCAGCGCGGTGCCGCGCACGTTCAGCCACGTGAGCGCCGCGATCACGCTCGCGGTGAGGAGTTGCCGCGGCCAGAACGCGAGCACCTCCACCTTCTCGCCGGGGTGCAGCGACTGCCGCAGCACGTCGTGGAACGATTCGGTGAACATCGTCGCGAGCGCCGCGATGCTCGCCGCCCGAATGATCCAGAAATCGACCCAGCCCCAGAGGAACCCGGCCCAGCGGCCGTACCCTTCGCGCAGGTACACGTAGTTCCCGCCGGCTTTGGGGAACATCGTCGCGACTTCTGCGAGCGCGAGCGCGCCGAGCAGCGCGAGCAACCCGCCGAGTACCCACACGGCCATGACCATGCCGAACTCGGGCACGTTGTCCGCGACGTTGCGGCCCTTCTTGAACACGCCGGACCCGATGACGGTGCCGACGATGAGCGCGGTTGCCAGCCACGGGCCGAGGACCCGCGGCAGCGCGTGCGGAGGTGTTGGTTGCATGGCGGGCGATGATACGCGACCGCAGCCCGCAAGGAAAGGTGGTGCCGCGCGCACTTGCACACCGGGGCCGCACTCATCTATTGTGTAGGGGGTCCGCACACACACCGGCCGCGCGCCAATGGCTCAAGTTCCGACAGCGTTCCTCGTCGCGCGCCGCGACGACGGGTTCGGCGACGTGTTCCCGCTGCACGCGGGCGCGGCGCTCTCGATGGGCCGCGCGCCCACCAACCGCGTCGTGCTCCGCGACGACCTCGCCAGCCGCGAACACGCCGAAGTGTTTTCCGCCGAGGGCGAGTGGCGCCTGCGGGACCTCGGCAGCCTCAACGGCACGCACCTCAACGGCGAACAGCTCCGCACCGACAAGCCCCTGCGCCCGTTGGACGAAGTGCGGGTCGGGCGCGCGCGGTTCGTGTTCGTCGAAGCGATGGACCAACTGCCGGACGTGCCCAAACCGTCGGCCGCACCGACCGCGCTCGCCGCGAAGAGCGACGGCATCGAGATTCGCAAGCGGCTCGGCCAGACGCGGTTCCTCGACGGCGAATCGACCGTCGCCGGCGCGCCGCCGGAACCCGAAACGAATCACGCGGACCCGCGGGTGTCGGCGCATCAGGCGCTCGCCGTGCTGTACCGGCTCGCGCTCGACATGGCGTCGGCCCCGGGTGCGTCCGAACTCGGCGCGCTCGCGGCCGACGCGCTGTTCCGCGCCACGCCCGCCGACGTGGTCGTGGTGCAGGCGCTGCGCGAGTCGCGCGAGCTGCAACTGCTCGTTCACCGCACCCACGCCGGTCGCCCCGCGACCTACCACAAGGTGTCCGGCTACGTGAGCGGCGAAGTGCTGGCGTCGCGGCAGGCGGTGCTCGCGGAGAACGTGAGCGCCGAACTCGCACTCGCCAACCGCGACAGCCTGACGGAACTTCAGGCGTCGAGCCTCATCTGCTCGCCGGTGAGCGCCGGCGACCAACTGATGGGCCTGCTCCACCTGTACCGCACCGGGAAGAGCACCCCGCTGAACGGCGACGACCTCGAGTTCACGCTCGCGGTGGCCCGGCAGTTCGGCACCGTCTGGCACCGGCTCGCGCGGCAGGCGAACCTGAGCGCCGAAAACCGCAGCCTGCGCGCGCAGTTGCGCCTCGAAAGCGAACTGGTGGGCGCGAGCGCGCCGCTGGAGAAGATCGAGCAGCAGATCGCACGGGTCGCCGAGACGAAAGCCACGGTGCTGGTGCGCGGCGAGAGCGGCGTGGGCAAGGAACTGGTCGCCCGCGCCGTGCACATGAGCAGCCCGCGGCGCGAGGCCCCGTTCATCTGCATCAACTGTGCGGCCCTCACCGAAACGCTACTCGAAAGCGAACTGTTCGGGCACGAGAAGGGCGCGTTCACCGGGGCCACCGAGCGCATGATCGGGAAGTTCGAGGCCGCGGACCGCGGCACGATCTTCCTAGACGAAATCGGCGAAATGGCGCTCAGCACGCAGGCGAAGTTCCTCCGCGTACTCGAGGGCCACCCGTTCGAGCGCGTCGGCGGGAACACGCAGATCAAGGTGGACGTGCGCGTGGTCGCCGCGACGAACCGACCGCTCGAAGACGCGGTGCGGGCCGGCACGTTCCGCCGCGACCTGTTCTACCGGTTGCAGGTGGTGCAACTGGACGTGCCGCCGCTGCGCGACCGCGTCGACGACGTCCCGCTGTTGGCCGAACACTTCCTGAAGAAGTTCGCCCGCGAAACCGGGCGCAAGATGCGCGGGTTCAGTTCGGCCGCACTCGACAAACTGAAAGCGTACCGGTGGCCCGGCAACGTGCGCGAGTTGCGCAACGTGATCGAGCGCGCGGTCGCGCTCGGCACCGGGCCGCAGGTGGACGCGCACGACATCTGGCTGTCGGAGCTAGACGTGGGCGCGCCGGTGGTGGGCGAAGCGCCGGTGAGCGTCGGTGGCTACCGGGCCGAGACGATCGAGGAAGTCGAGAAGCGGCACATCTTGGCGACGCTGAACCACACCGACTGGAACAAGTCGCGGGCCGCGGCGATTCTGGGTATCGAGCGCTCGACGCTCGACCGCAAGATCGAGCGCTACAAGCTGGTCCGGGATTGACCGGCGCAACCGCTACAACCGGCCCGATCCTTAACAACTCGTGAGTGTCCGCCCCCGCCCCCGTTGCCGAACGGTGGGCAGTGCGGGTAATTTGTGCGGATTCTTTCATCCCACACGCGCCGCACACACCATGACTCGACACCACGCGCTCGCCGCGCTCTTTTTCGTCGCGGTCGCCCCGTTCGTCGCCGCGCAAGAGCGCGTCGTCGGGGCCAACTACCCGCTCGCCCAGAAGTTCAACAAGGACTTCGTCGCGCGGCACGTGCGCGAGGCGAACGTGTTCCCGCAGTGGATCGGGAAGACCGACGCCTTCTGGTACTCGGCCCGCACCGCGACCGGCACGCGGTACTGGAAGGTGGACGCGGCGAAGAAGCTCAAAGAGCCGCTGTTCGATCACGTCGCGCTCGCGGCCGCGCTCTCGGAGGCGTCCAAGAAGCCGCTCGACGCGGACACGTTCCAGATCAGTTCGGTACAGGTCGCGGAGAGCGGCAAACTCACGTTCGCGTTCGCCGAGACCCGGTACGAGTACGACCTCGCGGGCAAGAAGTTGAAGGCGCTCGGGAAGGCGGTTGCCTTCCCGCCGGGCATGAGCGCCGAGGCCATCGAGCGGCTCCGCGGGCAACTCGGCGACGAGCGCGTAGACGAGATGCTCCGCCGCCTGCGCGAGACCGACACCGAAAAGAAGGACGAGAAGAAGGACGAGAAGGACGACACGATGACGGGCGGGTCCGCGACCCAGCCGACGAAGGGGCCGACCGGCCCGACCTCGTACAAGAACTACTCGCCGGACAAGAAGAAGTACGCCTACGTGTACAAGTTGAACTTGTACGTGTGCGACGAGGGCCAACCGGAAGAGAAAGCGACCCAACTGACGACCGACGGCGTCGAGGACTACGTGTTCGCCAGCGGGTTCGGCGGGTTCGGCGGCAAGGGCGGGAACTTCGGCGCAATGGGCGCGCCGGAACCGAACGACCGCAAGACCCGCGCGAACGTGACGTGGTCCCCGGACTCAAAGGCGTTCTACGTCACCCGCACCGACTCCCGCGGGGTGAAGGACCTGTTCCTCGTCGATTCGATCGCCAACCCGCGGCCGAAGCTCGAACAGTACAAGTACCCGATGCCGGCCGAGGAAGCGATCCGCAAGACGGAACTGTACTACTTCGACGCCGGGAAGAACGCGCTCACCCGCGTGCCCCCGAAGTGGAAGGACGAGCGGTACAGCGACCTGCGCTGGGGCAAGACCACCGGCGACCTGCGGTTCATCCGCCGCGACCGGCTCCGCCGCAACGTCGAGGTGTGCTCGCTCGACGTGTTCGCGGGCACCAGCAAGTGCCTGTTCACCGAGGGCTTCGATTCCGCGTTTCTCGACCTTCAAGCCCCCCGGTACGTCGACGACACCGGCGACATGATCTGGTGGTCCGAGCGCAGCGGGTGGGGCCACTTCTACCGGTACGGCCCGGACGGCGCGCTCAAGAACGCGCTCACCAGCGGCGCGTGGCGCGCCAGCCGCATCGTGGAGATCGACGCGAAGGCCGGCTTCGTGTACCTGATCGGTAACGGCCGCGAACCGGGCGAGAACCCGTACTACACGCACCTGTACCGTGTGAAATTCGACGGCACTGAGCTGACGTGCTTGGACCCGAGCGCGCCGGAGCGCGGGACCGCGCCCGTGCCCGGAGGGCTGAACCAAACGTCCACGCTTTCGCCCAGCAAGAAGTTCGTGGTGACGAACAGCACGGCGATCGACCGCGCGCCGTTCGCGACCCTCCGCGACGCCGCCGGTAACGTGTTGATGCTACTCGAAACCACGGACCTGAGCGCGCTGCAGAAGACCGGCTGGCAGATGCCCGAGACGTTCAGCGTAAAGGCCGCGGACGGCACCACCGACCTGTACGGGAACATGTGGAAGCCGTTCGACTTCGACCCGAAGAAGCAGTACCCGATCATCGCCTACGTGTACCCCGGCCCGCAGACCGAGGGCGTGAACTACCGGTTCACCGCGCACAGCCAGTTCATGCAACTCGCCCAACTCGGGTTCGTGGTGATTCAGGTGGGGCACCGCGGCGGCAGCCCAGAGCGGTCGAAGGCGTACCACTCGTTCGGCTACTTCAACCTGCGCGACTACGGCCTCGTGGACAAGAAGGCCGCGATTGAAGCGCTGGCCGCACGGCACCCGTTCATCGACATCACCCGCGTGGGCATCTACGGCCACTCCGGCGGCGGGTTCATGTCGGCCGCGGCCGTGCTCCAAACGCCCTACAACGAGTTCTTCAAGGCCGCGGTCGCCAGCGCCGGCAACCACGACAACAACATTTACAACGACAACTGGTCGGAGACCTACCACGGCCTGAAAGAGGTGCCGCTGGACGCGGCCAAGAAGGACGACACCGCGAAGGGCGCGAACACCGGCGCGACGGGCACCGGCGGCAAGGGCGGCTTCGGCGGGCGCAAGAAGGGGCCACCGTTGGAAGAGCAGATCGAGGCCGAGATCGCCGAACTGATCGAAGAGTTCGGCCGGCCGGACAATCAGCGCTCGGTCGAAGACCTTGAGGCCGAGATCGCGGCGCTGAAGGCCAGACTCGAGGCGCTGAAACGCGCAGACGCCGAGCGGAGCGCGGCCCAAACGGCCCCGCCGCCGCGCCCGAAGGGCGCGCCGCCGACCGCGGTGCCGCCGCTGCCGCTCACCAAGTTTGAGATTCGCGTACCCACGAACGCGGAACTCGCCGCCAACCTGAAGGGGCACCTGCTGCTCGTTCACGGCGAGATCGACAACAACGTGCACCCGGCGAACACGATGCGCCTCGTGGACGCGCTCATCAAGGCGAACAAGCGGTTCGACATGCTCATCATTCCCGGCGCGCGGCACGGGTTCGGCGCGGCGCAGCCGTACTTCACCCAGCGCCAGTGGGACTTCTTCGCTGAGCATCTGCTGAACGACCGCCAGACCGGTGCGGACATCAACACCAAAGACGTGAAGCGCAAGTAGTGCACGGACGCCGTCACAAGCCGGGCCGCCCAGGGCCATTCCTTGTTTCACGTTGGGTCGGCAGTTCACCCGGCCGGCTCACGCCGGCGGTTCGACGACGCCAGCGCTTTTTCGGTCGAACCGCCAGCGCGAGCCGGCCGGGTTGCTCTCAC
>Ga0169931_10006359_pt1 | contig 17842 bp, 11 predicted proteins | sample Kivu_15m_20L_FD_129675 | JGI IMG/M metagenome (GOLD analysis project Ga0169931, IMG submission 129675) | Freshwater microbial communities from Lake Kivu, Western Province, Rwanda to study Microbial Dark Matter (Phase II) - Kivu_15m_20L... | ecosystem: Environmental > Aquatic > Freshwater > Lake...
TAGCGGATCCGCAGGTCCAGGCGGCTGAGCTCGAGGGGCAGCTCGGGCGCGAGCCGCAGCACGTCGCCGCGGATCTCGATGCCGGTGGACACCCGCTGCACCAGGTCGACCGAGCCCGCCATCGCGCCCAGGTGCACGCCCTCGGCGGTGGTGCCCTGCTGCAGGTCGCTGACGTCGCTGTGCAGTGCCTGCACGAACAGGTCCATCGCCCGCGGCCGGTCGGAGCGGGCGAGCACCCAGGCCGACACCACCCGCGACAGCGTGGAGCCGTGGGTCGAACGGCTCGAGTGGTAGGCCACGTTGCGCGGGATGGTGTCGCGATCGAACGGATAGCCGAGCCGGTCGAACAGGTCGGCGAGTTCCTCGGACGAGAACAGGTAGAACAGCATCAGCACGTCGGCCTGCTTCGACACCTTGTAGCGGTTCGCGCTGTCGTGCTCGTGCTCCAGGATCAGGTCGAGCCGCTGGATGTTGCCGTAGCGCGCGCGGTAGGCGTCGAGGTCGATCTCCTCGAGCCGCTCGTAGCCCTCGAACTGGCTGATGATCCCGTCGGGCTGCAGCGGCACGAACATCCGCCGGCTGACGTCGTCCCAGCGGGCGAACTCGTCGGCCGACAGGCCCAGCAGCGTCGTCAGCTCGGCCCGCCGCACGTCCGACAGCAGCTCCAGCACCTCCAGCGCGCGCATCAGCACCCACACCGCGAGCAGGTTGGTGTAGGCGTTGTTGTCGAGCCCCGGCAGGTCGGCATCGGGATACGCGTCGTGGAACTCGTCGGGACCGACCACGCCGCGGATCACGTAGCGCCCGCGGGCTTCGTCGAATCGGGCGGCACTCGACCAGAAGCGCGCGACGTCCAGGATCAGCTCGGCGCCGTGCGAGTGCAGGAACTCCACGTCGCGGGTGACCTGGAAGTACTGCCAGACGTTCTGCACGATCGCGCTGCCCACGTGGCGCTGCAGGTAGGAGTAGTCGGGCACCCACCGCTCGGAATGCGGGTTCAGGTTTAGCGCCTGGGTCCGCTCGTCGCCGTCGCTGCCGCTCTGCCAGGGGAACATCGCACCGGCGAACCCGGCCGCGGCTGCGGCGGCACGGGCCTCGGGAAGCCGACGGTACCGGTACATCAGCAGCGAGCGGGTGATCTCCGGCATCCGGTAGTTGAAGAACGGGAAGATGAACAGCTCGTCCCAGAAGATGTGCCCCTGGTAGGCCTCGCCGGTCCAGCCCCGGGCCGGCACGCCGATGTCGAGCCCGATCGAGTTCGGCGACACCGCCTGCAGCAGGTGGAACATGTTCAGCCGCAGCAGCATCGGCACGTTGGCCGCGAACCCCGGCTCGGCCGCCTGCAGGTGCACGTCGAAGCGCCGCCACAGGTGCTTCCAGGCGAGCTGCTGGGCGCCGGCCAGGGCCTCGAAGCCCGCGGCCCGGGCGATCGCCTTGCGCGCGGCCAGCCCGCATTCCGACACCGCGTGATCGCGCGAGGTGTACAGGGCCAGCACCTTCTCCAGGCGCAGCGACCCGCCCCGCTCGAGCCTGAGCGCGAAGTCGTGCCCGATCCGGCAGGGCTCGGCGATCCGCTCGCGGGGCGGCGCCACGGCGCAGCCATCGATCCAGGCGCGCGTGCGGGCCGCCTGTGCGACCTGCAGCCGCGACTGGCTCGCGCAGACCTGCAGCAGCACCGCGTCGTCGCCGACCGGCTCGGCCGCGACCGGCTCGAGGTGACGGTTGGCGAATCGACGGTACAGCCGGGCGCCTGCATTGACCACCCGCCCCTCGATCACCGAGCGCACCGACACCGGCCCCGACCAGTCCTCCGCGGTCAGCGTGAGCTCGAGCGCGGCCAGGTGCATCTCGGCCATCGACACCAGCCGGCGTTCCTGCAGCACGCTGCGGCGCCCGAGCCGGTCCTCGAAGCGCACCTGCCGCAGCAGCAGGCCGCGGCGCAGGTCGAGCTCCTGACGGTAGGCCAGCACCCGGACCGAGCGCAGGTCGATCCAGCCGTCGTCGGAGTCGCCGATGCGCAGCTGCAGCGAGAATCCATCGGGCCAGTTGACCAGGTCCTCGGTCTCGACCACCCGCCCGGCCAACTCGCTGCGCAGCCGGTTGTAGCCGCCCGCCAGATACGTGCCGGGGTAGTGCACGCTGTCGGCGCGGGTGCCGGGCAGCGCGCCGCGCACTGCGAAGTACCCGTTGCCCAGTGTGCAGAGGGATTCGCGAACCCCTTCGGCGGCCGGATCGAACCCTTCGAAGACCAGCGACCAGGCCGATGGCGGTTCCACCGCTACCTGGACCTGCGAGAGCCCGGTCACTACCACGTCGGCGCCTGCCTCGCGCAGGGCGCGGGGGTCGGTGCCGCAGTAGACGCCGATCACGCAGCCGAACCCCCCGGCCCGCCCGGCCGCGACACCGACGATCGCATCCTCGACCACGACGGTGCGCGCCGGGTCGGCCCGGACGCGTCGCGCCGCCTCGAGAAACGCGTCGGGCGCGGGCTTGCCCTGGAGCCCGAGCCGGGCGAGGTCGCGTCCGTCGACGCGCACGTCGAACCATTCCGCCAAGCCGGCCGCGGCGAGCACCGCCTGGCAATTGGCGCTGGACGAGACCACGCCGGTGCGGATGTCCTGCGCCCGCAGTGCCCGCACCAGCTCGACCGCGCCCTCGCAGGGCTCGACACCGTCCTGCCGCAGGCCCTGGGCGAACAGGCGGTCCTTGAGGGCCCCCAAGCCTTGCACGCTCGGCACGCCACCGCCGACGACGGCGCCAGGACCGCCATCGACCGGCTCCGTTGCCTCGGCGAGCGGGTCCGGCCCGCCCGCGGGCAGCGCGATGCCGCGCGAGCGGAGGAAGGCACGCACGCCGTCCAGGCGCGGTCGACCGTCGACGTAACGCTCGTAGTCGGCGTCGGCGTCGAACGGGACGAAGGGCTCGCCGGTGGCGGCGCTGCGCGCTGCGAGGAAGTCGTCGAACAGTCGCTTCCAGGCGACCGCGTGCATGCGGGCCGTGCGCGTGAGCACGCCGTCCAGATCGAACAGCACCGCATCGAAGTCGCGCGGCGAGAGCGTGAAGAGCGGCGCGGCGGTGGTCATCGGTTCGACAGCAGGGCGCCGCCAACGGGCGGCGGGCCCGGGCGGATCGCCGGACCACCTTACGGTCGTCGTCGGCGGGGTGTCAAGGCACGCTCGCCCGAGCCGGCCGGGTGGGCGATACTGCGGTCTGCCCGTCCACTGCGCCGTGTCGCGATACCGCCATGAACGCCACCCCGCCCCGCCTCCGATGGACCGACTCGCTGCGGCTGGGCGAGACCGGGATGGACGATACGCACGCCGAGTTCGTGGTGCTGGTCAATGCCCTGCTCGAGGCCGACGACGCCGGCGTGCCGGCCGCGCTCGACCGCTTCGCCGAGCACGCACGCCGGCACTTCGGCGAGGAGGACCGGCAGATGCAGACCACCGGCTATCCGTCGGCAGGCTGCCACCTCGACGAGCACGCCGCGGTCCTGGCCTCCGTCGACCAGGTGCGCGAGGTGGTCGCCAGGGGCGACGTCGGCGAAGCGCGCCGGCTGGCGTTCGAGCTCGCGCGGTGGTTCCCCGAGCACACCACCCACATGGACTCGGGGCTCGCGATGTGGGTGATCAAGCGTGCCACCGGCGGGGCGCCGCTGGTGTTCCGGCGACGCGAGCCCGGCGCCTGAACCCGAACCGGACGGGCACGGCAGCCGCGGCCTGCGTGGCCGTTCAGGCCGGTGGCCGGCATCGGCCGGCCAGCAGCAACAGCGGCCAGAGCCAGAGGCTCGCGAACCAGGTAACCACCCGCCCCGGCGACAGCGAACGGCTCTCGTGCCGCGCGACCTTCACGAACAGGACTGCGGCCCCCGCAACCACATACGCCAGCAGCACCAGGTAGATCGTGACGCGCAGGCCGTAGCTGTTGCCGAAGGCATCTCCGAGCACCCGGCCGCCGAGGGCTGCGGCGAGCACCGACAGCAGCAGCGCCAGCGCCACGCCGGCCAGGGCGTGGCGCATCCGCCAGAGCGGGTCGTTGTCGCGGAAATCGCCTGACATCTCGGGGCCGAGTATACGGTCCCGGTCGCCCGCCCCGTGGGGTGACCGACACCGCCCGGTCGCGCGCATCAATCCCGCGGCCCCGGCTGGCCCTCGGCCGGCGCAGTGGCGGGGGCCTCGGGCAGCGCCTCCACCGCCCGCAGGCGCCGCTCGATCGCACGGCTGCGCGTCTCGGCGGCCCCCAGGCTGTTGCCCACCGTCTCGAGCTGCGCGCGCGTGCGCGCCAGCACGTCGCCGAACCGCGCGAACTCGGTCTTCACGGCACCGAGCACCGCCCACACCTCGCTGGTGCGCTGCTCCACCGCGAAGGTGCGGAACCCCATCTGCAGGCTGTTGAGCAGCGCCGCCAGCGTGGTCGGGCCGGCCACTACCACGCGGTGCTCGCGCTGCAGCACGTCGGTGAGCCCGACCCGGCGCACGACCTCGGCATAGAGCCCCTCGGTGGGCAGGAACATCAGCGCGAAGTCGGTGGTATGCGGCGGAGCCAGGTACTTCTGGCGGATGCGCCGCGCCTCGGCACGGATCCGTGCCTCCAGCGCCCGGCCGGCCTCGTCGGCGGCCACCGGGTCGGCCCGGTCGTGCGCCTGCTGCAGCCGCTCCCAGTCCTCGCGCGGGAACTTCGCGTCGACCGGCAGCCAGACCGGGGCTTCGCGCCCGGGCAGCCGGATCGCGAACTCGACCCGCTCGGCGGCGCCCGGCACCGTGGCCACGTCGGCCGCGTACTGGCCGGGCGCGAGCATCTGCTCGAGCAGCGCCGAGAGCTGGACCTCGCCCCAGATGCCGCGTGCCTTCACGTTCGAGAGCACCCGCTTCAGGTCGCCCACGTCGGAAGCCAGCGCGTGCATCTCGCCCAGCCCGCGGTGGACCTGCTCGAGCTGGTCGGACACCAGCCGGAACCGCTCGCCCAGGCGCTGCTCGAGCGTGGCGTGCAGCTTCTCGTCGACCGTCTGCCGCAGCGCGTCGAGCTGAGCCGCATTGTCGACCTGCAGGGCCCGCAGGCGCGCCTCGAGCGTGCCGCGGATCTCGTCCAGGCGGCGCTCGCTGGCCTCGGTCAGGCGCGCGAGCTGGCGCGCGAACGCCTCGATCTGGGTGTTCTGGATCCGTGCCACCGCGCCCGACTGACCGGTGAGCTGGCGGCCGAGCCGGGCGACCGACTCGGCCATCTCGGCCCGGTTGCCGCGCGCCTGCTCCAGCACCTCGGCGCGGATCGCGTGCTGCAGCCGCTCGGCCCACTCGTGCTGGCCCGCGGCGATCGACTCGAGCCGCTCGCGGGTCTCGCGCACCTCGGCCGAGCGGCGTGCCACCAGCACCGAGAGCAGAACCAGCACTGCGACCAGCGCCAGCCCGATCGCTGCCAGCAGCGCCTCGACCCCGCTCACCGCGCGCTCTCGGCGCGCTCAGCCATCGCGGTTGCGCATCCAGTCGGCTGTGTTGGCGAACGCACCCAGCAGCCGGTCGTACAGGGGCTGCGGCACCTCGATGTCGGCCATCGCCTGCGCCATGCACACCAGCCACTGGTCGCGTTCGGCGCTGGCGATCGGGAACGGCAGGTGTCGGGCGCGCAGGCGGGGATGCCCGAATCGCCGGATGTAGTGATCGGGCCCGCCCATCCAGCCGCACAGGAACCAGGACAGCTTGTCGCGCGAGGCGTCGAGATCGGCCGGGTGCAGCGACCTCAGCCTCGCGAACCGCTCGTCGATCGCCATCAGGTCGTAGAAGCGATCGACGAGCGCACGGACCCGCGCCTCGCCGCCGATCAGGTCGAAGGCGCTGGGGGTCGCGACGGTGTCGTCCGGTGGATCGCCGACGGCGCTCATCCCCGCATTCTAGGCGACCCGGGCCCCGCTCCTCGCGGACCCGCGACTCAGGCTTCGCGCAAGGTGGCCAGCGGCGGGCTGTCGACCACGCTGCGCAGGCTGAACCAGCCGGCCACCACCGACAGCAGCGCGCCGGCCGCGACCCCCAGCGGCACGGTGCCCCAGCGCGGCACGAAGTCGAACTCGAAGATCCGCTCGGCCAGCAGGGCCCCCACCGCCATCGCACCGAGTGCGGCGAGCAGTCCGGCGAGCGCGCCGGTCACGCCCAGCTCGAGCAGCTGCGCCCGCTGCAGCTGCCGTCTCGAGGCGCCGAGCGCCCGCATCAGCCCCGCCTCGCGCACCCGGTCGTCGCGCGAGCTCGCCAGCGCCGCGTACAGCACCACCACGCCGGCAGCCAGCGTGAACACGAACAGGAACTGCACCGCGCGGACCACATGCTCGAGAATCGACTGCACCTGGCGGACGATCGCACTAGTGTCGAACACCGTGAGGTTGGGGAAGCGTGCGAGCAGCGTGCCGGTGAACGCCGCGCGCGACTCGGGCAGGTGGAAGGAGGCCATCCAGCTGTGCGGCCGGTCGGCCGCCACCTTGGGGCTGAGCACCATGAAGAAGTTGGGCCGCATCGAGTCCCAGGCCACCTTGCGCGCGCCCACCGCGGTGACCTCGACCGGCTCGCCCGCGATCTCGAAGGTCAGACGGTCGCCCACCGAGAGCGCGAGGGTCTTCATGATGCCCTCCTCCATCGACACCTCGGCCGCCCCCGGATCGAGCCAGCGGCCGATCACCTGTTCGTTGTACTCCTGCATCCGCGCCATGTACGAGAGGTTGAACTCGCGTTCCACCAGCCGCTGCGCCCGCTCGTCGTGGTACCGCGAGGAATCGACCGTCTGCCCGTTCACTCCGATCAGCCGGCCGCGGATCATCGGGTAGAGCTCGGGCCGGTCGATGCCGCCGTCGCGCAGCATTGCTTCGAGCTCGACACGCTGGTCGGGCTGGACGTTGATCACGAAGCGGTTCGGTGCATCGGGCGGGGAGGCACGCTGCCAGCTGTCGAGCAGGTCGCCGCGAGTGACCGTGAGCAGCATCAGCGCCATCAGCCCGACCGAGAGCGACGCAGTCTGCGCGATGGAGGCACCCTGCCGGCGCGACCACGACGCCAGCGCGACCCGCAGCGCCGCGCTGCCGCCGCTGCGGCCCACCACGTGCCGCAGCGGTGACAGCAGCCGGATGGCCAGCCAGGCCACCGCGACGAACACCACCGCGCCCGCGGCGAATCCGCCGATCGCGATCGCGGCGAGCCGCCGATCGCCCGAGAACCACAGCAGCAGCAGCGAAAATGCCAGCAGACCCGCTGCCGCGGCCAACCAGGCCGACGCCGGCGGCGGCCCGAGGTCGCGGCGCAGCACCCGCAGCGGGGGCACCCCGGCCAGCCGCGCCAGCGGCACCGCCGCGAAACCCAGCACCAGCAGCAACCCGGCCACTAGCGCCTGCAGCGCCGGCAGCAGCGACGGCGGCGGCAGCGGCAGGTTGATCATCGGCGCCGCGAGTCCCACCAGGGCCAGGTGCCCCAGCCAGCCACCGAGCGCGCCGACCGCGCCGGCCCCCAGGCCCAACCAGACCATCTCCAGCATGAGCCCGCCGAGCAGCCGCGGCTGGGTCAGTCCGATCGCGCGCATGACCGCGCATCCGTCGAGGTGGCGCTGGGCGAACCGACGCGCCGCCACCGCGATGGCCACCGCCGCGATCAGCGCCGACAGCAGCGCCACCAGCGCGAGGAACTGCTGCGCCCGATCCACCGTGGCGCGCAGCTCGGGGCGCCCGTTCTCCAGGGTCTCGATCCGCTGGGACCGGCCGAGCGTGGGCGTGACCGCCGCCTCGAACGCCGCCACCAGCGCCGGCGCGCCGGCCACCAGCGTGCGCCAGGTCACCCGGCTGGCCGGTTGCACCAGGCCGGTGGCCGCCAGGTCGTCGAGGGCGATCATCGCGCGCGGCGCGAAGTTCACGAAGTTGGCCCCACGGTCGGGCTCCAGGGTGATCACCCGCTCGATCCGGAACCGCGAGTCGCCGAGCTGCACCGTCTGGCCGACCGCGAGGTCCAGGCCCTGCAGCAGCGCCGGATCGACCCAGACCGTGCCCCGTTCGGGGATGCCGTCGGCGGCGGCGTCGGGCGCAGCCGGCGCCGGCGCGACCCGGACCGCCCCGCGCAGCGGATAGCCCTGCGACACCGCCTTGATCGAGGCGAGCACCGCCACGGGCGGCGCCCCGACCGGCGCATCGGCGATCGCCATGCTGGGGAAGTTCACGGTCTCGGCCACCTGCAGGCCGGCGGCCCGGGCGCGCTCGGCGAGCGACGCCGGCGGCCGGGCGTCCGCGGCGATCACCAGGTCGGCACCGAGCAGCTGGCGCGCCTGCAGCGACAGGGCCGACTTCATCCGGTCCACGAAGAAGCCCACGCTCGAGATCGCGGCCACCGCCACCACCAGGGCGGCCGCCAGCAGGCGCAGTTCGCCGGCGCGCCAGTCGCGCCGCGTCAGAGTCCAGGACAGCCGGATCGGATCCATTCGCTCGTGCTCAGTGCTGGGCCGTCGCCGTCTCGGGCGACGGCGCCGACCGGTTCGCGTCGAGCACCCGCCCGATCGCCTCGTTCACGTGCCCGGCCGGCGGCCGGACCCCCACACCCCCGAGGCTCTCGCAGGGTCCGTCGCCCGAGACCGCGCACTGCACGGCATCGAAGTCGCAGAAGATGCCCACCGTGGGACGGCCGAGCGCTCCCGCCAGGTGCGTCAAGCCGGTGTCCAGGCCCACGACCGCCTGCGCGCCATCGAGCAGCCCGGCCGCCTCGGCCACCGACAGGAAGGGCGGCACCACGCTCAGGCCCCGCCCTGCCGCTGCCGTGTCGCACGCCTGCGCCGCCGGAGCGCCTTGGGTCGTTTCCGGCGCGGCGCGCCTGACGTCGCAGGCCGAGGCGTCGACCCAGTCGCCGGCCGCGGCCGCCAGCCGGGCGACGCGAGCACGCTCCTCCGGGGTGCCCCACAGCCACACGAGCGCCAGACCGCGGTTGGCGAGGCCGGCGGCCACCGCCAGCCAGTCGGCCTCCGGCCAGAGCTTGGCCGCACGGCTCGCGCCGGGAATCAGCACCGCGTAGCGCCGCTGCGGCAGCCAGTCGGCGGCCAGGGTCGGGGCCCGCAGGCCGAAGCGGGCCGGCCCTTCGACCGGCCGACCGAGTGCAGCCGCGCCGACTGCCCGGTTGCGGGCCACCACGTGCAGCGACCAGGGCACCTGCGCCCGGAGATCGTAGGCCCACGAGGCCACCGGCTCGCGGGCCGAGCCCCAGGACAACCCGACCCGTTGCCGCGCCCGTGCCAGCCGAACGACCAGCGCGCTCTTCACCAGCCCCTGGCAGTCGATCACCAGGTCGTAGCGCGTGGCGCGCAGCCGGGCGAGGAAGGCACGCACCGCAGCCCGCGTGGCCGCCGCCCCGGGCTGGCGCCGCCAGGCCCGCAGCCGGATCGGGATCACCGAGGCGACCGCCGGGTTCAGCGCGGGGATGGCGGCGAAAGCAGCCTCGCAGACCCAGTCGATGGCGGCATCGGGGTGCCTGGCGAGGATGTCGGCCGCCAGCGGCTGGGCGTGGACGATGTCGCCCATCGACGACATCTTGACCACCAGCACCTTCACCGCCCGCACCCACGCGCCGGCTCAGCCGGCGCGACCCGCCTTGCGTTCGGCCACCAGCACCGGATTGAGCGAGGGGTCGTTGTACATCTTGAACTGGCGGTAGATCCGGAACCAGCCGGTGCCGGCGGCCAGCTCGTCGAGCAGACGGTCGAGGCAGCCGGCCAGGTCGTCGCGCTGCAGCCGCAGCTGGGCGACCCGGCTGCGCGCCGTCTCGCGGTGCGCATCCTCGACGTCGGTCCGCGTCGTCTGCAGCCCCATGTGGTGGACCTTCAGGGCCAGGATCGACAACCGGTCGACCATCGCACCCACGGTCTCGCTCGACAGGCGCGCGCCGGCCGCCCGCGGCCACTCGGCGGTGGCCCGCAGCAGCGTGTCGTCGATCCGCTCCATCGCGTCGTTGCGCGCCTGGTTGAACCGGTCGATGTTGCGCTTGTTGGCCGCGATCTCGGCGTCGGCCGCGCGGGTGCGGCGCGCGAGGTCCTCCTCGGCCCACAGCGAGCAGTTCCAGCGGTGGTTGTCCAGCACCCAGCCCCAGACGTCGGCCGCGTCGCAGGCCGGCAGGCCGGCCCGGGCGGCTGTGTCGTCGGCCGGCCATTCGGGCCGCGCCAGGCAGGCATCGTGCAGCGCGAGGATCGCGCCGGATCGGAAAGTGTCGAGCATGGACCGCAAGGATACCCGGGTTGGGCGGCCGGGGCGTCAGAGGCCGGGCCGTCCGAGATAGAGGTAGAAGAGCCGGTTGTTGCCGCTGGCGACCCCGTAGCCGAGGTATACCGGACCGATCGCGGTGTGGGCACCGAGATAGCCGGTGACCCCCGTCTTCCAGTCGCCCTCGTCGAGGCCGAACGGCTGCTCGCGCAGCCGGCCCGCCTCGAGCGCGAAGCCGGCATACACCCCGCGCCCCAGCGGGTTCGGCAGCGTGAACACCTGGTTCTGGTAGCTCAGGCTCGCATAGCGCAGCGACCGGCCCTGCAGCTGGTTGAGCTGCAGGCCCGACAGGTTCATGAAGCCGCCCAGGCTGTAGAGGTGGGCCAGGTTCGCCGCCTCGCTCACCTCGCCCAGGCGCACGCCGGCCGCCACCGTGTGCGGCCCCCAGCTGGCCACCTGCCGGCCCACGAGCTGCGCCAGCTCGACGCGCTCGCGCGGTCGGCCGGTCTCGCGGGTTTCCTCGGCCCGAACGGCCAGCCCGAGCAGGTACCCCTCGCGGGGGAAGTCGGTGGCGTCGAGCTGGTCGATCCGCATCGACAGCTGCAGACCCCGAAAATCGCTCTCCAACTCGGGAAAGAAGGTGCTGGCGATCCGCGGCTCGAGGCTGCGCCGGCCGGTGAAGGCGCCGAGCCGGGCTTCGCCGAGCCAGCCCTGCACGCCGACGTCGAGGCCCACCTGGCGCGTGTCGATGCCGTACTCGGCCACCCGCCGGTCGCCCAGGAACAGCCAGCGCGGTACCTCCTCGACCAGCAGCTTCGGGGTCACGAACGCCCGGATCGCGCCCCGGTTGAACGGCTGGAAGAACTCGGCGCTGAGCCGGGTGACCGTACCGAACTGGTACTCGACCTTGAACTCGCCGCCCGAGGCGTTGAGCCGTGGCCGCCTGAATCCGAACAGCACGTCGAACACGCCGTTCTGCTTCGAGTCGGCCGCCGCGCCCAGCCCGAAGCGCAGGAAATTGGGGCCCCAGCCCCGCTCCACCACCTCCACGACTAGGTCCTGCCCGGCCCCTTCGGGCAGCAGCGAATAGCCGATCCGGTCGAAGTCGCCGGTCGCGTTCCATTCGCCGATCACCCGCTCCAGCCGGGTGCGATCGAGCTCGCCGGTCGTGGGCAGACCCGCTTGCGCCAGCAGGGCCCGCCCGGTGGATTCGTCGGTGCCGATGACCCGCACCGCGGTGAACCGGTCGTTGCGCACCCTGCGCGACTGCCGATCGGCCTGCCAGGCGTCGTACGCCGCCGGGGCCAGCGCCAGCCGCTGCAGCGCGCCGCTTGCTGCCAGCGTCGCCCGCTCGCCGGGCTCGATGCCCGCGACTCCCTGGGCAAAGCTGCCCGCCCCCACCGCCCCGAGGTCCGGGCGGATCATCACGTCGACTCCCGGCCGGATCTCGGCGCGTGAGTCGCGCATGTTGCGCTCCATCAGCACGTTCACCATCTGGGCCGCGACGCCGAACGCGTTGTCCAGCGCCTCCCGGCCCAGCAGCGGACTGCCGATGTCGATCGCGATCACCACGTCGGCACACAGCAGGCGGACCACGTCCACCGGCATGTTGCGGGTCAGTCCGCCGTCCACCAGCAGCCGGCCGCCCGAACTCACCGGGGCGAACACCGATGGCACCGCCATGCTCGCCCTGACCGCCGTCACCAGACTGCCGCGGTCCTGCACCACCATCTCGCCGATCTCGATGTCGGTCGCGATCGCCCGGAACGGGATCGGCAGCAGGTCGAAGCTGCCGAGCGCTGCACTGGCGCCGAGCATGCGGTGCAGGAACAGCTCGATCTTCTGGCCCGAGACCAGGCCCGGCGGCATGCGCACCGCCCCGTCGCGCAGTCCCACCGTGAGGTCGAGCAGGAACGACTTCTCGGCGTTCTTGCGCCGGCTCTGCTGGGCGCGCCGCGGCGGCTCGTCGTCGAAGATGTCGCGATCCCAGTCGGCCGAGCGCAGCGCCCGCTCGATGTCGTCGGGCGACAGCCCGCTCGCGTAGGCCGCCCCCACCGCCGAGCCGGCGCTGGTGCCCGCGATGCAGTCGATCGGCACGCGCAGGGTCTCGAGCGCGCGCAGCACGCCGACGTGTGCGAAGCCCCGGGCGCCGCCGCCCGACAGCGCCAGCCCGATGCGCGGCCGCGCGGACACCGAGGCCGTCGGCCTCGGTCCCTCGCCAACGGCCGGCGCAGGCGTCACGGGCTGGGCGGCGGCCAGACGCCCCACCGGCAGGCACGCTGCCGCGGCCGCGGCCGCGAGGAGCAGACAGGTGAGAGTACCCGCGCGGATCGGGCGGGCGGCGAGGTTCGTCACACCGGGCGCATCATGGAATCGGGCAGGCGCAACGGTAGCACGCGCCTGCCGGGCTTCTGGCGGAGGGCAAGGGATTCGAACCCCTGAGAGGCTTGCGCCCCTAACGGTTTTCAAGACCGCCGCATTCGACCGCTCTGCCAGCCCTCCGAGGCCGCGATCATCGCACACCGTCGAGGCGGCCGGCTGCTCCGAAGGCATCGGCTGGCCTACGCCAGCGACGACGCACGGAAGCAGACAGTCGCCCGCCGAAGCGGATCAGGCGGGCTCGAAGACCGGCCAGGGCCAGTCGCCATCGACCATCCGCTGCAGGTGCATCACCGCGATGTGCGTCTTGACGTCTGGCAGCCGCCCGGCCCGCAGCTCGCCGACCAGCCAGCCCAGCGAGACCCACTCGATGTCGAGCAACTCGCCGTGGTCGAGGCTGCGATCGGCCTGCACCGAGAGGCCCCGGGCGACGAACACGTCCATGACTTCGTTGGAGAAGCCGATCGCCGGGTGCAGCTGGGTCAGGAAACCCCATTCGCGGGCTACGTGGCCGGTCTCCTCGAGCAGCTCGCGCTTGGCGGTCTGCAGCGAGGTCTCGCCGGCATCGATCTTGCCCGCCGGGATCTCCACGTAGACCCGCTGCATCGAATAGCGGTACTGGCGCTCGACCAGCACCCGGCCATCGTCACCGAGGGCGAGCATGGCCGCGGCACCTGGATGAACGACCCATTCGCGACCGTGCACCGTACCGTCGGGCAGACGGGCGAGGTCCTTACGGACCTTCAGGAACGCCCCCTGCCAGGCGACCTCGGCGCCGACGGTGGTCTCCACGAGGTGGGTCGTCACCGGCAACCCCCCGGGCCGATCAGGCACCGAAGGCCTGCCGCACGGCATCCAGGCATAAGGCCATCAGCGGACCGGGAACCAGCCCCAGCAGCAGTACCAGCGCCCCGTTCAGGGTCATCACCAGCCGCGCGTCGGTGGCCGGGGCGATCACCGCGGTGTCGACCGGCTCGTCGAAGTAGATGGTCTTGAGGACCCGCAGGTAGTAGAACGCACCCACCAGCGACAGCATCACCGCCACCACGGCCAGCCAGATCATCCCGGCATCGACCACCGACTGCAGCACGGCGAGCTTGGCGTAGAAGCCCACGGTGGGCGGGATACCGGTGAGCGAGAACATCAGGATCAGCATCACGAACGCCAGCCCCGGGCTGCGCCGGCCCAAACCGCGCAGATCGTCGATTTCCTCGGCTTCGTGGCCGGCCCGTGCAATCAGCAGAATCACCCCGAAGGTGCCCAGCGTGGTCAGCACGTAGGCGACCAGGTAGAACATCGACGCACCCCAGGCCTGCTCGACGTTCGAGGCATCGCCGTCGACCACCCCCGAGAGCATGCCCAGCAGCACGAAGCCCACCTGGGCGATGGTGGAGTAGGCGAGCATCCGCTTCAGGTTGGTCTGGGCGATGGCCACGAGGTTGCCCAGCGCCATCGAGAGCACCGACAGCACCAGCAGCATCTGCTGCCAGTCGGTGGCCACCGCGAGCAGGCCCTCGGCCAGCATCCGGAAGGCGATCGCGAAGGTGGCCAGCTTCGGGCCGGCGGCGATCAGCAGGGTGGTCACCGTGGGCGTGCCCTGGTAGACGTCGGGTACCCACATGTGGAACGGCACCGCCCCGAACTTGAATGCCAGCCCGGCCACCAGGAACACCACGCCGAACACCAGTACCGTGAAGTTGCCGGTACGACCCTCGGCGATCGAACGGGCGATCGCGGCGAGGTCGAGCGTGCCGGTGCCGCCGTAGATCATCGACATGCCGTAGAGCAGGAAGCCCGAGGCGAGCGCTCCGAGCACGAAGTACTTGATCGCGGCCTCGGTGGCGACGCCGTGATCGCGCCGCAGCGCGGCGAGCGCGTAGAGCGACAGCGACATCAGCTCGAGGCCGAGGTAGACCACCAGGAGGTTGCCCGCCGAGATCATGACCATCTGGCCCAGCAGCGCGAACAGGGCCAGAACGTAGAGCTCGCCCCGATGCATGCCGCGGTCGAGCGCGTAGGCCTTGCCGTAGACGATGGTGGCCGCCACGGCCAGGTACGAGACCAGCTTGAGCACGTGGGCCAGCCCGTCGGCCAGGTACATGCCCCCGAAGGCGACCTGGGCCGGCTGCCCCATCTGCCAGAGGGTGGCCGCCGCCGGGAAGAGCAGGGCGACCAGCGCCAGCCGCTCGACCGGCAAGCGTGGTGAGGCGCCGCGGAAGGCGTCGATCAGCAGCACCACGCAGGCGGCCGCCATCAGGACGATCTCGGGCAGCGCTGCGGTGAGGTTGAGGGAGTCCATGGTCACTTGATCTTGGAGACGGCCACGTGCTCGAGCAGCGCGCGCACCGAGGCTTCGGAGACGTCGGTGAACGGCTTGGGCCACAAGCCCATGGCCAGGACCGCGATCGCGAGCACGGCCAGCAGCGAGAACTCGCGCGGGGTCACGTCGCGCAGCTTGGCCACCCGCTCATTGGCCACCTCGCCGAACACCACGCGCTTGTACATCCACAGCGAGTAGGCGGCGCCGAAGATCAGGGTGGTGGCCGCAGCGAACGCCACCCAGAAGTTGTACTGGACCGCGCCCAGGATCACCATGAACTCACCCACGAAGCCCGAGGTGGCCGGCAGCCCGCTGTTGGCCATGGCGAACAGCATGAACAGCGCGGCGAACTTCGGCATCGAGTTGACCACGCCGCCGTAGTCGGAGATCCGCCGGCTGTGCATGCGGTCGTAGAGCACCCCGATGCACAGGAACATCGCGCCCGAGATGAACCCGTGGGAGATCATCTGCACGATGCCGCCCTGCACGCCGAGCGGGTTGAACATGAAGAAGCCCAGCGTCACGAACCCCATGTGGGCGATCGACGAGTAGGCGACCAGCTTCTTCATGTCGGTCTGGACCAGCGCCACCAGGCCGATGTAGACCACCGCCACCAGCGACAGCCCGATCATCAGCCCGTCGAGCGCGCGGCTCGCGTCGGGGGTGATGGGCAGGGACAGGCGCAGGAACCCGTAGGCACCGAGCTTGAGCATGATGGCCGCCAGCACCACCGAGCCGCCGGTGGGTGCCTCCACGTGCGCATCGGGCAGCCAGGTGTGCACCGGCCACATCGGGACCTTCACCGCGAACGCGAGCAGGAACGCGAGGAAGATCAGGATCTGCTCGTTTAGCGACAGCGGCAGCTGGTGCCACTCGAGGATCGAGAAGGTGCCCGACTGCACGTACAGGTACAGGATGGCGACCAGCGTGAGCAGCGAGCCCAGCAGGGTGTAGAGGAAGAACTTCAGGGCCGCGTAGACCCGGTTCGGGCCGCCCCAGATGCCGATGATGATGAACATCGGGATCAGCGTGGCCTCGAAGAACACGTAGAACAGCAGCCCGTCGAGGGCCGAGAACACCCCGATCATCAGCCCGGAGAGGATCAGGAACGCCGCCATGTAGCCGGCCACCCGCTCCTCGATCACCTCCCAGCCGGCCACCACCACGATCACGGTGATGAAGGCGGTCAGCAGAACGAACCAGACCGAGAGGCCGTCGACCCCGAGGTGGTAGGCGACGTCGAAGCGCTCGATCCAGGGGACGAACTCGACGAACTGCATCCCCGCGCTGCTCTCGTCGAACTGGGTGTACAGCGGCAGCGTGGCCAGCAGGCCGAGCAGCGCACCGCCCAGCGCCACGCCCCGCACCAGGCCGGCGTTGCGGTCGTTGCCGAAGGCCAGCACGAAGAAGCCGGTGAGGATCGGGATCCAGATCGCCGCGCTGAGGAATGAGACCGAGCTGTTCATGTTGTTCTGTTCCCGCGCCGCATCAGCGCTTGATCAGCGGCACGAACCACAGCATCAGCAGCGCCACCCCGACGATCATCGCGATCGCGTAATGATAGAGATAGCCCGACTGGAGCCAGCGCAGCACCCCGGCGAACCAGCCCACCAGCCGCGCGCTGCCGTTGACCGCAGCCCCGTCGATGATCGCCTGGTCGCCCACCTTCCAGAGCCCGGTTCCGAGCCACCGGGCGCCGCTGGCGAACACCACCTCGTTCAGGCGGTCGAGGTAGTACTTGTTCTCGAGCAGCCGGTGCAGCCCTGCGAAGCGCCGGGCGATCGCCTCGGGCACGCCCGGGTTGACCATGTAGCAGTAGTAGGCGGCGCCCACCCCGGCCAGCATCAGCCAGAACGCCAGCGTCACCGGCGCGTGCAGCCCCAGCGCCACCCAGCCGTGGAAGCGCGAGGCCAGTTCGGCCATCGCACGGTGCGAATCGGCCACCGTGATCACGCCGTCGAAGAAGCCGCCGAACAGCATCGGCCCAATCGTGTACAGACCGATCAGCACCGAGGGGATCGCCAGCAGCACCAGCGGCACGGTGATGACCGCCGGGCTCTCGTGCGGCGGGCCGCCGTGGTGCCCGTCGTGGTCGTGCCCGTGCGCGCCGCCGGCGTGCCCGTGCACGTCGAAGCGCTCCTTGCCGTGGAACACCAGGAAGTACATCCGGAACGAGTAGAACGCGGTCACGAACACGCCCGCCGCCACCGCGAAGTACGCGAAGCCCGCGCCCGGCAGGTCGGAGTACCGGACCGCCTCGATGATCATGTCCTTCGAGTAGTAGCCCGACAGGAACGGCGTGCCGATCAGCGCCAGGGACCCCAGCAGCGAGGTGATCCAGGTGATCGGCATGTACTTGCGCAGGCCGCCCATCCGGCGGATGTCCTGCTCGTGGTGCATGCCGATGATCACCGACCCGGCCGCCAGGAACAGCAGCGCCTTGAAGAACGCGTGCGTCATCAGGTGGAAGATGGCCACGCTGTAGGCCGAGGCGCCGAGCGCCACCGTCATGTAGCCCAGCTGCGAGAGGGTGGAGTACGCCACCACGCGCTTGATGTCGTTCTGGACGATGCCGAGCAGGCCCATGAACAGCGCGGTGATGGCGCCGATCACCAGCACGAACGACAGGGCGGCGTCGGACAGCTCGAACAGCGGCGACATCCGCGCGACCATGAAGATGCCCGCGGTCACCATGGTGGCCGCGTGGATCAGGGCTGAGATCGGCGTGGGGCCTTCCATGGAGTCGGGCAGCCAGACATGCAGCGGCACCTGCGCCGACTTGCCCATCGCGCCGATGAAGAGGCAGATGCAGATCAGGGTGATGGCCGACACCGTCCATTCGGGCGAGAGCGCGAGCGTCTGCTGGGCGATCATCGGCGCCGCCGCGAACGCCGACTTGTAGTCCAGCGCTCCGGTGAAATAGACCACGCCCGCGATGCCGAGCA
>Ga0169931_10006360_pt1 | contig 17840 bp, 15 predicted proteins | sample Kivu_15m_20L_FD_129675 | JGI IMG/M metagenome (GOLD analysis project Ga0169931, IMG submission 129675) | Freshwater microbial communities from Lake Kivu, Western Province, Rwanda to study Microbial Dark Matter (Phase II) - Kivu_15m_20L... | ecosystem: Environmental > Aquatic > Freshwater > Lake...
GCGCGCAAGGCGGCGCAGCAGATTGGGAAACGCCACACCGGCGCCGATTGCCGCGACCAGCGCGCCGGGCGTGAGCACCACCACCCCGACCAGCAAGGTGACCGCAAGCGTCACGTGCACGCCTGTCATTTACTGCGCTTTCGGCGACGAGGTGGCTGCCAGCGCACGGAAGACTGTCCCGTACAGGCGAATCTGCCTGATCATCGCCATCAGTCCGTTGGCTCGCGTCTGGCTCAGGTTCTCGGAGAGCCCAAGCCGGTCTACGAAATCGACGTCAGCGCTCACCGCCTCGTCCGGTGTCGCGCCCTGAAAGACCTGCAGCACAATGGCCACCAGACCGCGCACAATCTCGGCATCACTATCGCCGTGCAGCAGCAGGTGACCGTCTTTCAGCTCGGCGTGCAGCCAAACACGAGACTGGCACCCTTTGACGAGGTGTTTGTCGTCGCGCCAGTCATCGGGAAATGGCTGCATGGCCCGGCCACGAGCGATAATGGCGCGGTAGCGCTCTTTCCAGTCGGTCAGCGCGTTCAACTCGGTGACGATCTGGTTTTGACGCTCTGTGAGTGACACGATGAAATCCGGGGCAAACGAAAGAAAGCAGCGGCGGGGGGTACGACCGCCTGACCGCGGGCATGTAGTGGCCAGCGGGGCAGGCCACTGTCAACCCATGAGGTCCTGTACGGTGCGCAGACCGTCGATGAACCGATCGATGTCGTTGGTGTTTGTGTACGGGCCAAACGAAGCGCGCGCGGTGGCGGGCACCTGATAATAATCCATGACGGGCTGCAGGCAGTGCTGCCCAACGCGAATACAAATGCCCTCGCGGTCCAGAATGGTCCCGATGTCGGACGGGTGAATATCGCCCATACGGAACGCAACGATTCCCGATTTATTCGCCGCGGTGCCGTAGAATTTCATACCGGGTATTTCCTGCATGCGTTCGGTGCAATAGCGAAGAATATGCTGGTCCCACGCCTCGATATTTTCGCGACCAATTTCGTCCATGTACGTCATGGCCGCACCCAGCCCCACGACCTCGGCAAACGCCGGAGTGCCGGCCTCGAAGCGATAGGGAGGCTCTTCGTATGTGGTGCCGCCAAAAGTGACGCGGACGATCATTTCACCGCCGCCCTGATAAGGGTCCATTTCGCGCAACAGGTGTAATTTTCCGTATAATAGTCCGATTCCGGTAGGTCCGAGCATCTTGTGGCCCGAACAAACGAAGAAGTCGGCGTCCATGGCGCGCACGTCAATCGGCAGGTGAGGCGCGCTCTGTGCGCCATCCACGACCACCAGCGCGCCTACCTCGTGTGCCAGTCGGGTGATGTCTGCGATCGGGTTGATGGTGCCAAGGCCGTTGGACACATGCACGACGCTGATGAGTTTCGTGCGCGGGTTGAGCATCGCGGCGAAATTGTCCATGTCGAGCTCGCCTGACGGTAACATTTCGGCCATGCGCAGGGTGGCGCCGGTCACGTCGCAGGCCATCTGCCACGGCACGATATTGGAGTGATGCTCCATGCGGGTGAGGATGACCTCGTCGCCGGCTTTGAGGAATTTCCGGCCCCACGCAGTAGCGAGCAGGTTCATGCCCTCGGTAACCCCGCGTACATACACGATCTCTTCGGGCTGCCCGGCGCCCAGAAACACCGCCGCCTGTCGCCGCACGCCTTCGTACAGGGCGGTCGAGTGCTGGCTGAGCGAGTACACACCGCGTCGCACGGTCGCGTATTCCTCGTAGTAGAATTGCGACATGCGCTCGACCACCGCACGCGGCTTCTGACTGGTCGCGGCCGAGTCCAGGTACACGAGCGGCACGCCGTTGTGCACGGTACGGCCAAGGATGGGAAAGTCGGCGCGAATGCGCTCGATTGGATAGGACGATGGCAGGGCGGTGGTCATGGCACAGCGTGAGCGAGAGACGTGCGTGGGCACTAGGACGGTCGCCCCGTCGATGCAAGGCCCAGCGGCCTTCTACGCCACGCCAGGTGACCGCTCACCACAACACGCGAGCGGTCGCCAACGCCGTAACCATCCGTTCTCACGACGATTTGTGAAAAACTCCCCGTAGTGGCCGACCCCGTGTCGGCCACCGAACCGCCGTAACCATCCGTTCTCACGAAGATTTCCGAACCGACCCCCGTATCGGCCACCGAGCCCCCACAACCATCTGTTTTAACGACAATTTCCGACCCAACCGCCGTAGTGGCCGACCCCCGTGTCGGCCACCGAACCGCCGTAACCATCCGTTCTCACGACGATTTGTGAAAAACTCCCCGTAGTGGCCGACCCCCCGTGTCGGCCACCGAACCGCCGTAACCATCTGTTTTCACTGCGATCAGCAAACAGGGCATCCTGTTGACCGACCGTGGCTGGCCACCGTTCTGGCGCGATGGCACATCAACCTGGCTCGCCGGGCCGCCTGCCTACGGTTTCGCGCCGTCCTGCGTTGACGTTGCGATGCATCGCCCATAGGTGCAACGACCTGCACCACGCCTGCTCTCTACCGGAATATCTTCATGCCTGCGTCTGCGCCATCGTCGTTTCAGACCCTGCTTCGCCTGCTGCGATACACGAAGAACCACCGGGGTCGCATCGCGTGGGCGTCTGCGTGCTCGGTTATCAACAAGCTGTTCGACGTGGCGCCCGAGATTCTGATCGGCATCGCGATTGATGTCGTGGTGAGCCGGGAGGCGTCGTTTCTGGCCGGTCTGGGCGTGGTGGACCCGGGGGCGCAGCTGACGCTGCTGGGTGTTCTGACGCTGTTTATCTGGATGGGCGAGTCGCTCTTTGAGTACCTGTATCTGCTTGCGTGGAGAAATCTGGCGCAACAGATCCAGCACGAACTGCGCATTGAGACTGTGGCGCACGTGCAGCAGCTGGACATGGCGTGGTTTGAGGACCGCAGCAGCGGTAATCTGGTGTCGATTCTGAATGACGACATCAACCAGCTGGAACGTTTTCTGAACGGAGGTGCGAATAGCCTGATTCAGGTGGCCACCACCCTTCTGGCGGTGGGTGCGGTATTCTTCGTGATTTCACCGCTGATTGCGACGCTCGCCATTCTGCCCATTCCGGTGATTATTGCGGGTGCGTTCTGGTTTCAGCGTCGTGCGCAGCCGCTCTACGCCGATGTACGCGAGCGGGTGGGTGCTCTGGCTGCCCGATTGCAGAATAATATTTCAGGAATTGCCACCATTCGTAGTTTTACGGCGGAATCTCGCGAAGTCGAGGCGCTGAGGCTCGAGAGTCAGGCGTATTGCGACGCGAATCGCCGGGCGATTGCGGTGGCATCTGCGTTTATTCCGGTAATTCGGATGGCGATTCTCGCTGGGTTTCTGGTGACGTTTGTGGTCGGCGGAAAGATGGCGCTGGCGGGTACGCTGGCTGCGGGTTCGTATGGGTTGCTGGTATTTCTGACGCAGCGACTGCTGTGGCCCATGACCGGCCTGGCCGAGACGGTCGATTTGTTTGAGCGCGCGATGGCGTCTACTCGGCGGGTGCTGGATTTGTTGTCCATTCAGGCCCGGATTGTTGATGCCGCCGATGCAGTTGTGATGCCCGCCCTGCGAGGCGACCTGGAGTTTCGCGACGTTTATTTTTCGTACAGTAATGGGACACCTGTGCTGAGCGACGTATCGTTGTCGGTGCGGGCGGGCACAACCGTTGCGTTTGTTGGGCCTACCGGCAGCGGTAAAAGCACCCTGCTGAAGCTGGTATTACGTTTCTTCGAGCCGGTTTCCGGCGCTGTTCTTGTGGATGGTACGCCGGTATCCAGCGTTCGAATGCATGATTTGCGCAGCCAGATGGGTCTGGTGAGCCAGGACGTGTATCTGTTTCAGGGTACAGTGCGCGAAAACATTGCTTTTGGGCGTCCCGGTGCGACCGAAGCGGATATTGTCGCGGCAGCGCAGGCAGCCGAGGCGCACGAATTTATTCTGTCGCTGCCTCAGGGGTACGACACGGTGGTCGGGGAGCGAGGGCAGAAATTATCGGGTGGGCAGCGGCAGCGCATCTCGATTGCCCGCGCGATTCTGAAGAATCCACCGATCCTGATTCTCGACGAGGCGACCTCGGCGGTGGACAATGAGACAGAGGCGGCAATTCAACGCTCGATGCGGCGCATTTCGGTGAATCGAACGGTGCTGGTGGTCGCGCATCGCCTGTCGACGATCGTGCACGCCGACCAGATTATCGTGCTCGAAAATGGACGTGTCACCGAGAATGGCCGGCACGATGAGCTGCTTGCGCAAGGCGGTACCTATGCCGCCCTGTGGAGTGTGCAGACCGGGCAGGCCGGATGACGTGAGACGAGCAGCACGTGATGTGGCCGTTCGTCGGTAACAGGAAACTCACGCAGGTGGCCGGCATGCGATGCCAGCTTGGCGTCCCGATGGATCAGGGGGCCATGCACCGGACGTCGGAGATGTTGCCGAATACAGAGTCGACGAAGGTCACGTTGCCTTCGGGAAATGAGACATCGGCGACGTGCCAGAATTCCCCTTCGCTGAGCACGCGTGATTCCGACAGCACAATACTGCCAAAGAGGTAGAGGTTCAGGGTGGCTGTGGAGTCACCGTATCCATGTGCGTCGTAATAATTGACGCCTACGCTGTAGGTGCCGGCGGTGGGGTTGTTGTGGCTGGCGGATTCGGGGCCGGCGCCGTTGACGTCGTCGATGTCGATGGAGGGGTCGTCCGTGGTAGTGCCCACGAGCGGCCAGTCAGGCTGTTTGTTGCGCCAGTGGCAATCGGCCGGGGTTTGTGTCCAGCAGCCGAGGCTGCGGTTGAGGTAGTGTACGTCGAGGTCGGTGCCCGATGCGATGCCTTCGTCGCCCGGGGTTTCGTCGCCCGGGGTTTCCCACGTCAACTGAATGCTGAGGGTATCGGAGTACGACGCCGTGACCTGAACACTGGACTGGCACAGGGTGTCGGTGGCGTCATCCACGGCGGTGACCTGTAGCAGGTATTCACCGGAAAGATCAATGAATACAGTGCTTTGAGGATCATTGGCTGAGTCAAACGAAGTAAAGGAACCTTCGGGCTGACTCACGACATCCCAGCGATAGGTGGTGTTGGCGTGTGTCGGGTCGTTGCCGTTGGTGACCTCGCAGTCCAGCGTGTCCAGCGGCGTCGCCAGAACGTTATCGGAGGCAAATTCGTCGGACCCAACTACGGCGCAGGTGGCGATGACGTCGTCGCATCGCACGGCCGCGGTGCGCTGACAGGCGGCTTCGCCGTCGATGTCGGCGCAGGTGGAACCCGCCGCCGCGCACTCTTCGACCACCTCGAACTCTCCGGCACGGCACTCGACGACCGCTGTATTGGCGCAGCGGGTGGCCCCGGTCGCGCAGCCTGTCGTGAGGCACTCGCCGGCCACACAGTATTCGTCTGCGCCGCACTCGATGAGTGTGCCATAGCCACGACCGTCGGGTGTGCACACCTGACCGCCCGAAGCCACGCAGCGACCTGAGCCTGGCACGCAGGCGCGAGCCGAGCACCGCCCTGCATTGCAGGTGCAGCCTGCACCGGTGTCGTCACAGGCGTCGGCACATGAGGTCGAGGATGAGCCGGTGCCGCGCGCGTTGCACACCCGAAGGTTGTCACCGTCGCAGGTCTGTTCGCCGGGCGTGCACACCTGAGGCGTACAGCTGCCGGCTTCGCATACGCTGCCGGCTCCGCAGGCCGAGTCGGTGACGCAGCCGCCGTCGCAGAGTCCGGTGTCGCACTGGCGGCCGTTGGTGCAATCGGCGTCGCTTGCACAAACGCCACAATACCCCGACTGCACGTCGCACGTGGTGAGCTCTCCCCGGCAGGGGTCTGTTTCGGAGCAGGCTTCGCGGCAGAACCCTTCCAGGCACACGTACCCACCCCGACACGCCTCGTTGGATACACAGGGAGTCAGCGGGACGTCTGGTCCGGTGTCGGCGCCGGCATCGACGGCGGCGTCGGGTAGCCCGAGGTCACCGGTGGCATCAACCGGAATCGAAGAACCATCGGCGGCCGGGCCATCGAGGGTCGCGGTGTCATCGCTGGAACAGGCCACAAGTCCGACCATCAGAACAGGCAGGGCGGCAGTACGAACCCGAAGAGACGCAAAGTTGTGCATGGGTGCTACGCGGGCGAGGGTCTAGGCGCGATCCGGATCAGGCTTCTACTGCGAACCCGGGATCGGGTCAACGCAGCGACCACCGCTTCGGTCCGTAGCGGCCGCCCCGCGAGCCACTGCTACCGCCAAATCAACCACCCGAAACGCCGCGCCTACTCCAGAAACCGCGCCACCGCGATGCCGGCGCCGCTCGCTGGCACCGTCACGGTCATGTTGGCCGAGCGGTCGAGCACGTTGTTGTGCCCGATGAGGGTAACGGCGTGGTCGCCGGGTGTCACGGCGCGACGCTCCATCCAGATGTAGGCCGGCATAAACGTCCAGATGCGCGTATCGGGGCGGTCGGCTGCGGTCATGGCGCCCTGCGCCGCCAGGCTCGCGATAAAACCGATGGTCTGGGCGACGCCGTTGCCGCTGTCGGCTGCGCGGGTGGCGCCCTGAATCAGCTCGCGGGCGCCAATGCGAAGCAGCGCCCGCGTAATGGCAGCCACGGCGATCGCAGGGCGTTGTCGCTCCCACTCGGCGACCGCGAAACGCTCCACGTCGGCCATCAATCCCGCCGACGCCGTTCGACCGTCAATGACCACCCCGACCGAATGAATCGGGTTGGCGTGCAACACCAGCTCGGGGAAGTTCACAAAGGTCAGAATATCCTCGGCCATGGCCCGCGCCAGCCGACTCTCCTGCTCGGCGCTGAGCCCATACGACGCGTCGGCCCGTATCGCCGCGACCGCAAGGCCAATCGGCAGGTTCACCGCCTGCCGAATAGGCGGCAGCCCGGTCATGACAATGGAGATGAGCTCGCCTTCGGGTCGAGCCGGAGCAGCGTCGTCAGGGCGCAATCCCAGCGATTGCCGCGCCCGCAACACCGCTTCGTTACTGGCAAACGGTGTGTTGTCGGCCATGCGGACCAGCGACTCGGCCAGCCCGGGCAAGGCCTCAATCTGCCACGCGTCCAGATAGAATCGCAGGGCGCTCTGCCGGTCTCCGGCCAGCTCGGACGCAATGCCGGCCATGTACCATGCGCTTGCGAGCGCCGGGTGATTTTCGGTGCGCTCACGTTGGGCAAAGTAGTCGGCGATGACCTCGATGCGCCGTACTTCGACCCGCGCGCCCTGCAGGTCATTCATGGCCAGATACGACGCCAGCGCGCTGACGTTGATCATGAGCTTTTCGTAAATGGGCGCCCTGTAGAGCGATGCGCTGCCGCTGTACAAATACTCGGCCACGTCTCCGATGGTGTCGGGCGTCAGGTCCAGCGTCTCGAGCATGCCGTCGGCTTCGGCAAAGTCGGCGACCGCCTGCTCGTGCATGCCCAGGGCCTGATACAGACTGGCCCGTTCGAGCAACAGCAGCGGCAGGTCGTTGGCCTGCGAACGTCGGCCCGACTCGCCCCCCAGCACCAGCGCGTCCACCGTGCTGAGCGCGGCCTCGTAATCTCCGCCATACACCGATGTGCGCGCACCTTCGAGCCGTCGAGCATATCCAGCGCAGCCCGAAACAAACAGCAGCACCAGCCACGCCAGCACCAGCTGTCTGCCACCCGTCAGGCGCGCAAATGCACAAAAGAACGAAGGAGGCGAGGACATCATGAGCGCTGCAATCCGGGAAAGAAACCGAAACAGAGAGTCACGACCGCAGCTACCGAAAACCCAGGTTTACGCACAGCACGTGTCGTCTGCACCAGGCTCTTCAGACTGCCGCCCTGCACACTAGCGGCGGCCACGGCCTTGCACCACCAGCGCCTTGGTGATCTGCGCCTCGTGTTGCCACACAATCTCGCCGGTCGCGACGCTAATGGCCTGCATAAACATAAAGTACTGCACGCGCCGCGCCGTGTCCGTTCGCTCGGCATTATCGACCACGCGCCCGGTAACAAAATAATGCACACCCAGCTGTCGCCCCAACGGCAGGGCCCGCGTCGGGTCAAACTGGGCGCCCTGCTGCAGCTCCAGCTCGGCCAGAATCTGTTCGCGCAGCTCGGCCGCGATCATACGGAACGTGCCCGACTGCACCAGCTGCGTCTCGACCATGCCAATAATGGCCTGCAGCTGTGGCTCGACGTGCTCGGTGGTCCAGTTCTCCATGGGCATAATGGCCACCTGCGGCCGGTCGGTCTCGCGCTGGGCACCCAGATAGAACGGCGACGCGAAGAAATTCGCCATGTTCTCGTCCAGCAGCTGCTCCAGGTCCACACGGTCAAGCCCCGTGCTCATGGCCGGCTCGTCCAGTCCGGGAACATCGGAGCCGCGTACGGCGACCACCTGCTTGCCACCACAGGCGGTTGCACCCAGCAGGGTAGAGGCGGCGAGGAGGGCGGTCAGCAGGGGGCGGCGTAACATGAGTGACTCCCGGGCATGGCAAGGCAACAAAGATCGCGCGAAGATAGCGCATGGCGCATGGACGCGCGAGCGTTGTCGATGTTCATTTTTGCGTCGCAGCGCAAGAGCAGTTGCCCGGAGTGGGTTCTGTGGGTCATGATCGCGGGCAGTCAGGCCGCTGCAGGCAGGGCTGTCCTTCCGCCCACGCTGATTCGTCTGATTCTGGTCATGTGTACGCCGTCGGGCGTTCAGGAGCGCGTCATGTCATCTGCATCCCTGTCCGATATGCCGGTGCTGCCGGGTGTTACCCACGAAATGGTGAAGGTGCGTGGCATTCAGATTCACGTCGCGCAGGCGGGATCGGGACCTCCGCTGCTGCTGCTGCACGGCTGGCCGGAACACTGGTACATGTGGCGCGAGCTGATTGGACCGCTGGCCGGGCGTTATCGGGTGATTTGCCCCGACATGCGCGGGTTTGGCTGGAGTGATGCACCCGCGACGGGGTACGAGAAGGAAGAACTGGCGAGCGACGTGCTGGCGCTCATGGATGCGATGTCGCTGCAGCGTGTTGGCCTGATGGGTCATGACTGGGGTGGATTTATTGGGTTTCTGCTTTGTTTGCGAGCGCCGGATCGGTTTGATCGGTATCTTGCGCTCAACATTGCGCACCCGTTTCAGCGGGCCGGCACACGGCTGCTGCATGCATGGCGTATGGCGTATCAGGTACTGATTGCTTCGCCGTGGCTGGGTGCCGCCGCGTTGCACGATCGCACGGGGTTTGTGCGGCGCATTTTGCGCGGCTCCATGACCGCAAAAAGGGTGAGCTGGGAGGAGTGTGGCGTGTATGCGACCCGGTTCAATGACCCCGCTCGGGCCTATGCCAGTACGCTGCTGTATCGAACCTTTCTGTGGAGCGAGCTGGGTCCGTTGTTGCGCGGGCGTTATCGAGGGCAGCGCCTGAAGGTAAAGACGCTGTTGCTCTTCGGCGAGCAGGATCTGGCCATTCGTCCGTCGATGGTGCGCGATTTACCCAGCCACGGCGATGACGCGCAGGTGGTGTTTCTTGCGCAGGCCGGACATTTTATTGTGGAAGATTGCCCCGATGTGGTGCTGCAGCACGCGCTGGCATTCTTTGCCGATTTTGTTTCGGAATAATTGCAGATTTTCATGCGCGTGCTGCATCGTGCAGGGCAGCAGAGATTTCACGCGCGGATGGATGACGGCGCAGTTTTTGTCAGGCAGCAGGTGTTCACGACTGACTGGAGCGCCGAGATGGCGGGCTCGACGACTTCGATCGACAGATGGCGAGCCAGAAACTCAGGCACCGAAATGCCTGCGCGGCGCTCGCGCAGTGCGTTTGCGACAGGTGATAACGCGGGCTTCGCCGAGTCTGCGACAGCGGTCCTCTGCGCCTGCAGTTTTTTCCAGCGGGCCCAGTCGGTCATCCAGCGTTCGTGCTCGGCTATCCTTTTGACGGTTGTTGCATCGTGCGGGCTGCTTCGCCAGGCCTCGAGACTTGCGGGGAGTCGTTTTGCCAGCTCATCCAGACGTTTGGTTCGCTCGCCAATGCCCTGGGTGATCTGTTGCATCGCCGCGTTGTAGAGGGCTGTTTCGAACGGGTTGTCCGTAGAGGGCAGGCGAACCATCTTATAAAAGGTCAGCAGCGCATGCAGGTTGCCGATATACCGGAGCGTCAGCTCGAATTTGGGAGTTAGAGCCCCATAGCGGACACCATCAAAGGGCATGTCAAAATCGGTCGCTGCACAGGAAACCAGCCTGTTTTCGGCGACAGAGCGGCGCAGTGAGCTGCCCGCTGCCAGCACGCTGCCAAACCCCATGTGGACGGGGCTTACAATCTGGGTTTGTCCGCCAATAAAGATGCGTTTCTGGCGGCAGAAGACTCCATTGGGCACATCGCCGAAGAGAGACGCAAACTTGTCTCCCCACGGCGTGTAATTATAAAGAGCCAGCGTGGAACCGATTTCGCTGTGGTCCTTGCGGCTGGTGCCGCCGCTGACCAGCGCGTCACAGAAATTCACGAGGCTTCCGGCGACCACCCAGGGCAGCTGGATGGTCATTTTATAGCCCACATGGTGTGCGGCTTCGCATTCTTCTTCCAGCAGGGTACCGCCGCGCACCTCGGATTGCCCGCGCATGGTCACACCGTCCAGAAACACGCAATCCTGAAAATAACCGCCGTATAAATCCACCCTGCGCCCGGCGCGAACATTCTCGAACCAGCCACCACCAGCGCGTCCGAGACGCGTGCCGGCACCCAGCAACGTGTCTTCGCCACGCAGATTCACCCCCGGAAAAATCTCGACCCCCGCTTGAATGCGCTCCGGTTGAACGCCCTCGATCGTGATCGATTCAGGCGCGTGAATCACCACACCCCGCTTCTGCAAATGATGGAACAACAAGGGATCGATCGTCATCGCAGCCGCTGTTTGATGGAGGGTAGTTTACGGTGATCAACCGGCGGTGCATCCGCCGGCGCGGCGGTTTGCGCGAGCACCGGTGCCGCGGGCCGTGCCGTCGCGGCCACAGGCGCCGTTGGCATTCCGGCCAGATACCACGCTCGCGTCTCTGGTTTTAGCCAGAACCAGAGCAGCGGAAGGGCCGCCGGCCACAAAAATAGCGTTGTCAGGTCAAGTCCAAGCACAATGGCATGAATATTCCAGGTACCGGCTACCTGAGCCGTTCGATGACCGGCAATGTGTACGGCCGTCAGAAAGAGCATCACGAACAGCAGCGTCAGCGAGAAGAGTAGCCCGGCGATCGGGTCCATGGACCACGCATCGGCGACCTTACGCGAGCTCACGATCAGCCCGACAGACAGCAGGGTAGCGGTTGCCCAGAGCGCGGCCACGGCGGCGCAATAGGTCTGATACCACGACACGACGCGAGGAATTTCAGGAGTGGTAGAATACACGAAGGTTCACGACGGCGAAGGAGCAACAGGACTGCCGCGCTTTTATGAGGTTGCCGCCCGCTGCGCAACCCACGAATGTCCTGCGCCCCGGTCCGATTCTGCCGACCAGAAGCCCCGCGCCCGTCGCACGGTACGTTACAGGGCGGCAGGCATACCGGACAACGAGCGTCTGAACCACGCCGTAAGCGCCCACCGCTCGGCAAAGGCCGGCCGCACCTCATGCTCAATGCGGTCACTCAGAAATACGACCCACCGGCCCAGCGCGGGTGCCACCGAGGTGACGTCTGGCGCCCACGCCAGCAGCTCGCCACCGTGCTGCGGCTTCCAGTCCGGGTTCAGATACACAATCGCGGTCACGACCCGGTTTTCGCTACCCGGAAAGGCGTCCATATGCCGCCGGTAATGTGCACCACCACCCGGATACACAGCCGCCTGGAGCTCGAAAGAGCGCAGCCCCAGAAAGAGGCCTTCATTCAGTTGCGCCTGCAGGGACATAAAAACACCATGCAGCACGTTCAGGGCGGGCGTCACATCGGACGGATCGATCCACGCCATGAGATCGGAGCGCTCGGTCGCGTCCATGCGACGGGCCTCTCCGCGACTGACTGCAGCCGGGCGCATGCGATGGGCCTGCAGCAACGCCCGAAGCTCGCCCCGCGCCTGATGCAGCGTGGCAGCGTCCGAAAACCCGCCGCCCTGCACAAAATGGTGTGTGGCGAGCTGATCCAGCTGTTCATCGTTGAGCATGGGGCCGGCCACGGCGTTCAACCGAAACGTGCTTCAAAGTCGCGCATGAAGCCAACCAGCGCATCGACCGATTCCTGCGTGACCGCGTTGTAAAGTGAAGCCCTCATGCCTCCCACGGTGCGGTATCCCTTCAGTCCTGTGAGCCCATTCGCCTCGGCTTCGCGAATAAATGCATCTTCGAGAGCGGGGTTATGAATGCGATAACAGACGTTCATGGCGGAGCGCGAGCCAGTTTGCGCCGTACCGCGCCAGAAACCTGTGCGATCAATTTCGGCATAAAGCGACTGCGCCTTGCCAGTATTTCGTTGCAGCGCGCTGTTTACTCCACCAGAGGCCAGCAGGTGGCGCAGTACTTTTTCGACCAGATAAATGGCAAAAACCGGAGGCGTGTTGAACAGGTCTTTTGCGTGCGTACCATAATCCAGCATCGTGGGCAGCCCGGGGGACCGCGTCGCCAGAAAATCGCGATGAATCAGCACGATGGTGACGCCGGCGGGCCCGAGATTTTTCTGGGCGCCCGCATAAATCAGCCCGTACCGCGCCATGTCGATGGGTCGGCTCAGGAAATCACTGGACGCGTCGCAAACCAGCGGCGCATTCACCATAGGCTCGCTGTGAAATTGCGTGCCGTAAATGGTGTTGTTCGAGGTGTAGTGCAGCCATGCAGAGTCGGGCTGCCACTGCCACGTTTCGGGGTCGGGGATACGATCGAATGAGGAAGCCTTGCTGGAAGCGACCTGATAGGCCTGCCCCACGCGTGCGGCTTCAACAAAGGCATTTTCGGCCCACTGTCCTGTCACCAGATAACCGGCTTTCTTTTCGGCGCCGAGAAAATTCAGAGCCACCTGATAAAATTGAAGCGAGGCACCGCCCTGCAGAAACAGAATGTGCCAGTCGTCGCCAATACCCAGTAATTCGCGCATGGAGCGTCGCGCGCCCGCTTCAATATCGAGATATTGCCGCGAACGGTGGCTCACCTCCATGATGGAAGCGCCAAGGTCTCTATAGACGAGCATTTCTTCGCGCGCTTCCTGAAGCACCGGTAACGGCAGGGCGCTCGGACCGGCAGAGAAGTTATGTGTCCGTTCGCTGGCGCTCATGAATTATCCCTGCTCCTGAAAGAAATGCACCAGCAGACCTGACAATAATTTCGGTTCAAACCAGGTGGATTTCGGCGGCATCAACAGCGCGGCATCCGAGACATCCATGAGCTCGGCGATCGAGGTGGGATACATGGAGAAGGCCACCTGCGCGTGACCTTCATCGACAAGCCGCTCCAGCTCGGCGGTGCCACGAATACCGCCCACAAAGGCGATATTCTGGTTGGTGCGGGCATCGGTTATACCGAGCATTGGTTCGAGAACAAACTCCGACAGACGTGCCACGTCGAGCTGGTCGGCGACCGTCTCGCGCTGCGTTTTCGGGAGAACAAAGCCATGCCAGCCCAGCTCGCGCCCCAGATACATGGACACGTGCCCGGGCCGGGCGGGTGAAGGCGATGGGTCCCATGACAACCCACCGAGCGCGAAATCAATGCCTTTTGCCAGCTCAGCCTTGCTGCACGGGAGGGTGCGAAGGATGCGGTTGTACGGCATGATCGCCATTTCGCTCATGGGAAACACGACCGCCGGAAACACATCGACCCCCGGCGCGTGGCCTGCGGTGCCCCGCAGCTCGCCCGCGGCCCGGCTCGACGCCTTGCAGCGGTGGTGGCCGTCGGCGACGTAGAGACGCTCTACGGTTGAAAAGGCCTGCTGCATGGCGGCGACGTCCGCTACGGCCCACAGCGTGTGCGCTACCTCGCCCACCTGCACATGCAACGTGGGCTCAGCCTTCATGGTAGCAGCGACCAGCTCGCCCACGGCGTCCACGTCGCGGTAGGTCAGCATGACGGGCTCCGCATGCGCTCGCTGCTCGAGAATATGCCACGTGCGATCGTCCTCTTTGTCCTGCCGGGTATTCTCATGCCGAACAATGCGCCCTGCGTCGTAGTCGTCCACGGAGACACACGCAAAGATGCCCGTCTGCGAACGGGTGGGTGTGGCGAGCTGATACACGTAGAGCGATGGTTGTGCGTCCCACACGAATCCGTCTGTACTCAACAACGCCTGCAGACGCTTTGCGCCACCCGCATACACCGCGTCGGCGTGCTCGTCGGTTCCTTCGGGCAGGTCGATCTCGGGCCGAATGACCCGCAAAAAGCTCAACGCCTTGCCTTGCGCCAGAGCGCGCGCTTCTGCCGTGTCGATGACATCGTACGGCGGACAGACCACCTCGGCCACAATCGATTGCGAAGGACGAAAGGCACGGAATGGATGAATCATGACCGGCGCGGGGTGAAGGAAGAACATGGACAGACAGGATGCGGCAAACGCGCCGCGCTGTTAGTACATTCTGCGGCCGACTGCCAAGGTCCGTTGGCAGGGCGGCAGGGATTCCTGTACAGGGCTTCGACCCAACACGCAGGAGCTTCCTCATGACCGCTGACGCCACCTTCAACGGCTTTCCTCTCGAAGCGCTCGACTTTCTGGCGGATCTCTCGCTGAACAATACCCGGCCGTTCTTCGAGGCCCACCGTGGCCAGTTTGAGCGCTTCTGCCTCGCGCCATCCCGCGCATTCGTGACCGCTCTGGGTGACCGATTGCGCGATGAGCTTCCTGCGATCGTGGCTGACCCTCGGACGGACCGGTCGATCTTCCGGTTGCACCGCGATACGCGGTTCAGCAAGAACAAGGATCCGTTCAAGACCCATCTGGGATTTTATCTCTGGGAGGGTGAAAACAAGAACACCTCGCCGGGCATTTACGTCCACATCGAGGTGGACAAGGTCATTATTGGTTCGGGTACCTACATTTTTGACCGCGATGCGCTCGCGCGCTACCGGCAGGCCTGCGCCGATCCGGTGTTGGGTGCCGCCCTGCAAAGCGCCATGGAACCTGTTCGAGCGGCTGGTATGGCGATTCATGGCAGCAAGTTCAAACGGCCGCCAGCCGGCACCGACGCCCGTCACCCGAACGCGTCGTTGCTGCTTCACGACGGGCTATGGATGACAGCGTTCGAGGCTGAACCGCCTGCCGAGCTGGAGAACGAGACGTTCGTGGATTTTATCTATGACAAAGTGGTGCCGTCGTTTGGTGTGCACCGCTGGCTGGTGCAGAACGTGGGCGGGTAGGCAACGCCCGGTTCAGCGTCTGGGCTTCTCGTCGTCCAGATCGACGACGTTCCGCGGGGCCGCGGGCAGCTGGCCGAGCACCTGGTCGGCCTGATGGTAGTGGCTGCGGTTCACGATGCCGGACAGGGTCTTGATGGCCAGCGCGATGGCCGCAGCGTCATCGGTAAATCCAATGCCGATAATAAAATCGGGGATCAGGTCCAGTGGCATCACAAAGTAGGCGATCGCCGCCGCCAGGACCATTTTGGCGCTGGTGGGCGTTTTGGGGTCGAGGGTGGCGTACCATGACGCGACCACATCTCTCACGAAAGGCAGCCGACCAAACAGCCGCCGAGCTTTCTTCAATACCGACCGCTCATCGGGCGCGGGCGCAGCAGCGGCCGCCGCGCGAACCGCGTCCGCATCCACAATGACTTCCGGCTCAAGGGGAGCACTCATACAGTTTTCCGGGTAGGGTCCACGCCACGCGAGCATGCTAGACACCTGACGCTGCAGATCAAGCCCAGCCTTTACAAGCGCGTAATTGTCCGGGGCGTGGAGCTTCTGGATTCGGTTTTGATGCGAGGGTCGACGCGATTCGGGTAGCGGTGTAGGGGGCGGGTGTTGGGTTTCTCATTCGTGTGGTTTGATATGGTGTCTGATTCGTGGACTGGTGGTGAGGCGTGGAAGGTGTCGTTGCATGGCGGTCACAGCGGCGAGTTCTGTGATCATGCCGAAGGGACGCTGGAGTCGATTCTGCAGGCGGCGGTCGAGCGGGGATTTTCGGTCTTTGGCGTAACGGAGCACGCGCCGCGTTACGAAGAGCGGTTTTTGTATCCCGAAGAGGTGCGGCTGGGCTGGGACGTCCATCGTCTGAAGCAGAATTTTGATGCTTACGCGGTCGAGCTGTTCCGTTTGGCCGAGGTTTTTTCGGATCGGTTGCATGTATTGCGCGGCTTTGAGTGTGAGGTGGTGGCGACCGCGGATTATGTCGAGCAGATGCTTGGGTTGCGCGAAAACCACCGGTTCGATTATTGCGTTGGTTCGGTTCATCACGTTTTTGAGTATCAGATTGATGGTGCGTTGGATCAGCTGGCTGCCGCGATTGCGCAGGCAGGAAGCCTTGAGAAGCTGGCGGTCGCCTACTATGAGACCGTGGCCGCGATGGTGGATGCGCTCAAGCCCGAAGTGGTGGGTCATCTGGACCTGATCTGCCGTCATGCGCAGACCACTCGATTCGAGGACTGGGCGTCGGTGCGGGAGGCGGCTGGATATGCGCTCGACCGTATTGCCGCGAACGGTGGCATTCTGGATCTGAACACCGCTGGTTACCGCAAGGGGCTGGGCAGGCCTTACCCGGCGCCATGGTTGATCGAGGCTGCACGTTCGCGCGGCATTGGCTTCTGCTTTGGCGACGACAGCCATCGCGCGTCTGACGTGGGCGCCGGCTTTGACGAAGGCCGCCGGTATCTGCTCGCCCATGGCGTTCGTGAGATTACGACACTGCGCAGGGGGGCTCATGGCCTGCAGCGGGTGGTGGTGCCGCTGCCGCCCGATGCGACGCCATAGAGGCTGGTGCCACTGAAAACGTTGAGGGTGTCGTTGGCGCGCAGGTTCGCACCGCCCTGCAAAGCGGTTTGTGCGGAAACGCTGTTTGCCGGAGGTGCCGCCGGGCCGCCAACCGCATTCCGGGTGTATTCTGGATGGAATACGGAAATGCGCGACGCAGGGTGGCACGAATCGTGGATATGGGTATGCAGGAGAAGAGCCCGCGTTGTTTTCCCCGAGCCTGCACGGAGTGTGTCATGCCTGTACGTGAACGGACTGCGTTGATTTGTCGTGTGCCCCTGGCCTTTCTGATTCTGATGGCGGCCTGCAAGGACGACTCGCCGGGCCCCGATGGGTCAGGGCCGGGAACGGACGTACCCGGAGACGTCACCACTGACGGGCGCCTTTCCCTGAATGAGTCGGGTGTCGTGGCAGATCGCACGAGCACGGGCATTCAGGTGTTGATTCCTGTCTCGGTGACGGGGGGCCGTCTGGACTCTCTGGTGGCACGTGTGCGAATTCTGGATGAGACGGGGACCGAGGTGGCTCGGGGCGAGACGACAGTGAGCGGTGCTTCGCCGTTGGTGAACGCTCGCGTTACTCTGCCGGGATGGGACCCCGGATTTGATGGGAGCGCGACCAGTGGTGTGATGGGCGGGCATGTGATCGCCTGGGAGGTGCAGGGCGGTGATTCGCGCGTGCGCGGGCGGCGATCGTTCTATGAGGCGCTGCGAAAGTACGATGTCACGCTGATAGCACCGACGGAGCTGTACGCCGACACCGAGTCGCACGTTCGCGTGGTTGCGCGTGACTCTGGTGGCGCGCCGCTGGTGGGTCAGGCGATCTCGCTCGAGCTGGTGAATGACGACGGGTCGCGCACCGCCCTGTTCAGCGGCCCGACCGACGAGTTCGGCGTGCTGACCGCACCCATCGGGATTGGTCCCGACGAGCTGGGGTCGTCGCAGCTGGTGGCGCTGATGGCGGTGGGTGACAACACCGAGCAGGTGCAGACGGACGTGCGTGTGACGCGCGA
>Ga0169931_10006362_pt1 | contig 17840 bp, 14 predicted proteins | sample Kivu_15m_20L_FD_129675 | JGI IMG/M metagenome (GOLD analysis project Ga0169931, IMG submission 129675) | Freshwater microbial communities from Lake Kivu, Western Province, Rwanda to study Microbial Dark Matter (Phase II) - Kivu_15m_20L... | ecosystem: Environmental > Aquatic > Freshwater > Lake...
GAAGGGCATTCTGGACCACATCCGTGGTGCCAAGGATGCAATTCGCCCAGTCTACATCGATATGCTGGCGCGATTCATCTTCCGTGAGCGCGCAGTCTCGAGTGGCTCGCGTGCATCGGAGGGCAAGGGTCATCGCGACATTGCCTATATGCTCTTCTTTGAGTTCATTCGTGAGCTCCCAGACCTTGACATTGACCTGGTTCCACTGTTCCCACACTTTGGGAGCTTCCAGGACTACAACCATCTTCTGGCTCACGCTCGGGAGACTGGCAACAATGACATCGCCAATGCGGTTGGTGTTGAGTTCGCTCAGGCGCTCGACAAGGACCTCCGCAAGATGATTGGGGTTGGTATCAATTTTTATAATGGCGAGGTCTCCACCATCTCCCAGGTCCGCGACAAGCTCGACACTTTCCGCAAGGAGGTTCAGGCAATGAACGCGGATGAGCGCAAGAAGCTTCACCAGAAGCTGCATCTCTCGCTGGCTGGCAAGTGGGTCCCTCGTCCTGACAGTTCCTTTGGCAAGAAGCGCCAGGAGCGTCGCAAGGAGCACGGCAAGGAGCCTCACGGTACGCACGAGAAGCGATTCTCTCGTCATCGCGAGTTCCTGATGGCACACTTCTTCTTCTTCACAACTGAGTCGTCGGTGAAGACAGGTCCGTCGTACAAGAAGCCAACTGAGCGTTGGAGTGCGCTTTCGGACAAGCAGAAGACCTTCTACGAGACCGTGATGCGTTGGTTCACCAGTACCATCAATCTCATTCTGGACGTCCCTGAGACGCTTATGAGTGAGAACAAGTGGGACCAGCTCGACCCGACCACAATGCCATCTGGCGCAGTGCATCAGCACCGTCTCGCTCTCCTGAACGAGATTGTGGGTGAGACACTGCCCATTGGTATGGCGGAGAAGGGCAACCGCTCCACTGACAAGGACCGCATTGCTCTCCGCCAGGCGATGAACAAGGCTGCAGTTGATGGTGCCCTCAAGGGTGCTACTCTCGATTGCGTCAAGTTCGCCAACGTCATCTGGTCTGGCAGTGGAATCGCCAAGCGCTTTAGCGCAGCCGAGCGCCTGGTGCTTCACGCTCAGTTTATGGCTCTGGTGGAGGACATCCGCGCACGAGCCGTGAAGGAGTACGAGGAGGCGATTGCTACTTGGGAGGAGAAGGGGAGCGACCCCGCATCCAAGCCGGTTGATCCACTCTACGTCATCGCCACGATTGACGTCTCTGGTTCGATGGCGGGTGCAGGTGTGATGGGCGCTGCCATCATCCTCGGCATCATCACCACTCTCCTCAGCAAGCTGGGGCGCTCCTTCATCACCTTCCACGACAACCCGACCGTCATTACCCTCCGCAAGGATGGTGACATTGTCGATTGGGTTGAGCAGGTGGCAAAGGCACCCTGGGGTGGTTCGACGGATGTGGACAAGGCGATGCAGAAGCTGGTTGACATTATGGAGGGCGTTCGCAAGCAGGATGCCTCCTTTACTGGTAACAATGCCAGTATCAACCACATCATCTTCACGGATGGGCAGTTCAACAACGGCTTTTGTCGCTTTGCGCCTGCGCCATCGTCCAGGTATGGATATTCATCCGAGTTCAATGAGGACACCGCGTGGGGCACTTTTGCTGACCGAATGGGCGATATGTTCGCCAAGCACAAGTTCCCTCTTCCTCGCACCACCTTCTGGAATATGAACTGCCGTAGCCCGGGGTTCCCCGCAACTGGTGGCAAGAAGGGTCTCATCCTGCTGGAGGGTCTCAGCCAGGGTCTGATGATGAGTGCACTCGGCTCTGCCGTGACTCTCACGACCAACGAGAAGGGACAGAGTGTGGCAGCCATCGACCCAGTCGATATGTTCCTGCGCTCCATCTACCGTGAGGACTTTGACAAGGTATCCGCAGCACTCGTCGAGTCCAAGGTCCACGGTCTGGACCCTCGATGCATTGAGGTGATTGACCACTTTGCCGCACCCTACCGCAAGGTGCCCATCCTGGAGGCACTCAGCGAGATTGTGATGAGGCGCGACAAGGTGCAGGTTCCTGCACAGGTTCCTGCACAGGTTCCTGCACAGGTTCCTGCACAGGTTCCTGCACAGGTTCCTGCAGAGAAGCCTCGTGATGAGGAGCCTCGTGAGGAGGAGTGGTCGACTGCCCCTGCAGTTTCTGCCCCACACGTGCTGGACCCGCTCATCACCCGCGCCGAGGAGATGATTGCAATGCTGACCGAGCGCATCCAGGAGAACGAGGCGGTTCTCGTGTCCAAGCCAGACCTGACCACATCGATGTGGGCTGCGAACGAGCACGCCTACGACATCGATGTGGCGAACCACTGCCTGCCCAAGCTTCGCGCTGACCTTGCAACTCAGGAGAAGGACCTTGCTGCGCTTGTCACTGCTCGTGGCTACTAAATGTGGTGTGCGCAATTCAAAAGTGCGTGTAATTGCTCTGCAATAATCGCACTTTTGAATTGTCGCAACCATCTTTGGTTGGATATATGACACAAATGATGATGTTTTGAAAAATTTGTTTTAAATAAATAAAAATTGATAATTTGATATTATGATTATTTAATTATAATATCAATAATACAAATGGAGATTATACCAATAACCGATACTATTACTTTGTACTATAATGACACAAATGACTCATATTGTACCGGTCCGGATATAGATGTTATTCCAATTAATATTATGTTATCCAAAGAAAAAAAACCTAAAGATGACATTATAGATAAGATAAATCATATGCTACATAATAAAAAGAATATTATTTCTAATATAGTAGACAAGTATTATCTCTTTTCTGATTCAAAAAGAACAAAGTATAATATTGATAGTTTAAAGTTATATACTAATTATAGAAAGAATTACAAACCATCTGCTTATACTAATATTATTCCTATTAATTTGCGCCTTTCTGAACAAGGACTATATAAAATGATAATGAATGAAATAACAAGTATTAATATGAATATGTCATATCCTCATTATATTATAGTTAATAATGATAATATATTTGATTTGACATTTAAAATAATTTATAAAACCTTTGAGGTTGATATTAATATGATATTATCATCTTCTTATCCATTTATTCCCCCTACTATTGAATATAAAAAACCACAAATTACAATTGAATTACTTTCTGCTATTATGAATATGGACGTGTGGAATATAAATCATTGGAATTATACAATTACATTGGAATTGTTGATTTGTAATCTGGCAATAACACTAGAGCCTCACTTTATGAAAAATATAACTACAGAAGAAAAGTCATTAATAGATATGAAAACAATGGAATTATATTCTCTTATTGGATATACTTCTCCCTATAATATTCAATTACCAATTGTAAAGAATATAAAAACAAAAGAAAATAAACATTGGAAAGCAGGAACTGGATATGGAAGTCATGACGATAAAGAATGGAATATTAATAATTATATTGATAGTAATATATTAAAAAATGAGAAGATTTATAATACTTTATTAGTAATTTCGCAAAATATAAAAGTTAATTCATTACTATGTGAAATTATTGAGAAACAATTTGAAACTATAAATTTGATGATATTTAGTGAGCAAATAAAAATCTACACTTTGTATCTTGATATTTTAAATAAAATGTGGTGTGCGCAACCATCTTTGGTTGAAGGACAAGGAATCCGCACTTGCGGATTGTCCTCAACACAAATGACAGATAAAATTAATATTAATACGATTGTAAATAGTACTCGCCATATGGTAAAAGATATTAATAATATTATTATGAATGAAACGTTAATTAAAACAATCGATGAAAATATTCTGCCTTCTTATTTGTACTTTGTTGACACTATAAATAAATTAACAACTATGGTGGAACCAGTCATCATATCAAAATCAAGTATTGATATTGATATGCAAGATAAATACATTAGTATGGTTGAAGAATATAATTACGATACAATGGAATTAGATAAAAAGCATCGATATTATAATAACCATAAAACAACAATCAAACCAAATACTATTGTTAGAATAATGTCTGAATTTTCAACAATTCAACAAAGTCTTCCCAAAACGTGGGATTCAAGTATCTTATTCCGTATAATCCCTTCAAATATGAATATGTGTAGTTTTATGATTGTTGGTCCGAAAGATACACCATATCACAATGGTTTATTTGAATTTCACGCTTATTTCCCGGATAATTATCCACAGGTTGTCCCACAAGTCCTACTCCATACAACTGGAAATGATACTGTTCGATTTAATCCAAATCTTTATGCGAATGGTAAAGTATGCTTATCACTATTGGGAACGTGGAGAGGACAGGCAGGTGAATCGTGGATACCAAATTTATCATCCTTCATTCAGGTAATGATATCAATCCAATCCTTGATTATGGTTGATGAACCATATTTTAATGAACCTGGATATGAGAGAGAAATTGGAACAGAAAGAGGGAAACAAAATAGTATGGAATATAATGATACAATTAGATATGAAACGGTGCGCCTGACTATGGTTGATATGCTACGTAATAAACCGCCTGAATATGAAGACTTTATTACGGAACATTTTAAAATGAAGAAAGATGAAATTATTATGACTGTTTCTAAATGGGTTGATGAAAGCAAAAATAAAGACCGATTTAATAAATTATTTGATGAATTAAAAACATTACTTTAACCCTTTAAATGAAGGACTTTTTCAAATATATAATTACTGCCACCTAATATAACAATCAAAAGAACAACCGTTGCTGCAATAACCACATTTGGATCTTTAATATATTGCTTAAGTAAATTATTAATAGGTGTATATAATGCAGCTAACACGATTACTAAAATTAACAATAATACTGTCCTGGGACCCATTAAAATAGTTTATAAAATAATTTTATAGATTATTTTATAAAATAATTTTATAGATTATTTTATATTCTATTTCTCTGCAATATCATAAGAATTTATCTTAATTAAATTTTATAAATTATTATAAATGATAATAATTTGTAAAAACAAAGATCTTGATTTAAAATTAGAAAACTATATCGAAAGTTTTATAAATAATCCCCATAAAAATAAAATAGTCGCAATTGATTTTGAATTTAATAGAGTGAATAATAAAAGAGTTATTGGATTATGTCAAATTAATTTTAAAATTAATAAAGAAAGTGAAATATTTTTATTTTATCCGCCAAATATAAATATAAGATTATTTGAAAAATTATTAATCTCTCCGAATATTACTAAAGTACTTCACGGCGCTGAATCATTAGATATACCTTATTTATTTGACCACGTTATAATGAAACAAAATATCCCATTATTTTGCAATAATTTATTTGATACACGTTATTTATGTGAATATTATAATATTGAGCATAATAATGGTGGACGCTGTCGAATTTATGAATTAATGAAACAAATGGGTGCCATTTCTACAAAGCAATATAATGATATGATATCAAATGATAAAAAACTTGGGCACATTTGGGAGATTCATATTGATGTTAGGAATATGACTAATCCAAAATTAATAAAATATTGTGTTGACGATGTTGAATTCTTACCTGATTTATATGAAAAATTCCCAAAAAATGAGATATATATGAAAATCATCCCGGCAATGACTCAATATAATTATATTATTCGATATAACGAAGAATTAGATAAAATGTTTGCTAATATATCGCAATATAATACACGACGTGATAGTACCTATAATATGAGTTATAATGATATTTATATTATATGTCTTACGTGGTTAAATAGTCATCATATGTATTATATTCTCTATAATATAAATTATTTTAAAAAAATTATTGATATGATTGTTAAAAATATTGTATATAATATTTTGGACGATAATATTAAAATGATGGACTACAATGGGATTGAATTTATAGTAAGCGATATTAAAAAGGAACTTTATAAACTTATTTAAAGTTATATTATCTTATATATTTAGAAATATGTCCCAGAACCAAACACCACACACTCAAACCCAAAGCTCTCAACAGAACCGTCGTCCTCGCCCTCGCGCAGGACGCACACTCCTTGTCAAGCCATCTGATAACCAATTTAATGCATCTGTATTTAATGGTCTTCAAGGGCTCACAACTACTCATCACACTGAAAAATCGAACTCTTATTTCCTTACATTTACCACAGCACAAGATTCTCTTAATGGACTTAAACATATTAAGAAGACTTGTGGTCGTGATGTGAGAGTAAAGTTTGCTCACTATCGTGTATTTTTCAAACTTGAAGGACTGACTGATAGCAGTGATTACAACACTGTTAAGACAGCGCATACTAATCTTATCCAATCAACCGGAGCGAATGTTCTTTATTACAGACTCTATAGAAAGAACAATAGCTATCTTGAATGTGGAGACTTTACCGTCGACACCAAGGAAGGATTTGATGCTCTCCTCAGTGCAGACCAACACAAGACATTTTCTTTTGACAACCTTAATGGAACACATTATCGTTATAAGAAGAATGATCAACAATCTACTGGTGCACCTGCCACCGCCACAGCATAAACTTGTGAACCACATACTAGTGTATCCATATTATTAATATTATAATGTTTTAATGTTTTATTTTCATTCATTTTTATATTATGGAAATATATATTATCTTTAATAGATAATATATCTTTTAAATCTTTGAGTTTGATATCAGATGATACTAACGGTGATATAATACTCATTTCTTGAAATTTATTATACCGTACTAGTCTTAATCTAATGTATTTATTTTTATTATAATAAAGGGTATAAGTTGTATCTTTAGACCATTCACAAAACATACAGTCTAATTCATTGCCATCTTGGAACCAGTCATAATCAGACCATTCAGTTAACATGTAGATTGGGGTGTTATTAATACTAATTTCTTGTTCAAAATATTCATTTTTATGATTAAATCCTTCAATATGAATAATCATATGTTATAGTATTTTATAAATAAAATATTAAATAACTAACATATCAATAAGCATATTAATATGCACTAATATATAGGGAACATTATGATGATAATTATTTCCAACCATTTGGTATAATAACTTTATAATTTTGATATCACAATTATTTTTTTTATCACAACATACAACAGTATCAATGACAAATTTAAAATAATCATTAAAATTATCAGACCAATCATTTTCTAATAACATTTCATCATAATTATATTGATTTAATTTATTCTTAATAGCATTCTTTATACTATCTGGAACATATAATATAATTCTTTCATTTGTTTCTAATATTAAGTTTTTAATAATATTCAAATCATTATTATTTGAAAATTCATAAGATAAATAATCAATATAGGCTTTTTGGAAATTGCTTCTTATTTTATTTTCTATTTTATGCGTGGTTATATTGATTGCATCATATATTTCATTATAGTTATTCTTAACATAATCAATATCATAATTACTATCAATATTTAATATTGTTTTCAACATAATATCACATTCATTATTTAGTACAATTGTTGATTCATTAGTAGTATCATTTATATATTTTATATGGTCTTGTCGATGTTTATATGATATAATAATATTTTGAATTGTTCGATTAACGTCCATACTCTTCCATTCATTAAATAACTCTTCAAATATAGTTATATGATTTATAAACTTTTTTAATTTTTGATATATAGTTATATCAAACATACTATTAACAAGAGCATTAATATTATCTAATAAAATAATATCAATTGGATGTCTATCTTTAATATTTCCAAGTATTCCATCAGGAAAATTATAAATCATAATAGCAGTTAAGAATATTTTTACATTTGCAGTAATTCTTAACCATTTCATTAAAATATTAACATCATTTATTAATTCTTTATTCATCATAATTTTTTTATATTTATTAAAATCATTTTCGCTAAATAATTTATATTTGATAATTTTTTTAATAATTTTATTTATTTTATATATTCTATAATATCTCTGTATTATAATTATATTATTAATCATTAGTTATCTATAATGATTGATAATATTAATTCCCTATTATTCCCTATGTCAGATGTATTCGGCGCTATTCGAAAAAGGTTTTCGAATATTCGCGAACCATAAGAGAGCCCGTATATTTGAAAACGGTATTACCGTTTTCAAATAGCGATGCTCACAGATAATAAATGGAACCGGGAATTAATAAGAACCTGGGACAATGCTAAATAATCTATCGCATATTTTAGTATTATCAATTGTCCTATTTGTTGATTCATAATCCCTATATCTTTTATATTTCTTAATATAATTATCTTTTTTTTTATTGTCACTAAGAATATAAAATGCTTCCTTTAATAATTTAATATCATTTATCATTTCTTTGGTCAGAAAAGGTAAACCATTAAATTGACTAATTTTTTCTCTATAACTTTTAAAAATTTCGCTTTCAGGTGCATTAAATGGCAAACCTAAAATTTCATAATAGTTTTTTATCATTAGAATTATTAATATAATATTAATTTGTAAACCAGTATAATTTTTTTGGTTCGGGGGATAAAGCAGTATCAATAATATGTTTCAATGTAGTATCATCATAATTCATAATTCTATTTCCTCCACCCACCATATTATTAATAGGCGGTGATATCATATAGTTATTTATATTATTATAGGCTATTCTATAATCGTGGTCAAATAAAATGATATTTTTAGATTTTAGATATTTTATAAATTCAGGATATTTTATATTATTATTCATATTACTATAATTAACAATAAAAATTGATCCTTATTACACAAATGATTAATTTTATGAAACAAGCCTTAAGGCTTGTTTCATAAAAATTGATTATTTATTACTTTAAAAAAAGATTATATATATAACTATAATGCTATCTAGTGTGAATAAGAAGAACGTGGCGGAACTTTTTAACAGTATTAGTACTAATGAAGAGTTTGAAGTTATGTTTAATAACTATCGTCCCGACAATGTATTATCACTTATTGATTTTATGAATGTTATGAAATATGTACGATATCGTGCCGAGGTTGACAAACTGCCCCTTAAAGAAAGTATCAGTCTTGATGTTTTCTATGGGGAATATCGTTTTACTATTGATACTTTGGAAAATATTAATAATGTTCTTGGTCTATTATATCAACGAAAAAATAATAATTTATTTTCCATTTTGGTATCTCAATACTTGGACAAGGACGGGTTTCATTTGATTCAAAAAATTAAAGATAAAAGTAATATTATTGATGTTGATAATATGAATATTAGATTTCGCAAGTCTAAGGAATATGAAGTGGGTGACAAAGACGTTATTATGAAATTATCCAAACTCCCATCCGAAGATGCTGGTAAAATTTTATATCGTTATAAGCAACGTCTATCTCTTGAAATCCAGAAAGATACTTATATAGATTTAACAATTATCCGTACCAGTGATAATCCTAGTACAATTATGGGAGCTACGAAATCATATGAAATTGAAATTGATTATTCACCAAAGAACAAATTAGATTCTAAAATGTTCGAAATAATTTTAAATGAAACTGAAACAATTAAAAAAGTTATGATTGGAAGTAATATTATTATTGATATTAAAGAAGAAAGAGAAATTCTAGAAAATTACAAACAACTGGTTTATGGTAATAGTGGTGAACAGGCAACTATTCTTTATACTATGCAACCTATCTCTGCCGAAGTACAGCATATTATTGATATTATTCCGAATAAGTATTCTGCGACTGATAAAGCGGATGGCGAGAAATATCAATTATTTGTTCACAAAGGAGAAGCATATTTAATCTCGAATAACTTGCACGTTAAGAAGACAGGAATGAAGGCTAAACTAAAGGATACCATTGTGGAAGGTGAGTTGGTATATTTGGAGGAGAAAAAGGTTTATACCTATATGATGTTTGATTGTCTGTATTACGATGGAGAAGACTATCGTGGCAAGGCAGTACTAAAAGAACGTTTGAGTCCACTAAATGCCATTAGTAATGCATTTAATAATAAACCATTTATAATTAAGGATTATGAAGGTGCATTTGATTTGATGTCAATTAAAAAACACTATGTTGAAATGATTCGTAAATATTATGACGAATTAAATCATAGTATTGAGAAGATGAAACAAAATGATATTCTTGTTTATCCAAAGATGTTTATGTATCCAAATGGCGGGAGTTCATCCGAGGTATTTTTATTCTCTGATATTATTTGGAATAATTGTACAAAGAATACAAATGTTGCTTGCCCATATGTTCTTGACGGTGTTATATTTACTCCACTTGAACAAAAATATACACGAGACCGTAAAGAGCAACGTTTAGCTGTGTACAAATACAAGCCACCTAGCACCAATTCAGTCGATGTCTATATTACTTTTGAAAAAAATAAGGATACTGGTGGATATATGGATATTTTTGATAATTCACTCCCAGATAAAATTGAGAATAAAGTATTTAGGGTTGTCAATTTATTTGTAGGTGAAATGATTGGTGGGAAAGAACAACCTGTTCCATTTATGAAAGAAAATAATAATCATATTATTTATATGCCTCTTGTTAATGGACAGGTTAGAGATATTGAAGGAAATATTGTGAATGATAAAACGGTTGTGGAAATGATATATAATAATGATACCACTATGCCCCATCAATATAGATGGAATATTACATGTACCCGTTGGGATAAAACAGAAAGTGTTTTGCGTTATAACAAACGATATGGTAATAACAGAGAGGTTGCTGAAAAGGTATGGAAGAGTATGATTGAATCGGTAACCATTGAGGAAGTCGCAAATTTAGCCAATCCCAAGACATATGATATGCAAATGAAATTATTATCATCGCGTCTTGATAGCAGTGTTATAGTATCACAAAGAAAACAAGATGTTTATTATCAAAAGATTACTAATCTTATTAAGAAAATGAGAGAATTTCACAATTGGGTTAAATCGATTATTATTTATACGTATTGTTCTCCAATGCCCAATAAACTTGGCGGAAAAGCAATGAAACAAACTGTTCTCGATATTGGTTGTGGTCGTGGTGGTGATATTCTTAAATTATATCACGCACGTGTGGGTGATTATGTTGGGATTGACCCCGATTTTGAAGGTATTTATAGTGCAACCGATGGTGCTATTAGCAGATATAATTATTTGAAATCAAAATTCCCAGACTTTCCAAAAGCAACATATATTCAGGCAGATGGTGGAATTTTATTTGATAGTAACAGTCAATTGAAGGCGCTCCCAAATCTTTCAAAAGAAAACATCAATTCACTTGACAGAATTTTCACTAAAGACAGAAAATTTGACACATTTAGCTCTCAAATGGCTATTCACTATTTGTTCAAGGATAGTACTACTATTAGTAATATGATTACTAATATTAAAAATTACCTCAAGAAGGATGGTTATATTTTGCTAACATTATTTGACCCAGCAAGAATCCATAAGAACTTTGACGAAAATGATCATATTACATCTTACTATACTGATGACGAAGGCAAGAGAAATGTTTTGTTTGATATTGTGAAAAAATACGACGGAGACATTACCAATAAAGTTGGTCAACCAATTGATGTCCATATGTCGTGGATTAGTGAAGAAGGAAAATATATTGAGGAATATCTTGTGACAAAAGAATTAATGGTTGATACTATGGCAAAAGCCGGATGCAAATTAGTTGATACCGATTTATTTGCCAATATATTTAATATCAATAGACCTTATTTTGAAAATGTGATTAAATATGAAGAAAATCCTAAAAACAAACAATTCTATGAAAAAGTAGCAGAATTTTTTGGTGATTTGAAAGGTGCAGATAAGGAGAGCCGCAATTGGTCGTTTATGTTTAGATATTATGTTTTCCAGAAATCATAAACTTGAAAACTTGAAAATTTTCTAATAAAAATTGATAGTTGCTTATAATTTTATATGATTTTACATAAAATCATAAGAATTCCTATTATTCCCTATTTCAGATAATAAGAGCCCAAATTAAAATAAAAATAATTAGAACTAATTATTTTTATTTAATTTTAAGGCTCTTAATAAGTGGAACCGGGAATAACATTTATAAAAAATTGATAATTTTACTTTAAAATCCATAAACTATAACTATTAATGTTTACTTATACGGAACTCAAACAAGCTGGTCTTATTAATAATCTTATGATTGTACATCCTGTACATGATAAGATTATCCCATTGGAACACGTATGTAAGTGTCTATTTGGGGTTAAAACTTTGCCCATTACTACGTGTCTTATTAAACTGGAACTAGATGGTATTATTATTAATTATAACGATATGTATTATATTAAAACATCACGATTTGGACATTTCCTCGATAATGTAGGCTGTTTGGACAAGTATGAAAATAAGTATTTGGTTATTAATTATTGTAACTTTTTGGAAAAAGAAATTACTGGAATTCAAAAAGATATTTATCATTTTAATATGCAATTTATTGAATATTTGGAAAAGTATAAACCAATTCATTATAACACCATAATTCGAATGATTGGGAAAGAGCATTGTAATGGGATGATGGCTGGGTATGAGAAAGGTATTAATATTATGATGATTAAATATGATAATTTTTATATCTCATATGGATATGACATTATGGAAAATGAAATGTATGTATGTATTGATAAACAAAATACACAAACATTTAAAAAACTTGCTGAAGACATTTTTCAAGCAATGTTACGTACAAATGTAGATGAATATGTTATGTATAATGTTGAAAAAATTACTGGAAATGCTAGTTTTGCTAAATTATTAGTACTCGCACATAATAATAATGATTTTGTTATTCCAATTGAAGTTGCAATGAGTATTATCCAATTTAAAAGTGAAAAACAACAAAATCATTATAATATTAAATTTATGACACTATATAAAAGTGGAACAATTTGGAATAAAGTAGACGATATGTGCGAGACCCATATTATGCTTAATTTTGAAGGATTAAATCGTTATTATCTCAATTTGGATGATACATTTATTGATAATAAAGAAGAAGTTAATACACTATATTATGATATAACTAATGAACTTATCGTTAGTTATAAAACACTATATAATTTGATTAATAGAAAATAATTTATTTATGAACTTGTTAACCATACACTATATTGACCAAGAGAAGTATTAAGTTCAATATGAGGTGTGGCGTATGCATAGAATGTAGGAACAAACACAGAATCAACGCCATAAACTATTGGGTCATAATAGAGATAATAAATTGGCTGATTAGATACTGGCACATAAGTGGATGCCATACGATAAAAATCATCTGATTCGCTTGAAATATCATCATCTAAACGCTTCGATGATTTGCGAGATGATTTACGAGAGGACTTGCGCTTTGCACCACCTGTATAGCGTCCCTTAAATTTTTCAAAACTTGCGAGATAGCCTTGAACTGCTTTTTCTTCATTCTTAATTTCAAATGGCTTTATGCTAAAATCAACTTTATCATTTTCTTTTCTTTCAGTTACTTTAAAGTGATAAAATTTAGCCTTTCCATTTCCACCTTTCTGAATTGTAAAATAAAAATGAGGGACATTATTATTAAAGTGTTCAGATAAATTATTGTAAAATTGCTTAGCAGCTTCAATTGAGTTTTTCGCTTCAAGTTTAGTTTCAAATTCACCTTTTATGTAAGGATTTACGAGCTTATATTTATTACCCATTATATATATTAATTTAGAATTTTTTTAAAGTTTATTTTTATATATTTTCAAGTGAAACAATATAATAAGATGAATTATAATCTGTAATAATTCTCACTTTATCATTTATATTTATTTTATATTTTTTATCATCAGTTAAATATCTGGTATGTAATTCTTCTTTTTTTAAGTATGTTTCTTCGATGCATATTAATTCATTTGCATTTTTTGCCCAATGTTTCTTGAATGCATACCACATATCATTTATATTTAATGATTTATTTATTATTTGCTTATTAACTTTATTTACCGTACACCATAAATATTTTGTATAATTTTTAATACCATTTTCATCAAAAAACATTTTTTCTTTTAATTTATTAATGTCAAAACTAATATTAACATCTTCTATTATATCATACATCTCATTTAGATTATCAATATTATCAATATACGAAGTGTCTTTTCTTTTAACTGACATAAAATAATCATAAAATTTTGTTCCATCCCCATTTATCATATTATCAAAATTTAACCATTTATTTGGGATATTATATGCATCACTTACTATTAAACCATGTAATGATGACGAAATGATTTTTTCACAACTTAATATTTCATCAACAACTATTTCAATATCATCATTTAATAAATTTATAATATTTATATTTTCTATCATATTATATTTTTTTTTAATAATGTCATAATGAATATGATGAGGTATTATTCCTAATTTATATTTTTTAGTTATAGTTGGATGATAATAAATTGGCAGTAATAATCCTGGGTCTCCATAGGTTGGTGGACAATAACACCCGATATCTTTTAATCTTTTATGTGTAAGAGGACCCCGGACAATTATAATATTCCCTTTATTTATAGGTTGATTAATATCTCGTATTCCACTCCCATATACGATTGTATTATTATTACAATATCGCATAATTGAGCCACAGCTTATTATTTTTGGTGATTTTACATCGAAATTAAATGTATACTCATTTATGTTACAAAATTTTTTTAAATAATATGGTGTTATAATATCGCCAAAATTATTATTCATATTATAATAACAAAATGGGATAATACTATTACTAATATCAATATATATATTTGGAATATATTTTTTAATAAAATCAATCTGCATATTATTATAAATATACTCTATCGTACAATCATTAAAATATCTATCAGATGCACTCACACTATTTATATTATTGATATTCCAGTATTTTGTTCTATAAAAATGATAAAATACTATCATATCAATATATTCTTTATTTATATTATTAGTTGAGTTAATAATATTAAATCCAGGTTTTAAAAATGTGATATGTGATGGATTTATCATTATATATAATAATAATAAACTATCATCCCCACATCGCGGTGCATTGATTAACCAAGATTCTTTATAATATTTAATAATTGTTTCGTAAAAATTTATTTGTTTGAGTCCTTTCACATTGTATATATTAACGCCACTACATAATCTATATATATCAGAGCGCGCATTTGGATATAATGATTTAATTTTTTCTAAATCTTTAATTATTGGAGGAAACTTATTAATATAATAATTTTCGATATAACTCCCCCCAATATATTCAACACTATTAAAATCTATATCTATCATTCTATTTGTATATACATCTGGTTCAATTTTAACAATATAATCAAAATCCGATAATAATTTATATGCATATAAATGATAAAAACACTCAATCGGATATTTTAAACCATACGGTCGTTTATTAATATTAATAAAATCATTCGATAAATTAATTTCAATTATTTTAATATCATATTGAATACATAAAAGTTTCATCTCACTTGTAAATTTTGTTCCAATAATATATTTACTATAACCTTTATTATATTTTGTAAATATATTAATGGTAATTATACTATATGGAACATAATTATTATTACACGTAATAATAACGGCATTTCTCATTATAACAATATATAAAAAGACTTTTTAAAAAATTGATATTTAAATTAATTAAAGGTAAAATCGATTATATCATATATGGTTTGTATATTAGAGGTTAAGACAACTCAATCCGTTCACATTAAAACTTTAGTTGACGCACTAAGTCCTTTATTAAGCGATATTAGTATTCATTTTTATCCAAAAAAATTTAAAAATGATAATGGTGAAGAAGTTGAAGGAGGAATAATGATTAAAGAAATAAATAAAACAAGTACTATTCTTATTCATTGTAAATTGGATGCTGATAAATTTGATACATATAATTATAATTATAAAGCTGATAAATTAATTATTGGTATTAATCTCAATAATTTTCTTAAATGTATTAAATGTATGACAAATTGTGATACAATGACGTGGAGAATAGATAGCGATGATATTAATAAATTAATTATGATTCTTGAGAGTGCAAATGAAAAGAAAACATTTAAAATAAATTTAATGGATTTAGAAATGTTAGACTTGGATATTGAACCAGAAAAATTTACATATAAAGTTAAAATGCCAACACAAGACTTTCAAAATTATTGTAAAAATATGTTAAATGTTGCAACAGATGGTAAAATGGAAATCAGATGTTTAGATAATACATTATTTATTGGTGGTTCGGGTGATTTAGGCACAGTTGAATTTGAAATTGTTGCAACGAATAATAGTTCCGGATTATATATTAAAAAAGAAAATAATAATACTTATGAAATACCACAAGGTAAATATGAATTAAAATATCTAATTACTTTTACTAAATGTTCTAATATGTGTACTCACGTTACATTATATTTAAAAAATAAATATGCACTTGTAATTGAATATAATGTATCAACACTCGGTGTTATTAAATTTGTGCTTTCTCCATGTAAGAAAAATAATGATGCATATAATGAAAATAATTAAAAAATTGACAGAGAGTTAGGATTGTGAACAATCCTAACATTTCCTATTAACCTTTATAAACAACCCATTTGAGTTGTTTATAAAAATTGATTTAAAAATACATTAAAAATATAATAATAATATTAATGACAAGTGAAGAAGGAATCAAACTAAGGGATTATTATTATTATATGGACCCAGAAAGTTATTATAATAACCCAGAAGATTATTATCATAAAGATACAGGTCATTTTAAAAAATCAATGAATGATATCTTAAAAGAAACCTGGAAATATACACCACGTACTGTTACGTATATTAATATAGATAAAACATATAGAGCTGAATTTCAATTAAAAAGACCTGCTGACTGTTTTTCTTTTGAATCGTGGAAATTTAATAGTGGTGGTAGTGATGTTAAATTCTTTTGTAATGATGTTGAATTATTTACTAAATATTCATCAAGAGAACCCATTTTCTATACAAAAGATGGAGTAACCAGAGTTGTTATTATTACTAATAAATTACATGTATATGATATGGATGGGAATTGTATCAAATCAGATATCAGTATCGGAATGGATTGTTTTGTTGATTTTATTCAAGTATCACCGCGTTATGCAATTGGGATGACAGAAGAACGTTGTACATATGACCCGTGTGGAAGTATTTGGGATTTGGAAACATTAATGTTTGATGAGGATACCGAACAAGAAAAGTTTTATAGTAATCATCGAACACCAATTACTTTGGCGGGAAAATGTGATTGTAATAATAAGAAGCGTTTTCCACGGGCAGATAGAGGAAACGACGTTTCTCATTATTATCACTCGCGATATATTCCCATTCTCGCCACTCCCGATGGGTTTGTTGTATGGGATACTGTAAAACGAAAAATTATGGATACAAAAGTATCATATAAAGATGCATATACTGGGGACTTTGAGTTTGACCCTGCTTATGTAGACCCACTTATTGCTATTTCACAAATGTGTGGTCGCAGTGTGGAAGAATTAGAACAAGAAATGTTTAAGAATGATGGTAAACTATCATTTCAGTTCGCACACAATGATGGACCAAACTAAATTTGTGTAAAACACTAAATTTGTGTAAACACTAAATTTGTGTAAACACTTATGTTACACTAAATAAAAATAATTATTCTAATTATTTTTATTTAATTGTTAGCATCGCTATTTGAAAACGGTAAGACCGTTTTCAAATATATGGGCTCTCTTCTGGTTCGCGAATATTCGAAAACCTTTTTCGAATAGCGCCGAACACAA
>Ga0169931_10006363_pt1 | contig 17838 bp, 19 predicted proteins | sample Kivu_15m_20L_FD_129675 | JGI IMG/M metagenome (GOLD analysis project Ga0169931, IMG submission 129675) | Freshwater microbial communities from Lake Kivu, Western Province, Rwanda to study Microbial Dark Matter (Phase II) - Kivu_15m_20L... | ecosystem: Environmental > Aquatic > Freshwater > Lake...
ACGCAACGAGACGCCGCGCCAATGAGGCGAGGAGAGGCTGATCGGCGCGCGCTTCGCCGCGAAACGCCCATTGATCAAAGCTCGACACCACGGTGAGGAATTCAGGCCATGTGCTGACGCGGACCATGGGAAAATGAACTCAGTGCCACTTATGAATGAAGTACCTACTGTATACGTGAAGGTCCGCCGAGTGGTCAAGCAGGGCTTGCCCACCCCCCTTTGCGGGTAGCCAACCGGTTGGAACGCGACAGTTTTTCAAGGTCTCCCCTACTACTCCGCTCGGCCGATCAGCTAAAATAAAGAGTTTCCGTATTCTCAAGATCCAAATCAGGACTGCCATGAGCGATTCACCCCGGAGCAATTCACCCAGGAGCGCACCCAGGAGCGATCCAGCCGGTCGCGCTGCAGCAACCCCTCTCGATCCGTCCCGGCGCACCGCAATCGGTCTCACCGCCGCAGTGGGGGCGGTCGGTGGCGCCGCCGCAGTGGTTCCTTTTGTTGCCTCCTTTGCGCCCTCCGAGCGCGCCAAGGCGGCAGGGGCGCCCGTCGAGATTGATGTTTCGGCCATGCAACCCGGCGAACTGAAGCGTGTCGAGTGGCGTGGAAAACCTGTCTGGGTGCTCAGGCGCACGCCCGATATGCTCGAGTCGCTCAAGTCGACCGAGCCGCAGGTGGCCGATCCGGGCTCGCTGCGTACGGCCTACCCTACGCCCGACTATGCCAAAAATCCCCACCGATCGATCAAGCCCGAGTACTTGGTGGTGGTGGGCATCTGCTCGCATCTGGGGTGCTCTCCGACTGACAAGTTTCAGACCGGTCCGCAGGCGTCGCTCCCGGATGACTGGGGCGGCGGGTTTCTCTGCCCATGCCACGGGTCCACATTCGATCTCGCGGGCCGGGTCTTCAAGAACAAGCCCGCGCCGGACAACCTCGAAGTGCCCCCGTACATGTACTTGTCCGAGACCCGAATTCTGATCGGCGAGGATAGGGCCTGATTGCGGTTTCGGGGCGCGAGCTTTGCGCCCAGGGCCTGATCGGCCAATCCGTTGATTGATTGCACCGAGCATTTCCGCAAGGAGTCGCGCAATGGCGCAGCAAAAAGAAATCGAAACCTCCGGCCTCTTGGGCTGGATCGATCAGAGGTTCCCGCTGACCTCCACCTGGAAGGCGCATCTTTCGGAGTACTACGCGCCAAAGAATTTCAATTTCTGGTACTTCTTCGGCTCGCTTGCGATGCTGGTGCTGGTCATCCAGATCGTGACCGGCATTTTCCTCGTGATGCACTACAAGCCGGACGCATCGCTCAACGACGCCGGCATTCCGGTTGCTTTTGCCTCGATCGAGTACATCATGCGCGATGTGCCCTGGGGCTGGCTGGTCCGATACCTGCACTCGACCGGGGCCTCTGCCTTCTTTGTGGTCGTCTATCTGCACATGTTCCGAGGCTTGATCTACGGCTCCTATCGCAAGCCCCGCGAATTGGTCTGGATCTTTGGCTGCCTGATTTTCCTGTGTCTGATGGCTGAGGCCTTCTTTGGCTATCTGCTTCCCTGGGGGCAAATGTCCTTCTGGGGGGCGCAGGTGATCGTCAATCTCTTTGCGGCGATTCCCTTCATCGGTCCGGAGCTTTCGGTGTGGATCCGAGGCGACTATGTGGTGGGCGATGCCACGTTGAACCGGTTCTTCGCCTTCCACGTGATCGCGATCCCGCTGGTGCTGCTCGGCCTTGTCGCAGCACATATCGTCGCGCTGCACGAGGTGGGTTCCAACAACCCGGACGGTGTGGACATCAAGGCCCAGAAAGACGCCACGGGCAAGCCAGTCGATGGCATCCCCTTCCATCCTTACTACACGGTCCACGACATCCTCGGGGTCTCGGTCTTCCTGATCGCGTTTTCGGCCATTGTCTTCTTCGCCCCCGAGTTTGGAGGCTATTTCCTCGAGTACAACAACTTCATCCCGGCCGATCCGCTCAAGACCCCTCCGCACATTGCCCCGGTGTGGTATTTCACCCCCTACTACTCGGTCCTGCGGGCGGTGACCGATGACTTCCTGCTCTATTGGATGACGCCTTTCCTGATTGCCTTCGCGCTTCTCGTGCTTGTCACGGGCCGCAGCGGACTCATCAAGCTGATCACCGTTCTGGCGGTCGGCGCGCTCGTGATCGGCTTTCTGCTCATCGAGGCCAAGTTCTGGGGCGTCGTGGGCATGGGCGCTGCTGTGATGATCCTCTTCGCGCTCCCTTGGATCGACAACAGCCCGGTCCGTTCGATCCGCTATCGTCCGGGCTGGCACAAGTGGGTCTACGGCGCTTTTGTTGTGGTCTTTGTCGTGTTGGGCTACCTTGGGGTCAAGCCTCCCGAGCCCATGCTCAACCTGATGGCTCAGATCGGCACCCTGCTCTACTTTGCATTCTTCATGCTGATGCCGTGGTGGAGTGCAATGGGTTCGTTCAAGCCGGTCCCGCATCGCGTGACCTTTGCGGCGCACTGAAGGCAGGAGACCTACATGAGCAAGTTTTTGAGCCGTGCGTTCGCGTTGGTTGCAGCGTGCCTGGTTGGCACTGCGTCGGCGGCCGAGTCAAGTTTCCCCCTGGACCGTTTCCCGACTGCCAAGCTGAGCGATCAGGCCGCCCTCCAGAACGGTGCCAAGCTGTTTGTCAACTATTGTCTGAATTGTCACGGCGCTTCGGCGATGCGCTACAACAGGCTCAGGGACATCGGTCTGACCGACGAGCAGATCAAGCGTCATCTGATGTTCACCGGCGACAAGGTTGGCGAACCCATGAAGGTGACGTTGCGCGCGGCTGATGCCAAGGAATGGTTCGGCGCCTTGCCGCCTGATTTGTCGCTGATTGCCCGGGCTCGCTCTTCACACGCGGGTAGTGGCTCGGACTGGCTTTACACCTATCTTCGCGCCTACTATCGCGATGCGGATCGCCCCTCTGGCTGGAACAATGCCTTGTTCGAGAACGTCGGGATGCCCCATGTACTGTGGGAGTTGCAAGGTCAGCGTGGCTTGCGGATCGAAGATGTTCACAGGCACAAGGACGATAAGACCGGTCAGGCCACCCTGGTCAAGACTGTGATCAACTATGGTTCCGATGGTCGCCGCACCCAAGCCGACGAAAAGATCATCGATGGCGTTCCGCCGGCGGGCAAGACCTACCGCTTCACGCCTGCCGAGGGCGGTGCGCTCACGCCGATGCGATACGACTCCGAGATGGCCGACCTGGTCGCGTTCATCACCTACGTGTCAGATCCTACGGCTGCGACCCGCACCCGACTGGGCGTATGGGTGTTGCTCTTCCTCTCAGTGTTTACCGTGTTTGCTTGGAATCTGAACAGGGTCTTCTGGAAAGACATCAAATAAACTCGCCTGCATCGGTTCGCGCCGGTGCAGCCACATCTTCGATCCAGCGGTTCAGCCCTTGGCAACACGCTCAGGAGAGCCTTGTACATGATGGTCCTTTACTCAGGTACGACCTGCCCGTTCTCCCAACGGTGTCGTTTCGTGTTGTTCGAAAAGGGCATGGATTTCGAGATCCGTGACGTTGATCTCTACAACAAGCCCGAAGACATCTCGATCATGAATCCCTATGGCCAGGTGCCCATCCTGGTCGAGCGCGATCTCATCCTCTACGAATCCAACATCATCAACGAGTACATCGATGAGCGATTTCCTCACCCGCAGCTGATGCCAGCCGATCCTGTGATGCGCGCCCGGGCCCGGTTGTTCCTCTTCAATTTCGAGCGCGAGCTGTTTGTCCATGTGCAGACGCTCGAGCGACGGGATCCCGCCAAGGACGCTCAAAAGCTCCAGGATCGTGCGCGGCAGCAGATCCGCGACCGACTGACCCAGCTCACGCCCATCTTCATCAAGAACAAGCACATGCTGGGCGAGGATTTTTCGATGCTGGATGTGGCGATCGCGCCCTTGCTGTGGCGGCTCGACCACTACGGTGTCGAAATGCCCAAGACGGCGGCGCCCTTGCTTCGTTACGCCGAGCGGATTTTCTCGCGGCCGGCCTATATCGAAGCGCTCACGCCTTCAGAAAAGGTGATGCGGCGCTGATTCGCGCCGCACAGCAGGCCTCGCAATGGCTGACATCTCGACCAAGCCTTACCTGATACGCGCGATTCACGAGTGGTGTGAGGACAGCGGCTACCGCCCTTACATTGCCGTTGTCGTCGATGAACGGACTCAAGTCCCCAGCGAGTTCGTGCGTAACGGCGAGATTGTGCTGAACGTGTCGGCCCAGGCCACTCACCTTCTGAGCATCAGCAACGAGTTGATCGAATTCGAGGCGCGTTTCTCGGGTGCCGTGCGCGGCGTATCGATTCCGATTGACAACGTCTCGGCCATCTACGCCCAGGAAAACGGCCACGGCATGGCGTTTGACGTCGTCCGAACGCAATCCCCGAGGCCCGCGCCCGCGCGCCCCCCCAGTCCTGCTCCAAGCCCTGTCGCAAGCCGCGAGGCGAGCCCGCCGGAGGGTCGTCGCGTGACCTCGGTTCCGCGCTCCGACGCGGGCGCTGGTTCCGGTCAATCCGCTCGGAACAACTCGACAAAACCACGTCTCGTACCGAAGGTGGCTGCTCTCGCACTGGAAAGGCAAGTCCCCGTAGCCGAGCCTGTTGCCGAGAAAATCGGAGCCGAGCCGAGTCAGGAATCCGAAAGCGCGGCGGCACGCAAGCCACGTGCTCTCAGGCGCCGTTCCAAGCCCACCGCCCCACCCGATACGGCCTCGGGCGACCCTGCAGCGCCCCAGAAAGAACCCAAAGCAAGCGCCCCGACTGCCGCTCTGGATCCTGTAACGGGCGCGCACTCGGATGCCCCGGCACCTGCCGGTTCCGGTGGCCCAGCGAACGAACCCCCGAACGCACCGCCTGCCGGCCCTGGCAAGCCTGCGCGCGGCCACCTCAAGCGAGTCAAATAGCCCCAAAGTTTGCCGGCTTAGCTCAGTTGGTAGAGCAACCGCCTTGTAAGCGGTAGGTCACCTGTTCGAGTCAGGTAGCCGGCACCACTCAACCGCACTCAGTCGGAGAGCAACTCGCGCAAGACCCGGCGAATCGCTCGCCACTGATCGAAGAACCACAAACGAATCCTTTCGAAGGTCGTAAGCTCGAGTCGCACCGTCGCGTGGAACCGCTGCTGCGCGCGCATCGCATCTGCAACCGGAATCGACCACTCGACGCTGCGCGCATCGGGCGCAATCACGCCATTGGAGTCGAGAATACGCGGTGCCCTGACTGTCCAGGCGATCATCTTGCCCGCGAAAAGTCCCTCGCCCATGGACTGCTCCAGCCCGCGCGACTGCGCCCCGCTCCTGGACGGACTCATGGGCTCGATGACGTTCTCGATGCGCAGCGTCACCGCGTCAATGCGCTCGACCGAGATATTGCCCAGGCCCGAGCCGCTCCTTCGGTCCGTGGCCATGAAGAGCGCCTCGATAGGCCCCCGCAAGCGCACCGTGCAGATGAGTTCGCCCTGCACCGTTCGTTCAGTGACTTCGGCCTCAACCCCTCTCGAACGGGCCTCGGGCGGGACCTGAATCGGCTCGCAAAAGGCTTTCCGCCCGTCACGATCGCGCTGGGCGAGCGCAGCAAGACGCGCATCGAGCCTGATCTCGGCGCCGTACTCGGCCCGACTGCCCTCGATCACCAGCGATTGTCTGATTTCAAGGCAGCCTGCCACAAGCGCGAGCAGCACTGCGCAGAAAGCAGCCTTCAATGGACGGGTGGTCATGATGGGCTTGTGCGGGCCGAACCGGGGCGATCAGGCAAATCAGGGTTGATTGAGCAAGGTGATGCTAACCCGACGGTTGCGCGGATCGGCCGGGTTGTCAGGCACGAAGGGGTTGGTATCGGCCACGCCCTCGATGCGCGCGAAACGACCCTCGGCGATGCCGGTCGCGACCATCAGGCGCCGCGTCGCATCCGCGCGCTCGGTAGAAAGAATCCAATTGTTCCGACCGCTGCCGGCAGCGAAACCCAGGCTGTCGGTATGCCCCCTCACCGCAACCCGGTTGGGCAGATCGCGGACCGCACGCGCGACCTCGGCGAGCAGTTGCGCAGCGCGCGGGTCGAGCTCTGCCGTGCCCAGCCTGAACATCGAAAAATCGGCCTTGTCGAGGATTTCGATCCTCAGTCCATCGGCTTCGCGAGTGATCGAAACCTGCTCCTTGAGCTTTGCCGTGTCGGGGTTCTCCGAGAGCTTTTCCTTCAGTTCCTCCTGCAGGCGCTCGAAATTGAACTGGTCCTCAACTTTCTTGGGGCCGCGCGAGGGGTCGTTGGTGGGCGCGTCGTCCTGGGGGCCTTGCGCGTTGGCCTCCTGCTCGTTGTCGCCCTGGTCGGTGCTGGGGCCGCCCTTGGCGCGAGGCGTCAGGCGCTCGAGCATGGCCGTTTGCTTGGCGGTGAAGGGAAACCCCTCGGGGTCGACGATCGATCGCCCGCCCAGCAAGCCGTCCGAGCCCGCAAGCTCGCCAAATTTGATCTGACTGTGCGAAGCCGGCCTGAAATAGTCGGCGATGCTCTTCCGCTGGTCGGTGTTGGTGGCGCCCAGCAACCACATGAGCAAAAAGAACGCCATCAGCGCGGTCATCATGTCGGCCAGCGCAATCTTCCAGGCCCCGCCGTGCGCACCGCCGTGACCGTCTTCGACGATGATCTTGCGGATGATCGGACGTTCGGGCGCTGCAGCAGCCTCGGGCGCCTGGCCCTCTGCTCCGCTTGCAGCAGGCGCAACCGGGGCCGCAGCCTTCTGCTCGGTCGCCATCAGTATCTCCGGAACCTGGCCGGCCAATCAGGTGGCCGGTCCATCATCCGCCTCTCAGGCTGTCGAACACCTCGGAAAAGCTCGGCTGGTTGTGGTGGCTGATGCAGGCCCTGGCCGACTCGATCACCACCGGCTGCGGATGACCCTTGAGGTTGGCGACGATCATGTTCATGATGACTTGGTAGACCTGCCCCTCCTCATCGAGGATCTGTGCGAGACGGTTCGCGAAGGGCTCGAACATCCCGTAGGACATGAACACCCCGAGCATGGTGCCCACCAGTGCGGCACCGATCAGTGCACCCAGCACGGCCGGAGGCTGGTCGATCGCGCCCATGGTCTTGATCACCCCGAGCACGCACGCAACAATCCCGAGCGCAGGCATCGAACCTGCCATGGATGTGAGCGCGGCCGGGGCCATCATGACCTCGTGATGATGGGTCTTGATCGCGGTTTTCATGATGTCTTCGACCGCGTCGGCGTCCAAATTGCCCTGCGAGATCACGGCCAGACGCAGCGGATCGCAGATCAACTGCACGATCGAATGGTCTTTGGCGAGTTTGGGGAACTCCCCAAAGATCGGACTGGAATCAGGATTCTCCACATGCGCCTCAAGTGCGACCACCCCCTCCTTTTTCATCACATTGAGCAGCTTGCCCACCAGAACGATGAGATTGAGGTAGTCCTCCTGCTTCCACTTGGGCCCCGAGATGCATTTTGCGATGCCGCCCATCGCCGCCTTGAAGGTCGGGAAACTGTTCCCCACCAGTGAGGCTCCAAGTGCGGCCCCGCCGATGATGATGATCTCAAAGGGGGCCGCCTTGATGATGGGCGCCATCTTGCCGCCTGCGGCGACGTAACCGCCGAGCACCGCTCCAAACACCACGATCATGCCGACAAAGAAAAACATGGCAATCCTTCAGGAGGCAAACACGCACCAAATGCCGATGCACCAGCCGAACAACCACTGCACGATGAAATCGAGCAGGTTGCCCGCAATGATCACGGGGACGCCGAGGTAGACCAGCAGATAACCGACACCTGCCGCTGTAAGACGAGGCCTTGGAATGTCGTGACCCAACACCCGGTGGGCGCCGGAGCTACGCGTCCTGAACCTGCCGATGGCGGATAGGAAGGGAATCGGCACGGATCACCCGATCTTGACCTGTCTAACAGACCTCTGCAGCAGGCTGTGATCTATTATATCGAGATGCAATGTCTATGGAATCACGCGACAGCGGCATCTTGGCGTGAGTTTCACGAGCATCGACTGGGGCCGCTCCAGCAAGCCTGGGAGTACGGAGAGGTCATGGCGGCGCTCGGGCTCGGCATCCATCGAGCTTGGTTGCTTGAAAGAACCGACCCTGCCGGTATCGCGCAGTTTGTTTGCCGCCGATTTGCGGGGTACCTGTCCATTGCCCTGTGCTCGCGTGGACCGATCTGGCGCGATGATCTTTCCAGCGATGTACGGGCTCAGGCCTACCGCCAGATGAGGCGTACCCTGCCTGTTGGTCCGATTCGAATTGCGCTTTTCTCGCCCGAGCAGACCGCAGGGCAGATCGATTCCGGCGAGGTGGCAGGCATGCATCGGGTCATGACCGGCTACAGCACCGTCCACATCGACCTTGAGCAGGACGAGGCGAGCCTGCGCGAGCGGCTGGATGCGAAGTGGCGTAATCGACTCACGCGCGCCCAGGCGCAGTCCGAGCTCAAGATCTTTGTGAACGCCAACCGGGCGCGTTGCGAGTGGTTGCTAGAGCGCGAGCGCGAGCAGCGACACAGAAGGCGTTTTCTTGGTCTGCCCACCGGGTTCGTCGCCAAGTGGATGGATCTCGGCGCAAAGGATGTACGCGCTCGGAAAACGCGCCCTGCCTTCGTCATCGGGCGTGCCGATCTGAATGGAGATACCGTGGCGGCGATGTTGTTTCTGTTGCACGGTCGCACGGCGACCTACCACATCGGTTGGGCCGATGAGGCCGGACGTGAGAGCAATGCGCACAATCGCATCCTGTGGGAATCGCTTGCCCATCTGCGCGATCTGGGCGTCGCCCGCCTTGATCTGGGAGGGGTGAACACGCACAGCTTGCCTGGCATTTCCCGTTTCAAGTTAGGTACAGGGGGCGAGGTCGTGCGACTGGCCGGGACGTGGCATTGATGAGTGCTAGCACCGTGGGGCAAACGCTTGCCTGGCAGCTCGCCAGCATACTTGCGCTCTTTCCCATCGCCGACCCGGCAATGGCGACCCAATCCGGTCACGACCGCTGGCGGCTGGTCGGCCAGTCGCCGTCGATGCGGCTCTACCTTGATCCCGCGACGCTTGTGCGCGACGGCGATATCCGCCGGGTGCGGGAACTCCAGGATCTCAATGCCGTCGACCCCGACGGCGTGCGCTCGCGCGTCTACCTCAACGAATACGATTGCCGCAATCAGATGCACCGGCTCGGCCAGATGCAGAGCTTTACCGGGCCCATGCTGGGGGGTGAGCGCCGCTTCGACCTCAGGGAAATGGGCTACTGGCGCAAAATTCCGGGAGGCAGCGCGTTCGCCCAAGTCTACCGGCGAGTCTGTCCCGAGAGCGCCGAGCTTCCCACTGCCGAGCCCCCTACGCCACTGCAGCGTCTCTTTGGCAAGGACTGATCGCCCGGACTGGCGCTCTGCTCTTGCGCTAAGTACCGAGTGCGCAGGCGCCCCGGCAGGGCTTCCCACATGGCTCTTCTCATCACCGAGTGGCTGCGCCTCGGGCCGGCATCGTCGCCGCACCTCCGGCCCGCGCAGGCGACTCAGGCTTTACGCGGGCCACGAAACGTTCCACCTGATCCTTGCTGAGACCGACCGGGTTGGCGAACTGGAAGAAGCGGACGTTGGCCGTGCAGGGGGCGAAGGGCAGGCTCCCCCGGAACACCTCGTAACTGCGATTGTCAGGCAGCAGCTGGGTTGGGTCCATCGCGATATTGGCCACCGCGGACTCGGGCGCACCAAAATTCGGTACGTCGTTGAGCAGCTGCCAGATGGTGCGATTTTGAAAGGCCGACTCGCGCAGGGGCACCGTGACCACGACCGTTTCACCCGCAGTCGTGCTGTGGAGCAGATGCGCCGCCATGGCGGCGGGGCGACCATTCAGCAGGCCCCCTTCGACGCGGACGAGATGGATGTGGCGGAGGTCAAACATTTCGGCGCCGATCTGGAGCCGGCCGCCTGGGGCCGCCGCCACGCGCAGAGACGACCCGGTGTTCAGCACTCTCAACACGCCCGATTGGTAACGGATTCCGAGGTTGGGCCGGGCCGTGTCGCCCGCTTCGAGCGCTACCGGCGGTGCGGCCGAAGGACAGGCACCGATGCCGTCGGCAAGGCTGGCGCCGCCTGCGCCGGCTGCGGTCAGCTTGTTCTGCAGTTCTCGCAGCTTGTCGTGCAGGCCTTCGATCTCGGACTCGAGCGTATCGATCTCGTTTTTCTGTGCGGTGAGGCGGGTGACTGCCTGCTTCAACTGCCGGCTGGTCTCCGAGGCTTGCTGGGTCTTGACGAGACTCAGCGTGCCCAGCACCGCGATCAGGATGATGGTGAGAAGGATGGCGAGGAGTTTGAGGGCGGCTTTCATACTGGTCCATGGACGGTCTGACGACGGGCCGATGCCTCAAGATGCCGACATCGACCTGTTTCGTGGCGTGCGGAGTTTTTCGCAGAATGGGCGCGCCCCGCGCGGGTCCGAGCGCCAGAATCGAATTTCAAGACCGGCGCGCTCCTAGTATGATCGACATTCACGCCGTTCGCTTGAGTGCCGCCATGAAAAACCTGTTGGGTGGGATCGTGATTGGAGCGCTGGCCTCGTCGCTGGCGATGGGGCTGGCTTATCTGATGGTCGATGACAGCACGGTATTGCCCAATATCCCGCGCGACGTGGGCAACGACCGCCGCCCGGGTGTCATGGACCTCATCTGCGAACTGCAGCTCGATCTCGATGGCCAGCTCGCGTTGGGCATCAACGCCAACGAGCCGGCCCGCATCGCGATGGCGCAGATCGATTTTGAGAAGGCCTCGGGCTGGTACGCTGGTCGTTTGGCCATTTCCGAGGGGCGCGGGGGCAACCTCACCGTCCAGGGCGACCGGCTGATCGTCAGCCGTCCCGCGATGATCAACCGCTTCGGCACGGTGATCAATCGAGAGGAGTTCGTGATCGATCGTTCGAGCGGTGATTTTGTCCAGACGATCAGCACCCAGGATGGTCGCAGCGTGAAGCTGATTCGCGGCACCTGCGCGAAAGTCATCAAGCCGCCGTTCTGAAGGCCTCGTCGTTTACTCGGGCCGAGCGCGCTGCGCGTCCGCCCGCCCCGGCGCAGGGCGGGTCAGGCTGAGAAGTGAAGTTCGATGCGCTCTGCGTGTGTGGCGACCCAGCCGTGGCCCCGCGCATCGACCCAGCCCCGAGCCATGCCGAGGGTGTTGTAGGGCGCATGAAAACGCCCCGCCTGATCGAGCACGATCAGACCGGCGCCAATCCGGTGCGCGCCCATCACCTTGTGGATCATCGCGTCGCTCGCATCTTGTGCGGATTGACCGGCAAGCCGCACCCGGGCGGCGATTTCATGGGAGACCACGTGTCGAATGAAAAACTCGCCCTGGCCGGTACACGAGACCGCACAGACGCCGTCTTCTGCGTAGGTGCCCGCTCCAATCAGCGGACTGTCACCCACCCGCCCTACGGGCTTGTTGTTGAATCCGCCGGTTGAGGTGGCAGCGGCAAGATGGCCAGCCGCATCGAGCGCCACCGCACCGACCGTGCCGTGACGCTCGGCTTGGCTCGCTGCTGCAAGCGTGCCGCGCTCGGCCCGGGCTTTCAGCGAGGCGAGCGCCGCTGCGCGCCGTGCGGTGGTGAAATGACCGTTGTCTACCATCGCCAGTCCCTGCTGCGCGGCGAAGCGATCGGCGGCTTCGCCTGAAATCAGTACGCAATCGGAGCGCTCCATCACGGCCCGCGCCGCCCGGATCGGATTGCGGATTCGCCGCGCGAGGCTGACTGCGCCCGCTTGCAACGTGTGCCCCGCCATGATCGAAGCGTCGAGCTCGTGTTCGCCGGCCTCGTTGAGCGCAGCGCCATATCCGGCATTGAAGTGGGGGCTGTCTTCAAGTGCGACCACAGCCGCTTCGACCGCGTCCAGCGCCGAAGCGCGCGAACGCAGCAGCCGCCAGCCGGACCGCAGCGATTGCTCAAGGTGCGTGTGCAGCTCGCGCCAGCCCTCTGCGCTCAATTCCGACGCAGCCAGCGTCCCGCAGCCACCGTGAATACCGATTCCGATTCGATCCATCCCGGAAGTATGCGCGCAGCGCCCGGCCGATGCCAGGTTTAAGGCGTATACTTCGTGCCACGCGGCATTGAATCCAGTCTCCTCGCCGCCCGTCATTTCCGACTTCAGCTTTCCCCGTCTTCGTCTTCCCGACTGGTGCTGCGCGCCTCATTGCGCCGGCAGCAGGTCGACGCAGCAGTGTTCCCATTGGACATTCATGACTTTTTCCTCTCTGGGGCTCTCGGAGCCCATCGTTCGTGCTGTCGCCGAACTCGGTTACACCGAGCCCACCCCGATCCAGCGCGAAGCGATTCCCGTCGTGCTGTCGGGCCGCGATCTGCTGGCTGCGGCACAGACCGGCACAGGCAAGACGGCAGGTTTCGTTCTGCCGATTCTCGAGCGCCTGATGTCAGCTTCCGCCCGTTCGGCGCCCCAACCGGCCGCTCAGGCGGGCCCGGTCCGGCGCCCGGTCTCCCGCATCCGGGCCTTGATCCTCACGCCCACGCGTGAGCTCGCCGCGCAGGTCGAGGACAACATCCGTGACTACAGCCGCCATCTGAAACTGACCTCGATGGCCATGTTCGGCGGCGTGAGCATCAACCCGCAGATCGCCCGCCTGCGCCAGCCGCTCGACATTCTGGTGGCTACACCTGGCCGTTTACTTGATCACGTCAGCCAGCGCACGATCGATCTCAGTGTCGTCGAGATCCTGGTGCTTGATGAGGCCGATCGCATGCTCGACATGGGCTTCATCCACGACATTCGCCGCGTGCTGTCGCTCCTGCCCCGCCAACGCCAGAATCTGATGTTCTCGGCCACCTTTTCGGATGAGATTCGAGGGCTGGCGGCCGGCCTGCTCGATCGGCCAGCGAGCATCGAAGTCGCGCGTCGCAATGCGCCCGCCGAGGCGGTGGCGCAAAAGGTGATTCTGGTCGATCGTGATGCCAAGCGCGCCTTGCTTGCGAAGCTGATCAGCGATCACGCCTGGTATCAGGTGCTGGTGTTCACCCGGACCAAGCACGTTGCCAACCGGCTGGCTGAGCACCTTGAGAAGGCCGGAATTGCGGCCCTCGCGATTCACGGCAACAAGAGCCAAAACGCCCGCACCCGTGCGCTGGCTGGATTCAAGGACGGTTCGCTCCAGGTCCTGGTCGCGACCGACATCGCGGCCCGCGGCATCGACATCGATGAGCTGCCGCACGTCGTCAACTATGAGTTGCCCAACGTTCCCGAGGACTACGTCCATCGAATCGGACGCACCGGGCGTGCCGGCGCGAGCGGCGAGGCCCTGTCGCTGGTCTGTGTCGACGAGTTCGACTTCCTGCGCGGAATCGAGCGCCTGATCGGCCGGGAATTACCGCGACTGACCGTCGCGGGTTTCGAGCCCGATCTAAACGCCCGACCCGAGCCGATTCTGATGGGCGGAGCCGCGCGGGGGCGCGATGCTTCGGGGCGCTCGCGTGGCAATGCGCAGCCCTCTCGTGGCAACGCAGGCGGCGCTCAAAACCGCGGTGGCGGCTCTGGCCATGCGCCCCGACCGGGCTCCGGTGCCCTACAAGGCCGAAGCGCTCACCCGCAGCAGCAGCGATCGGGCCCCCAGGCCTCAGGCCGCCCGGATGGACGCAGCGGCGGACGCTCCGATGGGCGCACGGAGGGGCGCGCAGACGGCCGCTCGGGCGCCCGGTCTGAGGGCCGTTCGACCGGCCGTGCAGACTCGTCCTTCGCGGGCCCCGGTCGCGGCGGTTCCCGCTTCCGCTGAGCCAGTCAAGGGCAGCCTGAATTCTGCTTATGGCGGGGTTCAGGCTGAGCGCCAAGTCGAGCCATCGAGCGACCTCGGATCGTCCTATACTCGCGCAAATCCCGACCCCATAAGGACAGCAGGCCATGAGTGAGCAGCCCCTGGCGGATTTGCGCAAGGACTATACGCAAGGTGAGTTCGATGAGGCTCAGGCCGCACCCGAGCCGTTTGAGCAGTTTCGACAATGGCTCGATCAGGCGATCGCGGCAAAGCTGCCCGAGCCCAATGCCATGACGCTGGCAACGGTGGGCGCGGGGGGGCGGCCCTCCACGCGTGTGGTGCTGATCAAGGGGTTCGACCGGCGCGGAGTGGTCTGGTATACGAACTATGACAGCCGCAAGGGGCGCGAGTTGGCGGGCAACCCCCAGGCGGCAGTCCAGTTTCACTGGGTGGAACTCGAGCGCGTGGTGAGGATAGAGGGCCGCGTGGAGCGGGCCGAGACGGCCGAGTCCGATGCCTACTATGCGTCGCGCCCGCTCGCATCGAGGATCGGTGCCTGGGCATCACCCCAGAGCGAGGAGTTGAGCTCGCGAGCGATGCTCGTCGCCCGCACAGCCGAATACGGCTTGAAATTCGGGCTCAACCCGCCACGACCGCCCCACTGGGGCGGCTATCGGCTGGTGCCCGATTACTGGGAATTCTGGCAGGGGCGCCGATCAAGGCTGCATGATCGCGTCTGCTATCGGCTGCAGGCCGACGGCATCTGGACCCGCCACAGGCTCGCGCCCTAGGGGCCATTTGGGTCGGTTGTGGCTCGCTTCAAGCGACCGGGCAGCCTTCACTGCTGCACGCGCCTTCCCAGTTGCCGGACCCAGGCTTATTTGACCAGTAATACCGGGACGGTCGAGATTTCGCTGACCCGTTTGGCGATCGATCCAATCAAGAGATCCCGGAGCGCGCTTCGGCCCTTGGATCCCAATACGATCATGTCGAACTTGCCGCGCTCGCCGGCGCTGGCGATTTCGTTGGCGACATGTCCGGTACGGATGATCATGTCGTGGCGTACGCCGGCCTTGTCGAGTGCCTTGCGAGCGGCCGCCAGATCTTGTTCGCTGATCTCACGCAGGTAGTCGTTGATCGCTTCCTTGCCGACAAAGCGCGAAGCATGTCGCAGCGCCACCGAATCATGCACGCTGATCAGGGTGATGCTGCCCCCGTCGGTGACGGAGCCAATCAGTCCGGCAGCGTATTTGACTGCGCGAAGCGCATCCTTGGAGCCGTCGCAAGCGACCAATAATTTCATCTTGATGTTTCCTTCGAGAATCGGCCAATGAGATGCTGCCCGCAGAGCGCGACCCGCGTATCGCGCTGCCATGCGCGGCCTTGATGAGGATCAAACCTTTGACGACTCAGGACGCTTGGGCTTGGGCGGGTACGAGCTTTTGCAGTTCGCCCGATTCGAACATCTCGTACATGATGTCCGAGCCGCCGACGAATTCGCCTTGAATGTAGAGTTGCGGGATGGTTGGCCAGTTCGAATAGTCCTTGATGGCCTGACGAACCTCGTCGTCCTCGAGCACGTTGACGGTGACGAGATTGCGCACCCCGCACGACTTCAGGATCTGGACAGCTCGTCCTGAAAAGCCGCATTGCGGAAATTGCGCCGTGCCCTTCATGAACAGCACGACCGGGTTTTCGGTGACGGTTTTTTCGATGAATGCTTTGGCTTTCACGTGATACCTCTTGGTGCTTTTGGGGGGTTGCGTCCGGGCTGTGTAGCGCGTCTCGCGACAAACGAATTCGAACTCGAATCGGCGAATTGTAGGGGTCGAGCTTATACCATGAATGGGGCCGGGTCTTGTGACTTACGCGCCTTCTGCGCCTGGGTCATCCGTTCGCGCCCTTGGAGGTCCCTGAGGGTGCAAACCGAGTCGAAGCCGGCCGCGTCGAGTAGCGCACGCACGCGCTCGCCTTGATCGAAGCCGTGCTCGAGCAGCAGCCAGCCCCAGTCAATGAGGTGCGCGCCCGCCCCCTTCACGATGGTCCGGATCGCATCGAGCCCGTCTTCGCCCGAGGCGAGCGCCTCGATCGGTTCATGGCGCAAATCGCCCTGAAAGAGATGCGGGTCGTCCTGGGCGATGTAGGGCGGATTGGCGAGGATGAGGCCGAATCGCTCCGTTTTGTGCACGGCCTCCCACCAGTCGCCCAGCCGCCATTCGATGCGGGAATCGAGCGCCAGTTGCGAGGCATTGGCTCGTGCCTGATCCAAGGCAGCCGCTGAACGATCGGTCGCGAAGATGCGCACCCGGGGGCGTTCGGCAGCGATGGCGAGCGCGATCGCGCCGCTGCCTGTGCCGAGTTCCAAAATCGGGGTGTCAGCGCCGGGCGGCTCATTGTTTTTGACAATGAGCTCGAGTGTGCGGTCGACCAGCAGCTCGGTCTCAGGTCGCGGAATCAGCACCGCCGCGCTCACCTCGAGGCGCAGGCTGTGAAACTCTCGAACACCGGTCAGATACGCGATCGGCTCGCCTGCCCGGGTCCGCCGCTCGGCAAGCGCGAAGAAATGCTTTGCGGTCTGCGCGCTCGCTGGCTCATCTCCGTGTGCAATGAGCCAGCTGCGCGAGCGGCCGCTCGCGTGCTCGAGCAGCATCCTGGCCTCGAGTCGCGGCAGGCCGCTTGCGGCAATCAGCTGATCGTAGCTGCGATCTGCTGGGTGATCGACCGACATGGTCCTCAGTCGCTCAGTTCGACTCAGCGAGTTGGGCGAGCAACTCGGCTTCCCGGGCTGCACCGAGCGCGCCGATCAGCTCGTCCAGATCGCCTTCGAGCACGGCGCCAAGTCGATAAAGGGTCAGATTGATCCGGTGGTCGGTGATCCGTCCTTGCGGGAAGTTGTAGGTGCGGATTCGTTCCGAACGATCGCCTGAGCCCACCAGCGATTTTCGGTGCGCCGCCTCCTTGGCCTGGACTTCCCGGGTGCGCAGATCCTTGATGCGTGCGGCGAGCACCTTGAGCGCCTGCTCGCGGTTGCGGTGTTGCGAGCGGTCGTCCTGACATTCGGCCACGAGCCCGGTGGGCAGGTGGGTGATGCGCACGGCCGACTCGGTCTTGTTGACATGCTGTCCGCCCGCGCCCGAGGCCCGGAACACGTCGATGCGCAATTCCTGCGGATCGAATTGCACCTCGCTCACCTCATCGGCTTCGGCCAGCACGGCCACCGTACAGGCCGAAGTGTGGATGCGGCCCTGGGCTTCGGTCTGCGGAACCCGCTGGACGCGGTGAACGCCGGACTCGAACTTGAGACGGGAGAACACCGCATCGCCGCAGACTCGCACGATTACTTCGCGATAACCGCCGAGTTCGGATTCGTTCGCCGACAGCAACTCGGTGCGCCAGCCCTGGCGCTCGGCGTAGCGCAGATACATGCGCAGGAGATCGCCCGCGAAGAGCGCGCTCTCATCGCCGCCCGTCCCGGCCCGAATCTCGAGCAGCACGTCGCGCTCGTCGTCGGGGTCGCGCGGCAGAAGCAGGCGCTGAACCGCCTCACGCGATTCCTCCATTTTTGCGCGCGCCTCTGTCGCTTCATCGGCTGCGAAGTCGCGCAGCTCGGGGTCCTCACGCATCTGCTCGGCTGCGGCCAGATCGGCTTCGGCCCGCCGGTATGCGTCAAAGCGCGAGAGCAATTCGGTCAGGTCGCTGTGCTCGCGGTTCAGGCGTCTATACTCGCCCAGCTCACGCGCGGCGTGCGGGTCGGACAGGCGGGCATTGACTTCGGCGAGGCGGGGCGCTAGGCGCTCGAGCTGTACGCGCAAACCTTCGTTCATGAAAACAGGTCGGGCATCAGCGGGACTCGCCGCTGGCTCGCTCTGTTTCGGCCATCGCGCGATGTTCGGGCAGGATGTGATCAACCAGTGAGAGCATGCGTTCGCGCTCGTCCTGGGAACCGTGAAGCAACCGGGTGGGACCGTGGAGGAATTTGGCGGTCAGGGCGTGGGCCAGCGACTCAAGCACGCGGGCGGGATCCTGGCCGCTTGCGAGCATCCGCCTGGC
>Ga0169931_10006364_pt1 | contig 17832 bp, 17 predicted proteins | sample Kivu_15m_20L_FD_129675 | JGI IMG/M metagenome (GOLD analysis project Ga0169931, IMG submission 129675) | Freshwater microbial communities from Lake Kivu, Western Province, Rwanda to study Microbial Dark Matter (Phase II) - Kivu_15m_20L... | ecosystem: Environmental > Aquatic > Freshwater > Lake...
CTCGGAGTCAAGTCATTCACGGCAGCGGTACTGGGCGGCATCGGCAACCTGCGTGGTGCGCTGCTCGGTGGGTTGGTGCTCGGTCTGGGTGAGAACTACGGCGCGGCGATATTCGGCGGTCAGTGGAAAGACGTGATCGCCTTCGTCTTGTTGCTCATCGTGCTCATGTTCCGGCCCACCGGAATTCTTGGTGAGTCGCTGGCAAAGGCCCGCGTATGAGCCTGTCGGAAACTTTCAAGGGACTCACCTCCAAGCCGGCCCACGCGATCTCGGGCGTAGGCGAGCGCATTGGTGATCTTCCGAAGGTTTCGCGGTGGTCGCTCATAGCTCTTTTCATTGCGTCGCTGTACCTCATGCCGTGGTGGCCCAAAGTGCCGATACTCGGCTGGGTCGTCGACACCCCGGGTACCAGTTTCGAAGGTGTCATCACCGACAAGGTGGTCATCTACGTTCTCGTCGCGCTCGGCCTGAACGTCGTCGTCGGTCTCGCCGGCCTTCTCGACCTCGGGTACGTCGGCTTCTACGCGGTCGGTGCTTACACGGTCGGCATTCTCTCCAGCCAGCACGCCAATCTGCCGTGGCTTGTGTGTGTGCCCATTGCGGTCGCGGTGTCGATGATTTCCGGCGTCATCCTCGGAACGCCCACGTTGCGTCTGCGCGGTGACTATCTCGCAATTGTCACGCTTGGATTCGGGGAGATCATTCGTATCTCTGCAAACAACGCCGAATGGTTGGGTGGAAGTCGAGGCATCAGCAAAATCGCCAAGCCACCGAACATTGGTCCATTGAAGTTCGGCATCCTCGATGCCAAGCCGTACTTCTTCCTCGGCCTCACGGTCATCATCGTTGTCATTTTTTTCTTGCGTCGACTCGAGAGCAGCCGAGTTGGTCGCGCGTGGAATGCCGTGCGCGAAGACGAAGATGCAGCCGAACTGATGGGCGTCAATACGTTCAAGTTCAAACTGTGGGCATTCGCCATCGGTGCGGCAATCGGCGGTCTTGCCGGCACGCTCTACGCGGGCAAGGTGCGGTTCATCAACCCCAGCAACTTCCCGCTGCAACTGTCGATTCTGTTCCTCGCGGCCGTCGTATTGGGTGGCACCGGCAATATGTGGGGCGCCATCCTTGGTGGTGCGGTCGTTGCTTGGATGCCCGAACGCTTCCGCGGATTCGCCGACAAGCGCGTATTCGTCTTCGGTGTGGTGCTGGTTCTCGTGATGGTCTTCCGTCCGCAGGGCCTGATTCCACGCAAAATTCGCAAGGAGCGCTGGTTGGCCAACTGGAGATCATCCCAATCCGGTGAAGCGGGGGTGGGCCGTGACTGACAGTCTTCTCTCCGTCGACAACTTGACGATGCAGTTCGGTGGTGTGACCGCACTCAGCGAGGTCAGTTTCGATATCGCCCGCGGCGAAATTCTCGGGCTCATCGGCCCCAACGGAGCCGGTAAGACCACGTGTTTCAACGTGATCACGGGGGTCTACACGGCGACCAGTGGCGCCATCACGTTTGACGGCCAGCCATTGGCCGGCCTCAAGCGTTACCAAATCACAAAGCGTGGCATCGCCCGTACTTTCCAGAACATTCGGCTCTTTCCCGACATGACAGCGGTCGAGAACGTGATGGTCGGAGCCGACGCAAACCACAAGACCAGCGTGGGTGGAGCGCTCATCGGGTCGCGCCGTCACCACCGCGAAGAGCGTGAAGGCCGTGACAGGGCGATGGAACTGCTCACGTTCATGGGCATTGCCGATCGAGCCGGTGACGCTGCGCGAAACCTGCCGTACGGGTACCAGCGTCGCCTCGAGATCGCCCGTGCGCTTGCGACGAATCCGAAGTTGCTGTGTCTCGACGAGCCCGCGGCGGGTTTCACACCGGCCGAAAAGCAAGAATTGATGGAACTCATCCGCAAGATCCGTGCACAGGGATACACCGTGCTCTTGATCGAGCACGACATGAGCCTGGTCATGGGGGTCACCGATCGCATCGTGGTGCTCGACTTCGGCAAGCTCATTGCAACCGGTTCACCCGCCGAGGTGCAGAACAACCCCGACGTCATTTCCGCCTACCTGGGAGTACCCGACGATGCTGCTTGAGGTAACCGATCTCCGTGTCGCCTACGGGAAGATCGAGGCGCTGAAGGGTGTGTCGTTCACCGTCAACGAGGGTGAAGTCGTCACCCTCGTCGGCGCGAACGGCGCCGGCAAAACCACGACAATGCGCACCATCTCGGGTCTGCGCACCGTCATCGGTGGTTCGATCAAGTTCGAGGGCCAGGACATCACGAACATGCCCTCGCACCAGCGCGTGAAACTGGGAATCTGTCAGTCGCCCGAAGGGCGCGGCATCTTCCCGGGTATGACCGTGCGCGAAAACCTCGACATGGGTACGTACACGAGAGCCGACCACAAGTCGGCGGCCAAGGACGACGACATGGAGCGGGTGATGCACTTGTTCCCGCGTCTGCGCGAGCGCATTTCGCAATTGGGCGGAACCTTGTCGGGTGGCGAACAGCAGATGCTCGCCATTGGCCGCGCTCTCATGAGCCGTCCCCGTTTGTTGTTGCTCGACGAACCATCGATGGGTCTGGCCCCGAAACTGATCGCCCAAATTTTTTCGATCATTACGGAGATCAACCAGCAGGGGACAACGGTCCTCTTGGTTGAACAGAACGCTGCCCAAGCGCTGCGCCGTGCCCATCGGGCTTACGTGCTGGAAACCGGCAACGTTGTGAAAACGGGAAAGGGCATCGAACTCCTCGATGACCCCGCCGTGCGGGCTGCGTATCTGGGTGGTCACTAGGCTGGTCGTATGACCAGTCTCGAAACGCGTCCATCCGACGCATTCACGAACGACCGCAAGCACGTCTTCCACTCATGGTCGGCGCAAAGCATGATCAACCCGATCGTGGTTGCCGGGGGAGAGGGTGCATGGTTCTGGGATGACGCTGGCCGTCGCTATCTCGACTTTTCCAGCCAGTTGGTGAATGTCAACATCGGCCACCAGCACCCGAAACTTGTCGCTGCGATCAAGGAACAGGCCGACCGCCTGTGCACGATTGCGCCGATCCACGCCAACGACGCGCGCAGTGAAGCTGCGCGTCTGATCGCCGAGGTCGCCCCGGGCGACTTGAACATGGTCTTCTTCACCAACGGTGGAGCCGAGGCAACGGAAAATGCAATGCGCATGGCGCGTCTGCACACCGGACGTCACAAGATCCTCACCACCTACCGCAGCTATCACGGAGCGACCGCTGCCGCGATCCAGGCAACGGGAGACCCGCGACGTTGGGCCAGCGAACCATCGACGCCGGGCATCATCAAGTTCTGGGGTCCGTACCCCTACCGGTCGCAGTTCCACTCGCAGAACGACGCCGAAGAGTCACAGCGTGCGCTGCAGCACCTTGAAGACGTCATCATGGTCGAAGGGGCGAACAACGTCGCCGCGATCATGCTCGAGTCGGTTGTCGGTACGAACGGCATTCTCGTTCCTCCGCCCGGGTACCTGGCCGGCGTTCGCGAAATCTGCAACCGCACCGGCATCGTGATGATCTGCGACGAAGTGATGGCCGGTTTCGGCCGCTGTGGTGAGTGGTTTGCCGTCGACCACTGGAATGTCACTCCCGACCTCATCTGCTTCGCGAAGGGTGTCAACTCCGGTTACGTGCCCCTCGGTGGCGTCATCATCTCCGATCGCATCGCCGACACCTTCCGTGAGCGCCAGTTCCCGGGCGGTCTCACCTACAGCGGACATCCGCTGGCCTGTGCGTCGGCCGTCGCGTCGATCAACATCTTCAAGGAAGAAAAGATCGTTGAACACGCCCGTCACCTTGGCAACGACATCGTTGGGCCGGCTCTGCAGAAGTTGAAGGAGAAGCACCCGTCGGTTGGCGACGTGCGCGGCCTCGGTGTGTTCTGGGCCATCGAACTAGTGCGCGACCGCGCCACACGCGAACCGCTGGTGCCGTTCAATGCAGCCGGTGCCGACAACAAGCCGATGGTCGACGTGATCACGGCATGCAAGGCACAGAACCTGTGGCCATTCACGCACTTCAACCGCATGCACGTGGTGCCCCCGCTCGTCATCACCGACCAGGAGATGCGCGACGGCCTCGCGATCATCGACGAGGCGCTGAACGTCGCCGACTCGTATTACACCGGCAAGTAACAACTACGGACAAACGAAAAGGGGCCCGGGTCTTTCGACCCGGGAAATGAAAAGGGCCCGGGTCTTTCGACCCGGGCCCTTTGTCGTCATTCGATCGGGCTGATCAGTTGCCGCCCTCGTTGAGGGTGACCTCGATCGGCGCGAAGCCGTCGCCCGTGGTGTCGACGCCATCGGCCTCGAGGAGTGCGAGCGCCTCAGTGACGATGTCGTTCGTGTAGGCCTCTGCATCGGGGGCCTTGCTGAGGACGGTCGTGCCTTCGAGGTTCTTCGTCTCCTGGGCGAGAGCCGCAGTGCGGTCCCAAGCAGCGGAGTCGATTGCACCAACGCCACCTGCGGCGGGCCAGATGAGCTTGTTGACTTCGTTCATCTGCCACAGCTGATGGCTGGCACCGAGCTTCGAACCCTTGGCGACGACGATGTCGCGGCAGGATTCGGCGTTGTCGCGGCAGTACGCCCAGCCCTTCAGCGAAGCGGCAACGAACTTGACTGCGGTCGCCTTGTAGGCATCATCGCTTGCCAACTTCTCACCGCTTGCCCAGATGGCGTCCTGCAACATGCCCACGCCCTCGTCCTCGTAGGACACGACGTTCAGGTCGTCGGCCGTGTAGAGCTCACCGGTGTCGGGGTTCTTCGCCTCGAGAACCTGTGCGTACTCGTTGTAGGTCATTGCTTCGGCAGCGTCGATGTCGCCGGCGAGGAGCGCGGCCATGTCGAACTGCTGCTGAACGAGCTCGACGTCCTTGGCGGGGTCGAGGCCGGCCTTGGTCAGAGCGGCGAAGATTTCGAACTCGTTGCCGAAGCCCCAGTTACCGATCTTCTTGCCCTTGAAGTCCGCAGCCGACGTAATGGCCTTGTCCTTGAACGACACCTGCAGGGTGCCCGAGCGCTGGAACACCTGTGCGATGTTCACGATGTTCGCGCCGGCCTCGCGGCTGGCGAGAGCCTTCGGAACCCACGACAGTGCGAAGTCAACGGCGCCATCGGCCAGCTGCTGCTGGGGAACGATGTCGAGGCCACCCTCGACGATTTCAACGTCGAGGCACTGGTCGGTGTAGTAGCCCTGGTCCTGCGCGGCGAAGTAGCCGGCGAACTGTGCCTGGATGAACCACTGCAGCTGCACTTTCACTTTGGTCAGCTCGGTGCACTCCTCGGCGGCAGCGGTGGTGTCTTCCGTTGCCGTGGTCTCCTCGGTTGCGGCTGTGGTGTCGGCGGTGGAGTCGCCCGAATCGCTGTCGTCGCCACAAGCTGCGGCGACAAGCGACAGGACCACGGCACCAACCGCAAGCCTCTTTACTAGACGGTTCTTCATGTGTGTTGTATTCCTCCCCGCGGGGGTGTCCCGCTGTTTGTGTTGGTCGAGGCGTTCATTGCGAACGTCCCGAAGTGCGCTTCGCGCCGCTGGGTGTAGCGGCGCTCTCCACGATGATGGAGACCAGGTAGAACGCGAGGCCCAAAAGGCATGCGCCAAGGACGTAGGCCCAGGCTGCGGCATTCTTCGAATTTGCGATGTTGCTGGTGATGCGGCTGCCGAGGCCGTTCTGCGCACCACCGAAGTACTCGGAAACGAATGCGGTGATGACGGCCGCCGGTGCAGAGATCTTGAGTGCGGTGAAGAGATAGGGCACTGCGTTCGGGACGCGGACCTTGCGCAGGATCGCCGACTCGGGTGCGGCGTACGAACGCATGAGTTCGATCTGCGTGGGGCTGACCTGCGTGAGGCCCTTGGCGACGTTGACCAGAACGATGAAGTACACGACGAGGGTCACCATGAGTCGTCGCGGGATCTCGCTCGTGATGCTGTACATGTTGTTCAGCACCGCAACCAGGACGAAGATCGGGATTGCGTTCAGGGCGATGGCAAGCGGCGTGACGATGTCGCCCAGGATCTTGTAGCGGCTGAGAAGGAAACTCATCGCGATGCCGAGCACGGTTCCGGCGAGCAGGCCGACGAGTGCGTTGGTGCCCGACACGCGAGTGGCTTCCCAGATGAGGCTCTTGTTATTGGCGAACTGATCCCAGATTTTCGAGGGAGCTGAGAGGAAATAGGGCTTCAGATCGAAGATCTTGACGGCGGCCTCCCACCACGCGATGAAGGCAACGCCGAACACGACCGGCGGCAGCGCGGCACGCAGACGCAGGTTCATCAGCGGTCCTCGACCCCTGCACCCGTATGGGCGTGTCCACCGCCGGCGCGCAACGCTTCGCGAACCGCGGTGATTGTGGCAAAGAAGTCGGGGCGCTCGCGGGTGGTTTCGTTGCGGTTGCCGTCGAGGTTGACGTCGACGATCTTCGTGATGCGTCCCGGTCGTGGTGACATGACGACGACGCGGTTCGAGAGGTAAACGGCCTCGGGAATCGAGTGCGTGACGAACACGACGGTGGTACCGGTCGCAGCACAGATGCTGAGCAGTTCGGCCTGCATGTGTTCGCGGGTCATCTCGTCGAGGGCGCCGAAGGGCTCGTCCATGAGCAGGAGCGGCGGGTGGGCGGCGAGCCCGCGGGCGATGGCTACGCGCTGTTGCATGCCGCCCGACAACTGCCATGGGAAGTGGTCAGCGAACTCGGGCAACTTCACGAGATCGAGCATCTCGCGCGAGCGAGCCTCTCGCTTGGCCTTGTCCCAACCCTTCAGCTCGAGGGGAAGTTCGATGTTCTTCGTGACGGTGCGCCAGTCGAACAAGCCGGCCTGCTGGAAAGCCATGCCGTAGTCCTGGTCGAGGCGTGACTGTTTGGCCGACTTTCCGGCGACGACGATGTCGCCCGACGTCGGTTCCAGCAGGTTGGCGATGAGACGCAGCAGGGTCGACTTGCCGCAGCCCGACGGTCCGATCAGCGAGACGAACTCACCTTTTTCGATGGTGAGTGACACGTCGACGAGGGCGTCGACCTGGTTGGCCTTGCCCTTGTTGAAGACCTTGTTGAGGTTGGAGACGCTGACTGTCGACATTGCGGGTCCTTGGCTTTACAGCGCTTCTTTGGGTCGGTTGCGCATGACGTAGAGATCGAAGGCAGAAACGAGGCCGGCCATTGCGAGGCCGAGCACTGCGGCGCCGAACACGGCGGTGAAGACCTTGGCCGGGTCGCCCGTTGCCTCGCGGGCGTACTCGATGATGAGGCGGCCGATGCCACCCTTCAGGCCCGTCGAGATTTCGGCGACGACGACACCGATGACGGCCGACGACGCGGCGAGTTTCAACGCCGGAACCATGAACGGCACCGCAGCGGGAAAGCGCAGACGAAACAGCGTCTGTGTCCACGATGCCGCGTACGAGTCCATCAATTCGAGTGAAGCGGGATTGGCCGACGAAAGACCGCGCAGCATGCCGACCGCGACGGGGAAGAACGCGAGGAACGCGCCAAGGACCGAAGCCGACAGCCAACGCGGCCACTCGTAGCCGAAGACTTCCAGCTTGCCGCCCCACGACACCACCAGCGGGGCGAGTGCGATGAGCGGAACCGTCTGCGAGACGACGAGGTAGGGGAGAAGGCCACGTTCGACGACCTTGAAGCGGGCCATCAACGTCGCGAGCGCAACACCCACGGTGGCACCGATGGCAAAACCGACGAGCGACAGGCGGAACGAGAACCACGCGCCGGCCAGGACGACGCGCCAGATCTTGCGCTCGGATGAGCGAAGTTCGGGTCTGCCGTAGCGCGAGAGCATGTCCCACACGTGGGGCATCGCGCGACCGTTCGACCGAGGGAGGATGTTGATGCCGAACAACGCACCACCGTCCTCGGGGCCGACAACCTTGTACAGCTCCCACACGGCGGCGATGAACACGAGTGCAACGACGAACATCGCCGAGCGACGCACGATGCGCTGCACGAGTGGGTTCATTGCTTGGCCCGCACCGACTCGGCGAGTGCCGGCATGATGCGCTCGCCGTAGGCCTCGAGCGTTTGGTCCTTGCCGTCGTGTTGCAGATAGATCGAGAACTGGTCGACACCCAGCGCCTCGAGCTCGCGCAGACGTGCGACGTGCTGGTCGGGTGTGCCGAGAATGCAGAAGCGGTCGACGATTTCGTCGGGAACGAACGTGGTGTGGCTGTTGCCAGCACGTCCGTGTTCGTTGTAGTCGTAACCCTCGCGTCCCTTGATGTAGTCGGTGAGAGTCTTCGGTACGTCGGAGTTCTCTCCGTAGCGAGCGACGATGTCGGCGACGTGGTTGCCCACCATGCCGCCGAACCAACGGCACTGGTCGCGCATGTGGGCGATGTCGGTGGCGACGTAGGCGGGCGCAGCCACGCAGATCTTCACCGACTTCGGGTCGCGACCCGCGGCCGCTGCTGCATCGCGTACGGCCTTGATTGTCCACGCGGTGATGCTGGGGTCGGCGAGTTGCAGGATGAACCCGTCGCCAACTTCGCCCGTCAACTGCAGCGCCTTCGGGCCGTATGCGGCGACCCACACCTCGGCGCGGCTCTTGCCGGCCCAGGGGAAGCGGATCTCCGAGCCGTTGTACTGCACGCCGCGGCCGTTGGCGAGTTCGCGGATCACATGGATGCTCTCGCGCAACGTCGCGAGTGTCGTCGGCTTGCCGTTGGTGACACGCACGGCGGAATCACCTCGGCCGATACCGATGACGGTGCGATTGCCATACATCTCGTTCAGCGTCGCGAAGAGGCTTGCCGTGACCGTCCAGTCGCGTGTGGCGGGGTTCGTGACCATCGGACCGACGATGACGTTGTTCGTCGAATCGAGAATCTTGGAATAGATGGGGTAGGGCTCTTCCCACAGGATGTGGCTGTCGAAGGTCCACACGTGGGTGAAGCCGAAGGCCTCGGCACGCTTGGCAAGTTCGATGACGCGCGCCGCGGGCGGCGTCGTCTGCAGGACGACTCCAAGATCCATGTTCGTTCCCCCTTTCGTTGTGTGTGACTAGCGGTTCTGCGGAAAGCCGAGGTCGACCTGCGACGTGCGCGGGTCGGGCCAGCGTGATGTGACGACCTTGCTGCGGGTGAAGAAGTTGATTCCCTCGGGGCCGTACATGTGCTGGTCGCCGAAGAGGGACGCCTTCCAGCCGCCGAACGAGTAGTACGACACGGGCACGGGAATCGGCACGTTGATGCCGACCATGCCGACATTGATGTCGAACTGGAACTGGCGTGCGACTCCGCCGTCGCGGGTGAAGATCGCGGTGCCGTTGCCGTACTGGTTCGAGTTGATGAGGTCGACACCTTCGTCGTAGCTGCCGACGCGTACGACCGACAGCACGGGTCCGAAGATTTCCTCGTCGTAGCAGGCCATGCCGGGTTTCACGTTGTCGATCAGGCTGGGCTTCAGGAAGAAGCCGTCGTTCGGCGCACCCTCGCGACCGTCGACGACGACCTTGGCTCCGTCCTTCGTCGCGCCGGCGACGTAGCCCGCGACCTTGTCGCGGTGCTCACCCGTGATGAGCGGTCCCATCTCGTTGCCGGGCTCGTCACTGGGGCCGACCTTGATGTTCGGGATGCGGTCCTGGATCTTCGATACCAACGAGTCTGCGATCGAGTCGTGGGCGAGCAGTACCGAAATTGCCATGCAGCGTTCGCCTGCCGAACCGTACGCAGCGCTGACCGCGGCATCGGCGGCCATGTCGAGGTCGGCGTCGGGAAGAACCAGCATGTGGTTCTTTGCCCCGCCGAGCGCCTGCACGCGCTTGCCGTTGCGGGTACCTGTTTCGTAGATGTACTTCGCGATGGGTGTCGAGCCAACGAACGACACTGCGGCGATGTCGGGGTGCTCGAGCAGTCGGTCGACCGCCACCTTGTCGCCGTGGACGATGTTGTAGACGCCATCCGGCAGGCCCGCCTGCTTCAGGAGTTCAGCCACGAACATCGTCACCGACGGGTCTTTTTCGCTGGGCTTCAGCACGAAGGTGTTGCCACAGGCGAGTGCGGTGGAGAACATCCACATCGGCACCATGGCGGGAAAGTTGAACGGCGTGATGCCGGCGACGACACCAAGGGGCTGGCGGATGTTGTAGACGTCGACACCCGACGATGCCTGCTCGCTGTAGGAGCCCTTCATGAGGTGGGGTACGCCGCAGGCGAACTCGATGTTCTCGAGGCCGCGTGCGACTTCACCGAGTGCATCGGAGATGACCTTGCCGTGTTCGAGCGACAGCAGCGAGGCGATTTCCTTGCGGTTCGCGTCGATCAGTTCGCGCAGGTTGAACATGATCTCGGCGCGGCGCGACAGGTTGGTGGCACGCCATGCCGGCAGTGCCGCCTTGGCGGTGGCGACTGCACGGTCGATTTCGGAAATGTCGGCGAAGTCGACCTCGGCTTGCACCTCGCCGGTGGCGGGGTTGAAAACCTTGCCGGAACGACCCGACGTGCCTGCGGCAACCTTGCCGTCGATCCAATGGGAAATGCGTTTCATCTTGTTCTCTTTTCTGTCAGTGCAGGTACTGGCTGAGGCCTCGGCGGATGTACTTGCCGTGGCCCTTGCGTCCGGTGAACTTGTTGTTTTCCATCACGACCATGCCACGGGACATGACGGTGTCGACCTTGCCGTCGATCACCGTTCCTTCCCACGCGCTGTGGTCGGTGTTCATGTGGTGCTTGTCGTTGATGCCGATCTTCGTCTTTGCATTCGGGTCCCATACGACGATGTCGGCATCGGAACCCGCGGCGATGATGCCCTTCTTCGGGTACATGCCGAACATGCGCGCCGGAGTGGTGGAGCAGGTCTCGACCCAACGCTCGAGGCTGATCTCGCCCAACACGACACCCTGGTAGATGAGCTCCATTCGGTGCTCGACGCCCGCGATGCCGTTCGGGATCTTTGAGAAGTCGCCCATGCCGAGTTCCTTCTGGTCCTTCATGCAGAACGGGCAGTGGTCGGTCGACACGATGGCGAGCTCGTTCATGCGCAGACCCTTCCAGAGGTCGGCATGGTGGTGTCGGTGGTCGTGCTTCGAGCGAATCGGCGGGCTGCACACGTACTTTGCGCCTTCGAAGCCGGGCTGGGCCAGATGATCTTCGAGCGTCATGTAGAGGTACTGCGGACAGGTTTCGGCGAAAACGTTCAAGCCCTCGTTCTGTGCCTGTGCGACTTCGTCGAGGGCTTCCGCCGCGGACATGTGCACGATGTACAGCGGCACGTTGCCGGCGACCTTTGACAGAACGATGGCGCGATGCGTGGCCTCACCCTCGAGCAGGCTCGGGCGGCTGATCGAGTGGTACTTCGGGTCGGTCTCGCGGCGGGCGAGGTGCTGTGCGACGAGAACGTCGATTGCGATGCCGTTCTCGGCGTGCATCATGATCATCGCGCCGTTTTCGCTGGCGGTTTGCATGGCTTTCAGGATCTGGCCGTCGTCGCTGTAGAAGACGCCGGGGTACGCCATGAACAACTTGAACGACGTGACGCCCTCGTTCTCGACGAGGTAGGTCATGTCCTTCAGTGACTGATCGTCGATACCACCGATGATCTGGTGGAAGGCGTAGTCGATCGAGCAGTTGCCCTCGGCCTTGCGGTGCCAGGTGGCGAGGCCCTCCTGCACGTTCTCGCCATAGCGCTGCAGTGCCATGTCGACGATCGTCGTGACACCGCCCCACGCAGCGGCATTGCTGCCGGTTTCAAAGGTGTCGGACGCTTCCGTGCCGCCGAAGGGCAGTTCCATGTGCGTGTGCACGTCGATGCCGCCCGGGATGACGTACTTGCCCTTGGCGTCGATGGTGCGGTCGGCGGTGATGCCGAGTGCGGCCACCTGGCCCGGCTGGAAGATTGCGGCGATGGTTTCGCCGTCGACCAGCACGTCACCGGCGCTGAGGCCGGTGGGGCTGATGATTGTTCCGTTGATGATGAGAGTGCGTGCCATGTTCCCCCTTTTTCAGCCGCCGAGGCGGTTTTCCGTGAGATCGCCGTACGCGTCGGGACGACGGTCGCGATAGAACGCCCAGCGGTCCCGGACCTGCTTGATCTTGTCCATGTCGAGGTCGCGGACGATCAGTTCCGGCTTGTACGGATCGCCGACCTCACCCACGAACTTGCCTTCGGGGTCGACGAAGTACGACTGGCCGTAGAAGTCGTTTTCACCGAGTGGTTCGATACCCACGCGGTTGATCGCACCGACGTAGTACATGTTCGCAACCGCCGACGCGGGTTGCTCGAGACGCCACAGGTACTCGGAGAGACCACGGTGCGTTGCCGACGGGTTGAACACGACCTCGGCGCCATTCACGCCGAGTGCGCGCCAGCCTTCGGGGAAGTGGCGGTCGTAGCAGATGTACACGCCGACCTTGCCGACTGCGGTTTCGAACACCGGATAGCCGCCGTTGCCGGGTTTGAAATAGAACTTCTCCCAGAAGCCCTTCACCTGCGGAATGTGCTGCTTGCGGTACTTGCCCAGGTAAGTACCGTCGGCATCGATCACCGCGGCCGCGTTGTAGTAGACGCCCGGCTGGACGACTTCGTACATCGGCAACACGAGCACCATGCCCAGTTCCTTTGCCACGCTTTGGAATCGCTGCGTCGTTGGACCATCGGGGATGTATTCGGTGTACGCGTAGTACTCGGCATCCTGAACCTGGCAGAAGTACGGCCCGTAGAAGAGTTCCTGGAAGCACATGACCTGGGCCCCCTGCTTCTTCGCCTCATGGGCCGCAGCCTCGTGCTTGTCGATCATGGCCTCTTTCGTGCCCGGCCAATCGGTTTGCAGCAGCGCCGCACGCACATTGTTCGCCATCTCGCGAACCCCTTCCCTGTGAACGCTTCGTCGAGGGGTTTACGATTTGTTCAGCCCCTCGCTCGTCATAGTAGTGACACAAAAGAGAGGCCAGAAAAGGGGGTTGTCCCGTGAACGAAAACGCAAAACCGTCGAAACAGTTCCAGTTGACGACGAACGCAGAGCGGATTCTCGGTGAGCCTGCGACGGGCACCTTGTGCATCGTCGATACGAAGGGCGACCCCAACGCGACCCCGGTCTGGTTTCTCTGGAAGGACGGAAAAATCCTCGTCAGCACCCACGCGCGCCGCCAGAAACATGTCAATGCCCTGCGGGCCGGCCGCGGCTCGTTCAGCGTGATCGACCCGCAGAACCCGTCGCACTACGTTGAACTTCGGGGTTCGCTCGACGTGACCGCCGATCCCGATTTCGCCCTGCGCGACGCTGTGGTTCGCAAACACGGACATCCCGACGGTGCGGCATTCGACCCGGCGACGGCCGTACGTGTCGTGATCGCTCTCACTCCCGACCGCGTGCTCGGCCGGCATTAGGTAAGGCGCTGGTTCTAGCGCTTCTTCGACTTTTCAGCGGCGCGGCGGGCCTTGCGTGCCTCGCGTTTGGCGGCTTGGGCCTCTTCGTCGACGACGCGCAGTTGGGTCGCGGGGCTCTGTGACACGGGCAGTGCGAACCGCTCGTCGGTCGCGATCAATTTCTTGAAACCCTGCAGTGAGAGCGAGTACTGGATGACCATCAGTTTCACGACGTCGAGGCCGAACTTCTCGATGGCATCGGGGATGATGGCCACGAGATCGTCGAGTGTCGGGTCGTCGGAAGCGGATCCGAGAATCTCGATGCAGTGGCCGGTGCACGGCTCGCACAGAACGACGCACACGTCGCCTGCGCAGCGTCGACGCTGTGCACCGTCGCGAATTTGTGCGGCAAGCGTGCCTTCGTCGTCGAACGCCGCGGCCCCCAGGCCTGCAACCTGGGCGAGAACGTCGCGCAGGTCGTCGTCGAGGGCGAGTGCGGCGGCGGTCAGGGAATCGTCACCGAGCGCTGCGAGTGCGTTGACGAAGCGACGTTCGAGGATGATCGATTCGCGAGAGGTTGTCACGGCGCAAGTGTAGGCAGGCAGCGGAGTGACTGGTAGTTTCGCAACGTGAGCGTGCGGATCGACCCGACGCAGGTTGCCGATGCAGTTGCGCGACGTCCCTTCGCATACGTGATCACCGCTTCCACGCACGACGGTCCGCACGTGCGTGCCGTCGTGGCGCGATGGACGGGCGGGTCGTTCGTCGCGCGCGTGGGCTCACAAACCACGAAGAACGTGGGAAGAACCGGGGCGGTGACGATCGTGTGGCCACCGCTCGCCGCAGGCGAGTGCCGCAACGACTATGACGACCACACCGTCATTGCGGATTGTTCCGCGACATGCGTCGACATAGGCGACTCACATGAACTGAGTGCCCACCCGACTGCGGCGGTGTGGCACCGACCTGCGAAGTAGAAACGTTCTAGAGCGGGCGAACGTTGTGGGCTTCGACGCCCTTGCGGCCTTCGCCGAGTTCGAACTCGACCGACTGACCCGACACGAGGGTGCGTCGACCGGTTCCCTCGATGTTGGAGAAGTGGACGAAGATGTCTTCGCCGTCCTCGCGGGAGATGAAGCCGTAGCCCTTCTCATCATTGAAGAACTTCACGGTACCGATTGGCATCACATTTCTCGTTTCTCGATTACTTGGCTTCTGAGCGTATAACGGCAGGTTCCGAGTGAGAACCCGTGCTCGAATCTTTTTTGTCTTTTGTCAATCGCTGACAAGTGCCTGAATTTCGCCGACCGTGACGCGCACCGTGCGGGTGGTTTTGCGGTTCGGCAGGCGCCCGGCCCCGCCCCTGTTGGACTTCCATGAAACGGCCCACTCGATCGACACCTTGGCGCGGGCGCTGCGGACGGCGTGTTTGTAGGTGTGCATACAGGTTCCCAGGGCATCGTCACCCATCGACGCGTTCCACGCCAAGCCGGGTCCCACGCAGGTCCGGCGTCCTCCGCCGAACACCCTGGGGTCGGCCGGGTCGACGATCAGCCGCACCGGTTTGGCCGTGGCGCGCACGGTGACCGGCCCCGTCGGGGTCGGGAGCCAAACGCTGACACTCACCGTTCGCCACGAGGCTCGGGAAACCCACCACCACATCGGCACCTTGACGATGCCGCGGTGAGCGGGCGGTGAAGTGCCGACGATGGGGACGGGAATGAGGCCCATCGCAAGGGTTGAAGCCTGTGTTGCCATCGTTTGCTGCGACACCACCGGCACCCAGTGATAGGTCATCTCGAATCCGCCCGCGGCCGTGGTCAACGGGCAGACACGCGCGTACCAGCGATAAGTGACCCCGTCGCGCACCATGCGATGGGGTGTTTCGTCGCCGTCGGTGACAACTGTTGTGTTCCATCGACAGGCGCTCGTTTCGCGCTGGCCGGGTTCGCCCACGTTCAACCCCACGATGAGCGTGCGGCCCTCACCACCTACGTCGATGTCGGTTTCCGCGCGGGCGGTCGGCGCGAGAGCGAGTGACGACAGTGCGACTACAAGAGCAATGACATATCTCAGGATGTGTTTCATGATGCGGTCCTTTCGGTACGTGCCCCACCCCTATTGGGACCGCGTCGCCGTGAGCATGACACGGTCCCGGTCGAATGTGTGCGCAGCACGGGCCAAATTCGTGAACCACAGGTAGGCTCTACAGACCCCAAAAACGGACGTATGCAGCTCACGACATGACCGCGACGCACCCTGATATCCCCGAAGAGCAGGCCTTCATCGACCACGCCTATGCGTGTCTCGAGCAGAGCCGAGCCGACGCGTGGAAACTGCGCGACCTGTCCGAACCGGGTCTCGGTGGCACGTTCCAGGCGCGCTACGAACGCGACGTCTTCGACGAGGCACTCGTCAACCGTTTGACGCAGCTCGACCTTGGCGATGCCGCCCTGGTCTTCGGCCGCATCGACCGCTACGCCGAGAGCCCCGACCAAGTGGAGAGTTTCCACATCGGCCGACTCGCCGTCGCCGACCAACAGCGCGAACCCGTGGTGATCGACTGGCGTGCGCCGGTCGCCGAACCCTTCTACAGGGCGACAGGTCGCGAGTCGATGGGACTCGCGCGTCGACGTCACTTCGCGGTCCAGGGCCGTCAACTACTCGGTATCGAAGACGAACTCTTCGGCGAGGGCCACACGGGCATCGGCCACGACGAAGGACTCGGCGAGTCAACGTCGGGGCTACGTGGCTACAGCACGCTGCTTGCCGCACTCGAGCGCGGACGAACCGGCCAGTTGGGCGACATCGTTGCAACCATTCAGTCCGAACAGGACGAGATCATTCGGTCGCCACAACCCGGCGTGTTGGTCGTCCAGGGAGGCCCCGGCACCGGCAAGACCGTCGTTGCCCTGCACCGTGCGGCGTACCTTCTCTATACGTACCGTTTTCCGCTGGAAGATCAGGGCGTGCTCGTTATCGGTCCCAACCGTGTGTTCCTGCGCTACATCGAACGCGTGCTTCCCAGCCTCGGCGAGGCGGGGGTCGAGCAGGTGGTGCTTGCCGACCTGGTTCCCGACGTCACCTACGGTCTGCGCGATTCGTGGACCGCCGCGCAGGTGAAGGGTGACATTCGCACGGCGAAGGTCGTGGCCAAGGCCGTCAGCGACCGTGAACGACCGCTGAAAGAGGAACTGCGGCTGCCGTTCAGGTCGGGATACGTGCGCATGAGTGCCGAGATGTCTGCCGACATCGTGCGCGGTGCCCGACGCCGCTTCCGCCGCCACAACCCGGCACGCAAGTGGGTCGAGAACGAGGTACTCGCCATGCTTGCAACTTCGTGGCGCGAACCGGGTGTGGCGATCAGCGAAGTTCGCGACGCCGTGCGTTCGCATCCTGATTATCGGATTGCACTCGAACGCATGTGGCCGGTGCTCACGCCCGCGCAGCTGCTGAACGATCTCTACGGGTCGAAGGCCCTGCTACGACTTGCCGGAGAGCGCTGGTTGAGCGAAGCCGAGTATCTCTCGCTGTACCGACCGCGTGTCAGTGACATCGACGAGGCGCGGTTCAGCGAACACGACGTTGCCGTGCTCGATGATGCCTTCGAAACATTGGGACCTCCTCCGAAGAAGGCGGGCATGGCCGACGAGAGCGACGAAATTCGCACGTACGGCCACATCGTCGTCGACGAGGTGCAGGACCTCACGCCGATGCAGTTACGCATGGTTGCGCGCCGTTCGCTGAACGGTTCGATGACGGTTGTTGGCGACATCGCACAGGCCACCGGAGCGCTTGCCCCCGAGTCGTGGGACGACGTGCTTGCGCATTTGCCCGACGGCAAGGAACCCCGCGTCATTGGTTTGTCGGTCGGTTACCGCATTCCCGGTTCGATCATGCAGCTTGCCGACCGTGTGATGGAGGCCGCTGCGCCGGGGTTGCGCGCGCCTCGCTCGGTGCGCGGAGGAGGCGAGTCACCCGAGTTCGTGCGAACGCACGATGTGGCATCCGCCGTCATCGATGCGACGTTGCGTCTTGTTGCAGATCTTCCCGGCGGCAATGTCGCAGTCGTGTGTCCCGACGCGATGGTTGCCACGTTGTCCGCGCGTTTGTCGAGCGCGGGAATCGAACACGGTCGTGCGGCGGCAACCGCACTCGACTCGGGCGTGACCGTCGTGCCCGTCAGCCTCGTGAAGGGTTTGGAACTCGACGGTGTCGTTGTCGTGGAACCCTCCGACATCGTCGACGACGAATCGATGGGACTACGTGCGCTGTACGTTGCGCTCACCCGCGCGACGCAACGTCTCGCCATCGTTCACGGCCGCGACCTGCCGGCCTGCATGCGCTGACCCTTCGTCAGCCGGCAGTGATGATCGGCTCGATCGCGAGATCCAGGAACCGGGTGGCTTTGTCGGCGTCGGCCGGTCGCTTGCGCTCGACCGCCGACGAATAGAGATTCACCAGGCGCTGCAGGTCGTCGTTCA
>Ga0169931_10006366_pt1 | contig 17829 bp, 14 predicted proteins | sample Kivu_15m_20L_FD_129675 | JGI IMG/M metagenome (GOLD analysis project Ga0169931, IMG submission 129675) | Freshwater microbial communities from Lake Kivu, Western Province, Rwanda to study Microbial Dark Matter (Phase II) - Kivu_15m_20L... | ecosystem: Environmental > Aquatic > Freshwater > Lake...
CATTTGCGAGTGGCAGCCTTGCTGCCACGGTCCTCGCGACGAGACCAACCCCCGGTGGGTTGGTTGAGGAACGAGGACGCAAAGGGCCGCAAAAGGGCGATTTTGCTGGGTCGGGGAGTTTTGCAATTGGCTCTTTAGAGTGAGTCTCTTATACACAACGTGGTTCAAAATTTGGTTTTTGACTTCGCCGGCATCCCGGCCTTTACATCCGCGCTTAAGCCCCCCTATTAGTCAATAGGGAACCCCTCGCGCGCCGACCTGCGGCCTGATGAAAATTCCGGGCGCCGGCTTTGCCAAATTCCCAAATTTTGAACCACGTTGTGTATATCCGAAACTCGCGTTAGATAAGTTCCGCGGCGAGGGTATCGTAAAACAGGGCGCCTCGCTCCGAAAGGCGGATGCGCGCGCCTTGCTCGATGAGGTGCCCTTCACCGGCCCACCGTTCCAAAACGGCCCGGGTTTCGCTCGGAAGCGGGGCGAAAAGGCCGAGGTCGACCCCTTCGAACAGGCGAAGGCGGACCGTTAAGCGCTCCTTGAGGTTGGCCGGGTAGGGGAGCTTTTCCGAAAAATCGACCGGGCTTTCCCCTTTTCGCAGCGAGCGGACGTATCGCTGCAGGTTCGCGGCGTTTCGGAAGCGCTCCCCTTCCCAGTCGCTAAACGCGGAAGGGCCGAAGCCCAAAAACGGACGCCCAGTCCAGTAGCCTAGATTATGGCGGGATTCCATTCCCTTCTTTACAAACGCTGAGATCTCGTACCGTTTCAACCCCATTTTTTCGATCGCTTGAATCGCGGCGTCCAGCATCCGGAGGCTCGCCTCGGGTTTCGGAAGGCAAAGCTCGCCTCGCCGCTTATAAAACGAGGTATGCGGCTCGATGGTGAGATTGTAGAGCGAAAGGTGGGAAATCGGCAGGGCGGTGGCTTCATTGAGGGTATACTGCCAGCTCGATTCGGTTTGGTCTGGAAGGTCGTACATGAGATCGATCGAGATGTTGGCAAGGCCTGCGCCATAAGCTTCCTGGATGGCCGCCTTGGCGAGCTTTGCCCCATGGGAGCGTTCCAGGACGGCGAGGGAGCGGTCGTCCAGCGATTGGACTCCGATGCTCAAGCGGTTGACGCCGAGCCGGGCAAGCTTCTCGAACAGCCCTTTGCCCGCTTCTTCGGGGTTCGCCTCGACCGTGATCTCGCAATCAGGGGAGAGGAGAGCCGTATCGCGAACCCGGGCTAAAACGGCGCCGATTCCATCGGGAGCAAACAGGGTTGGAGTCCCTCCGCCGAAATAGATGGAGACGATTCGCTTGCCGGCAAGAAGGGGAAGGCTCCGTTCCCACTCCAGGGCCAGCCCTTCGGATAGAAGGGGGTGATAGCGGCCCTGGTTCGGGATCACGTAGAAATGGCAGTAAGGGCACTTCTTCGTGCAGAAAGGGATATGAAAATAAAGAGAGGCGTCGTCTGCCGAGCCAATTGAAAAACTCCCCGACCCAGCAAAATCGCCCTTTTCCGGCCCTTTGCGTCCTCGCTCCTCAACCAACCCACTGGGGGTTGGTCTCGTCGCGAGGACCGTGGCAGCAAGGCTGCCACTCGCAAATGGGCGCAAAATCATCGATTTATCTGGCGCAGGGAGTTTTGCAACTGGCTCTACCAATTGTCGACGTCGGGATCTTCGAGGATGCCCCGCTTCCAGCGGTTGCGGTCCGAGAAGGGATCTTCATCTTCTTCTTCTTCTGCGGCGGCCCCTTCTTCCTCGGTCGCGCCCCCGCCGCCCCCGCTGCCGGTGCCGCTTTCGGTCTCTTCCTCAGTGACGGTTTCCATCTCGAAACTTTCGGTTTCCATATCGAGGCCGGCGTCGGTCATGTTGTCGCCCCCGTCCATATCAGGGAGGGTATGCGGTTCCGCGTACGCTTGCCGCCCAGCGGAACGCTTCGGGGTTACATATTCTTCCAGCTCGCCGCTTTCCTTCATGAAGCGGAGCCGCTCTTTCTCTTCGTCGATTTTCGTTTTCAGGGAGCGGATCTCTTCTTTATGCTTGTCGATGTCTTTCTTGGGGACGAGCCCGAGATTCAACCATTGCTCCAAGTCTTCGAGTTCCGTTTCTAGTTTTCTCAATCGTTCGCTTTTAATGTTCATAAACCCATCGCACAAGGCGGGAAAAACCCCGCAAAATCTTCTTCCTATCGGATGAATCGATAAAAGTAAAATGATTTTTATCGATAACCCGATTTTCCGTCTAAAAAGAAAGCCGGATAAGATCTTTTACTCTAAATAGTCATTTTCGGTAAAGGATTTTCATGATATGGGGAAGGAGATGGCTGATTTTCCCGACCACGCAACCCTTGCGAATTTAGGGTTTCTCGAGGAGCAGTACGCGCGCTATGCGGCCGATCCCGAAAGCGTCGATCCCTCCTGGCGTCATTTTTTCGAAGGGATCGATTTCGCGTCAGTCCTCTACCGTCGGCCTCAGGCGGAAGGGGGAGGATCTGAGGCTTGCCGGATCGCCGAACTCATCCGCGCCTACCGTCGATACGGACACCTCTTGGCCCGCGTCAATCCGTTAAAGACGGAAGTCGAGCCGGTTCCCGAACTCGATTTGGAAAAGCTCGGGTTTGCGAAGTCGGAGCTGGATAAGCCTTTTCCGACCCTGGGATTTTGCGGGAAGGGAACGGCTCCGTTAAAAGAGATTATCGCCGATTTGAAAGAGATTTATTGCTCCCGGATCGGCTTCGAGTTCATGGACCTCGGCCATCCGGAGCTGGAGCGGTGGATGCAGCAGCGGATCGAGCCGAAACTCGTCCTGGATCTTACGGTCGAAGAGAAGCAGCTCCTCCTGACCTATCTTAACAAGTCTGAAATTTTCGAGACGTTTCTCCACTCGCGCTACGCAGGGCGGACCCGCTTTTCGATCGAGGGGGTCGAGACGGCGATTCCGATGCTGGCGGAGATGATCGAACGGGGGGCCGAGACGGAAGTCGAAGAAATTTGGATCGGGATGGCCCACCGCGGGCGGCTGAACGTCTTGGCAAATATCTTGAACAAGCCCTATTCGGCCATTCTCGAAGAGTTCGAAGACGATACGGCCCTTTCGTTTTTCGGCAACGACGATGTGAAATACCATGTGGGCTTTACGGGGAATTTCGCGACTCGGGCGGGCAAATCGGTCCAGGTGAGCTTTCCGGCCAATCGCTCGCATCTCGAATCGGTGGATCCGGTGCTGCTCGGGCAGGCGCGCGCAAGGCAAGTGATCGCAAACGATGAGGAAAAGAAGCGGATCGTCCCCATCCTGATCCACGGCGAGGCCGCGTTGGCGGGCCAGGGAGTTGTCTACGAGTGCATGCAGTTCATGAACCTCCCCAATTATGGGGTGGGAGGGACGATCCATATCGTGCTCAACAATCAGATCGGCTACACGACCCTGCCGGACGAGGCGCGTTCGACCCGCTATGCGACCGATATCGCGAAAGCCTTCGGCGTGCCTGTGCTCCATGTGAATGCGGAAGATCCGGAAAGCTGCCTTTACGCGGCAAAACTCGCCGTCGATATCCGGCAAAAATTCCGGTGCGATGTGTTTCTCGACCTTCTCGGCTACCGTAAATACGGGCATAACGAAGGGGACGAGCCTTCCTACACCCAGCCGGTCCAGTACAAAATGATCCGCTCGAAAAAGTCCATCCGGCAGATCTATCTGGACGAGCTTATGGCCGCAGGGCAGATTGAGAAAGCGCTTGCCGAAACGCTGGAAGCCGAATTCAAAGAGACGCTGAAAAAAGCGCTCGCGGCCGCCCAAGAAAAGGGGAAGCCCGTTGCCCCGAAGCAACTTGCCCCCGACATGCTGAAATCCGTAGAGACGGGAGTTTCCAAAAAGCTTCTTGAGGAAGTGTTCGGCGCTTTTTGCCGCGTGCCCGAAGGGTTCCATCTCCACCCCAAGCTGCAAAAATGGCTTCAGGACCGCAGCCGGTCCCTCGAAGGAAGGATCGATTGGGCGGGGGGCGAATGTTTGGCGTTCGGCACGCTCCTTTTGGAGGGGGCTCCGGTGCGGCTTGCCGGCGAGGATTCGCAGCGCGGAACGTTCAGCCAACGGCACCTCATTTGGTCGGATGCCGAAAACGGCTCGCCCTATTGCCCGCTTTGTTCGATCCGGCCGTCCCAAGGCCGGTTCGACGTCGTCAACTCGCCACTGACCGAATACGCGGGAATGGGATTCGAGTACGGGTACAGCTCCGGGATTCCCGAAGCGCTCGTTTTGTGGGAAGCGCAGGATGGCGATTTCAACAATGGGGCCCAGATCATAATCGACCAATATATTGCGAGCGCGGAACAAAAATGGAATACGGCCACATCCCTCGTCCTTCTTCTCCCTCACGGCTTCGAAGGCTCGGGACCCGAGCATAGTTCGTCGCGGCTCGAGCGGTTCTTGCAGCTTTGCGCCAACGACAACATGCAAGTGGCCAACCCCTCGACTCCGGCCCAATATTTCCACGCGCTCCGAAGGCAGGTGAAACGGAAGGCGAAAAAACCCCTTATCCTGATGACCCCGAAAAGCCTCCTCAGGGCTCCCGCTTGCACGAGCCAGGTTGAAGAGTTCGTGAAAGGGAGTTTTCAAGAAGTTCTTGAAGATCCGGCGGCGCCCCAAGGAGCGAAAAAGGTTATCGTTTGCAGCGGAAAAGTCTATTACGATGTACTTGCCGAAAGGGAAATACGGAAAACGGCTGTCGCCCTTGTCCGGCTCGAACAATTCTATCCTTTGCACGAAGAAAAACTAGCGAAAGCAATCGCGAAATACAAAGAGTGCGTTTTTGTCCAAGAAGAGCCGGAGAACATGGGCGCCTGGGGGTATTTGAGCGGCAAGCTCCCCCGACTCTTGCCGAAAGGGGCAGCCTTTGCCTTGGTTTCCCGGCCCGCCAACTCGACCCCTTCGACCGGCTCCCATAACCGGCATAAGCAAGAGCAAAAAGAGCTGATCGATAAAGCCCTAGGAGGAATTTAGATGAAAGTCGAGATCAAAATCCCCGCAATGGGCGAATCGGTGGTCGAAGCGACGATCGGATCGATCCTAAAACCTTCCGGCTCGATCGTTCGCGCAGAAGAGGAGATCGTCGAGATCGAGACCGATAAGGTCAACCAGGTCCTCGCTGCCCCTGCGGCAGGAAAAATCCAATTCACCGTCAAAACGGGGGACTTAGTCAAAGTCGGGCAGACGATCGGCTCCATCGACACCGCTGCGGCGGCCGATGCGGCGGCTCCGCCTCCGCCCAAAGAGGAAGCTCCGAAAGCGGCTCCGAAAGAAGCGCCGAAAGCGGCTCCGGCTGCGGCCCTTCCTTCCGTCCGGAAAAAAACGGACGAGGCGCTGCAAGAACTCTCTCAGCCGAAAGAAGCTCTTCCCCGTCCCGCAGCGCCCGCGCCTACTCCCCCTTCCGAGCCGAGGGCGGTCGGCCGCGAGACGAGGAAGAAAATGACGAAGCTGAGGCGCGTGATCGCCGAAAAACTCGTCGAAGTCAAAAACCAAACGGCGCTTCTCACGACGTTTAACGAAGTCGATATGAGCGCGGTGATGGCCGTGAGGGAAGAAAATCAGGAGAATTTCCAGAAAAAGCACGGAGTCAAACTCGGCTTCATGTCGTTTTTCGTCAAAGCGTGCGTTGCCGCCTTGCAAGAATTTCCCGATATCAACGCCCGGATCGACGGCGACGAGATCGTCTACCACCACTACCACCACATCGGCGTTGCGGTCAGCACCGAAAAAGGGCTGATGGTGCCGGTGATCCGCGACGCGGACCATCTCAGTTACGCGGGAGTCGAAAAGAAGCTTAAAGACTTTGCGGAAAAGGCGCGCGCCGGCGCGATTTCGGTCGACGACATGCAGGGGGGAACGTTCACGATCACAAACGGCGGGGTTTTCGGATCGCTCCTCTCCACTCCGATCCTCAATCCGCCCCAAAGCGGCATTTTGGGGATGCATAACATCGTCAAACGGCCGGTTGCCGTCGGAGACGAAATCGCGATCCGCCCCATGATGTATCTGGCCCTAAGCTACGATCACCGGATCGTCGACGGAAAGGAATCGATTCAGTTTCTCGTCCACATTAAGAAAAGCCTCGAAGACCCTGCAAGGTTGCTGCTCGATTTATGAAATATGACTGCATTGTGATTGGAGCCGGGCCGGGAGGATATGTCGCTGCGATCCGCGCTGCGCAGCTCGGCCTCAAAACCGCCTGCATTGAAAAAAGGGAAACGCTCGGAGGGACGTGCCTGAACGTCGGCTGCATCCCCTCGAAGGCGCTCCTTCATTCCTCCGAATTGTACTCTCGGATCCAGCACGAAGCGGCAGCGAACGGGATTTCAGTCAAAGGAACTTCGATTGATTTCAAGGCGATGATGGCCAGAAAAGAGGGCGTCGTCGCCGGGTTTACCAAGGGGATCGAAGGGCTTTTCAAGAAAAACAAAGTCGATTGGATCCAAGGGGCGGCCCGGTTGAAATCGCCCCATGAGGTCGAGGCCGGCGGGAACGTTTATGAGGCCGGAGCGATCATTCTCGCAACAGGCTCGGAGCCCATTTCTCTTCCGTTTTTACCGTTCGACGAAAAAAAAGTCCTCTCTTCGACAGGCGCGTTGGCTCTCTCTTCGATACCGAAAAAGCTTCTTGTGATCGGAGCGGGCGTCATCGGGGTCGAACTCGGCTCCGTCTACCAACGGATCGGATCTGAGGTCGTCTTCATCGAATTCCTTGACCGGATCTGCCCCGCGTTCGATTCAGCTCTCTCGAAAGGACTCTTAAAGAGCCTCTCTTCCCAAGGAATGCAGTTTCATCTTTCCCATAAAGTCGTCAAAGGCGACGTCTCTAAAGGAGTTTCCCTTACGGTCGAAGGGGAAGGCAAAGAAACGGTTTTCACAGGGGATGCAGTCCTTGTCGCCGTCGGCAGGAAACCCTATTCCGACGGGCTTGGGCTGGATGCGCTAGGCATCCAAAAAGACCCGAAAGGGTTCGTGCAGATCGATGCGGCGTTCCGCACCTCGCAGCCCCACATTTTCGCGATCGGGGACCTCGTCGAAGGTCCGATGCTCGCCCATAAAGCCTCCGAAGAGGGGATCGCGGTGGCAGAACTCATCGCCGGCCACCGGCCCCTGATCGATTACCTCTCGATCCCGAATGTCGCCTACACCCACCCGGAAGCAGCCGGAGTCGGGCTTACCGAAGAAGAGGCGAAGGCTCGCGGCATACCCTACAAAGCCGCTCAGTTCCCGTTTAAAGCCAATTCGCGCGCCCGCTGCACCGGGGACGACGCCGGCTTTGTCAAAATGCTGGCTGAGGAAAAGAGCAGAAAACTGATCGGGATCCATATCCTAGGCGCGCACGCCTCTGAGCTGATCGCGGAAGCATCGCTTGCCATCGCCCGCCGCCTGACTGCGGACGAGCTTGGGGACGCCTGCCACGCCCACCCGACCCTAGCTGAAGCCCTCAAGGAAGCGGCTTTATCTCTATTCAAAGCTCCGATCCATCTTTGATAGCGGGGTCTTGTTTTGGAGCTTTTTTGTATTTCGTTGGATATTCTACACTTTTTTGCCAGTCTTTTTAAAAACCAATCACTTACGTCCACAAAAAAAGGTGTTTCTAAAACGGAAATCGGACATTTCTAAAAAATACTTACAGGTATTGTTGTTATTTTACATATAATTCAATTTTAATTTATAATATTATTTATTAAAATAAATTGAGGTGATAGTGATTCCGGATAAAGTAAGGCCGATGACGGATTGTTTAGACCTGGCAGTTCCTCCCGTAAACGGCTCTAAGCCAGACGGGCTTGACGCGATTATACATCATGAAGCAGGGCTTGTTTTTTTACATGGAATGCAGCGGCTGCGGGAAGATCCTTGCGATATTTGCTACTTAGAGTGTCAAATTGTCCGTCCTGCTCATGATAAGTGGCATCCTCTCTGCCTCTACTGCCTCGCGCAGTCCGCCGGAACTTGTCCTATCTGCCGCAAGCGTTTGCCTGTTTACCCTCCACGGAGCCGTTCCGATGCGTCAGAAAATGGGAGGGATCCATTAACTGATGAGACAGATAGCGTTGGGAGCTATGTATCCGGCGAGTCTGGATTGTATTTAGATCCACCGGCTGTGTCAGACTGGGATAGCGCAATGATCGCCGTTACAGAAGCGCCGTACCTTCTTGCTTCAGTATTTCAAGAATACAGGCGAGATCCGGAATTTATGCGTGAGGCGATGCGATTCAATCCAGCAGTCGCGGATTACTTACTACCTGATCCAGAGTATAGACCTAGTGGTCCTTTATAATCGACGAACGCAAATTGCCGCATATTGAATTAATACGCAACATTTTGCGTTCGTCGATTATACGCGCTTTGACGTCGAAATTACTCCAAGAATTTTTGGCACAGACCACTAGCTCATCGCGGAAGCATCGCTTGCCGCCTGACCGCGGCAGGCGAGCTTGGGGACGCCTGCTACGCCCACCCGACCCTATACCACGCGCCGTTAGGTTTTGTAGATTTTGACTGGCTGCGCCAATGCCTAATCGATCATCCTATTGTAAGTAATTAATAACAAGCTAGATACGATTTATCGAGCGGCCTCCTAATCTCTATTTTCTAGTATCAATATAATATTACATTTGATGTAATTAAGGAATAGTCAAGGAAAGGAGTCGTCGAAGTCCGTCTCGGGCGGGTCTGGCCATCCTGTTCCAGCCTACGTTAATCCCCGTTCCCTTACACCTTGGGGTAAACCACTGACGGCGGTTAGCGTAGGAAGGGACCGGATAGACAGAACCGCCCAAAGCGGGTTTCCCAAGAGGACCCAGACCACTCGTACAATCAATAGCCGTGGGAGTTGCCGCAGCCGCAGCTCGACTTAATATGGGGATTGGAAACCTTGAAACCGGCTCCATGCAGTCCGTCTACGTAGTCGATGACGGATCCCATCAGCCGTTCGACTGATTTGTGGTGGAGGTGGATTTGGACGCCGTTCGATTCGAGAACGAGGTCGCCAGCCTTCGGTTTTTCAGAAAAATCGAGGAAAAATTCAAAACCGCTGCAGCCGGCTGCCTTTTCGCCGAAACGGAGGCCCCAGCCCGCTTTTCCTTCCTCTTCGAGGATTTCCAAATATTTCTTGGCGGCCCGTTCAGTGAGAGCAATGGTCGAAAGATCCTCTTTCTCTTGGAGGATGGCATTCAGCCGGCTGACCAGCCCGTCGATTTGTTCGTCCGACATGCCGTGGCCGTACATCCCGGCTTCCAGGGTTTCCCAAGTGGAGGCGGAGCAGCCGACGCACTGGAGGCCCGCATTCGTGATTTCCTGGGCCAGCTTTTGCCCTTTGCTAGGGAAGCGTTTAAAAATTTCCTCGATGGTCGTGTCGCGGGTGATCGTCTCTGACATTTGGGTCTCTCAATTAAAATTTAACTTTGATGAAGCCGCATTTCAGCTTGCATTGGCATGCCAGCCGCTCGCGGTCGAGGTCGCCGAGGAAATCCGCCTCGGCCTGGTTGAATTCGGAAAGGTTGTCCATTCCTTCCGTCACTTCTATGACGCAAGTGCCGCAGACGCCCTCGGTACAGGCAAATGGAACTCCTGCAGCCTCGCAGGCTTCGATGATCGGGGATCCGTCCGGAAGGTCGGTTTCTTCCTGGTTGTCTTCAAATATTATTTTGGCCATGGGCTTTTCGCTTTTTGTACACGCAGTGTAGCCCACTATCCCAAAAAGCACAAGCTTGCCGGATAGATTCCGGCAAGCCCAAGGGTAAGGAAAATATTTATGACGTGCCTTCGAGAAGCTGCTTTTCCTGCAGCATCTCCATGACGCTTTCTTTGAGCGTAACGATTCCCTCGGGGAATCCGCATTGCATTAAAATTTTGTTTAGGTAAGAAAGCTCCGTTTCCAAATGGTCGACTCGGCTCTCTAGGACTGCGATATGATGATTATTATTAGTATCCATGGATGACTCCAGGGTTATATTATGTGTGGTAAGCACAGTCCGATCTTATCACGATTTCCGTTTCTTTTTCAAACACTCAAATAATGTTTTCATTTAATTAAATTTTGATTTAAATTTACTTTATTAATTTAATTTATAATACTATCACTCTTTAATTTAGGTCGGTTTAATATTGATTTAATTATATCTGAATATGTATAATGTTCATGAATTTAAACTGAAAACTATTTAAACAAAACTAAAAGAATCCAAAATTTGGAGAGAATAATATGGGATCAAAAGTAAACTCAGCAGTTCCACCGGTACCGGCTGCTACCCCTGACAGCACGCAGCGCATCGCATCGAAAAGCCGCCTCGGCACATTTGCTGGAATCGGCTCCGTCATCGCTCTTGGCGCAGGAGCCGCCGCAGCCTACTTGATTGGCCCGGAGAAAGTCATTTCGGCCGTTAACACATTTTTCGATAATCAGATTCACAGACTCCCTAGCTTAAGCGGCGTCCCTTACCTCAGCCAGATCGCCGGATACGGCACGCTCGCCGCCCTCGGCACAGCTGCTGCCGGAACAGGCGCTGCAATCGGCGGCTCGGTCGGAAAACTCTCTGCCCATAAAGCAAGCTTGAACGACGTGAAAGCGCGCCTCGGCGTTGCCGGTTCCGATTTGAACTTCGGCCAAATGCACCGCGTTGCCAATATCGCAGTAAACGGCGGAATCTTCAAAGCCCGCACGACTGCCGTCGAATTCAAAGACGACGCTTCGCGGATCCGCAATTTGAACCGCGAATTGACGAACACCGAATTCTCTCTCTCTTCCAACGCCCACAATACCTCTAAAGCCCGCGGCGTAGAAGACAGATTCTTCGATCTCGAAGGCGCAAGACTTGCGAACAACGCCCGCTCGACCACCCAATTCCTCTCGGCCTTGGATTCAGTCAGATCGGCGGTCAACGCAGAAGTCAAAGCGACCGACAAATACACCTACCACAAGGGTGATTCTTCCACTTCGATCAACCGCCGCGAATACATCCTTGGCGGGATCATGGGCTTCGCATACGAGCGCGGCATCGCCGGCAACTACCTCACAGCCGCCGTCGCCGAGCGTGCAGAACTCGCGAAGACGAACCCGAAACAAGCAGAAGCCGCCTTCCGCAAAGCGATCCAGAAAGGGATCGACGCAGGCATCTTGGCTCCGTCCGTAGATGGCCGCGCATACGAAGGAATGGTCGATGCGGCAGCGGTTGCTTCCAAAGCGTCCAGCGGCAAAAATCCCGACGCGGTCATCAACTCGATCTTTGACTCGCTCAAAGACACAGGCATGATCGACGGCAACCTCCGCGCCCGCTTCATCAGAGACGTCCGCGCGAAGATGACCAACCCGTCCGCTCCGGTCGGCAACCCGATCCAGCAAACGGTCGGCGATTCCCCGATCGAGAGACTCGTGAAGCGCTCCGGAATGAGCGCGTCCTCCGAGAACGGTTCAGCCTCATCGAAAGCCGAAGGCATCCTTGATGGACCGGCCGTCGAATCGAAGTCCCAGATGAAAGCCCGCCTGGCTGCCGAAGAGCAAGCCCGCGCTGACGCCGAAGTCAACTTCTACTCCGACGTCCTCGCCAGCTTCGACCCGCGCCAAAAAGAATTGGCCGACCTCTACGCGAAGCTCATCCAGCTCCTGACCGAGAAGTCTATCCCTCTCGACCAGATCATGGACATGGGCCCAAGCCGCTTGAGAGGCGCGATCGCAATGCGCCACAAGCAAGGTTTCGACCTCTTCGATCGTTACGAAGCGAACGACGCCGACATCGCAGCGACCCGCGAACGGATCGCCGTCTTGACCGACGCGCTCCTCGCAGACCAAGTCGCCCGCCCTGAAAGCTTCAGCCGCGCTTCCAAAGCCCAGAAAAAGGCCGCAGAAGCCCTCGAGAAGCAAGTGAAGGCGGAAGATCACCGCATCGCTGGATTGAAGAAGAAAGCGGAAGCGGTCGACGCGAAGATCCATAAAGTAGAAGTTACGCTCGACATGGACGAAGGCAAGACCACGTCTTTCCTCTTCCCAGCGAACGAACCGGAACTTTCCGTTCCAGAGACCCCGAAGCAGCCCGGTTTCTTCGAAAAACTCTTCGCTAAGAAGAAAGTCGAAGAAGCTCCTCAAGCTGAAGGGATTGTCGAAGAAGCTGTTCTTCCTGCTGTTCAGGAAGAGCTCCTGGATGAACCTGCAATCGGCGAGATCGCGGTTCCTCAGGCGCAAAACGGCGATGACGCTCTTCCAGACCCGGTTGTTCAAGCGAAACCGAAATGGAAACTCTGGGGCTAAGACTCTCCAAGTAATTTGATCCCGTACAAAAAAGCCGCGCTCTCAAAAAGCGCGGTTTTTTTTATCCTAAATTCTCAAAATAGCTGCGAAACACCATAGCTGAGATGGTTTTTTGAGCCTCTTTGAAGTTGCCAGAAATTATTTTGATTTCTAGAATGCTGGTCTCAAAAAGGGGGTCTCAATGAGCGGATTGTCAGAAATTTTGAGTGGTTCATTTAACCAGCGGTATCGTAATTTAAGCGTAACTCTTCGTCAAGGCTCTCGGGAAAGTCTATCCGCGATGAGCCGAGCCTGCACAAAGATTTCCGGATGTTGCAACCCTTGTTTTCAAGGGACGCCCGGTTCGGCTGATGGGAGCCGTCGGTCTTTGAATAATGTTTCTCGAGAAACAGAATCAAATGCAAATGATTCGACTAGGAAATCCAGGCTAACAGGCCGGATTCCCAAAGGTGAAGGCCTTCACGCTGGCCGCCAGTCTGATAAGTATGTTGTTCTTATGGACGGCGTTCCTATGTCATCCGATTCCACGGATTAGACCGTATTACTGATTGTTCTCAATTTATCCTGAAGATAATAGAGCAGAGAGGCCGATGAGCACGTCCCGGAGTACCTCGAGGGGCTTTTGGTCTGCGTTGAATCGGGATAAGACGTCCTGTGGATAATGCTTGAGCAGTTTGAGGGTGTCTTTCTGGTAGACTTCCATCCGGGTCTCAAGAACGCGGGGGTCCATGTCGTCCGTCCGCTTTTCGATGAGCGCCCTTCTTTGAATCCGTTTGATCAGCTCTTCCGTGTCCCCAATCTCGAGGACGATGATCCGCTCGACCTTGACGTATTTTTGCAAAAGGTCGGCCTGCCGGATTGTCCGGGGGATCCCGTCGAGGAGGAGAAGCTGCTGGAGGGGGAAATAGCGGTTCGTCGCGATCAGCCCGTGGACGTAGTGGTGCCAGATCTGGATCGTCACCTCGTCGGGGAGAAGAAGACCTTTTCCGGCGTAATTGTGGTAGAGCTGTCCGGCCGGGGATTCAGGGGATAAGCCCCGGAAAATATCTCCGGACGAGAGATGGAAATGGTTGCCCGCGCTGCTTAGGAATTTGCCTAAGGTTCCCTTTCCGGACCCGGGAGGGCCGAAGATGAGGACCGCGCGGAATAGCTCGTTAAATTGGGGGATCAGCGCTTCCGTATTCATACCATCCCAGGGTATGAAATGCAGGGAATTCCCGCAAGGAATATGTAATAGGTAAAATTTTATAAACTATTTAGTTTACTGGATTTATTCACAATTCTTTAGTATAATTTATCTAAATAAATTAGATTATTATGTCTTCTTCGAATTCGATTCCTTATGTTTGCGCCTCCCGTCCGCCCGACGTTGTTTTGCAAAATGGCGGCCGGATCCTGCTTTTGAAAGACGCCCTGTACAACCCGGAGACGGGCAAATACCACGACATCAAGCTCGTCAAAAGCGGCTGGAAATTGTTTGGGATCGATCTCGGCGGGGGAGGAAAGTTCACAGGAGTTACCCAAGAGGTCGCCCGCGAGGTGCAAGAGACCTACGGGATCGCTCTCAAAACGCTGAAAAGCGACCCAAGGGGCGCGGCCTTCTGGGGAGGGGCCGGCCAGACTTCGTATGTTTCAGCGCCTGCCGGATCGGGGATCTCTTTTTGGAGGCGGCTGATGCCAAGAGAGACGAGTTATCCGTTGGGGCAAAAACAAAACGACGTCTATTTGGCGCCTGAGGACGCGGCCCGCTTTAATGCGGCCCGGATGACCCTTCATGATGCGATGAGCGCCGGAATTTGGAATGCGGGCGTCTTGAAGAAGACAAGCGCGCCATCCGATGCAGTGGAAAAGGCTTCTGAAGGGCATGACGGCCCGATTCCGGCCGGACTCCAACGGGAAAAAAGAGATCCGTTCCGCGAAAGGCCGGAAACGGCGCTGGATCAAGCAAAGGGAAAACCGGCAAGGCGGCGGAAAGCTCATGGCGAAACGCCTGAAGAAACGGGCAAAACGGGCCGGAAAAAATCAAAAATTCCCAATGGCGCGCCCGATCTCGAGGAGTCGTCTTCTTGCGGGAAAATTCCGGGAGGCGTTCGAAGACCGAATCCGGCTTATGGCAAAAACGGCCATCCGCCGCTCTACAAACAAACCGGGCGGACGGATAGCGGCGCTTGGGACCCGGCGTTTGATGAAACCGGGAAAACAGTCGGAAAGAAATCCAAAATGCCGCAGGGCCGGCGCCATCTTGTAAAAACACCGCATCACCTGAAAGTCCCGGGCAGCCGCGGGACGGATCCGGCTTCTCGAAGCGGCGTATCCGAGGAAATGTTCGACGAAACCGGCGGAACAGTCGGAAAGAAAACCAAAATGCCGCAGGGCCGGCGCCATTTTGTAGAAGCACCGCATCACCTGAAAATCCCGGGCCGCCGCGGGACAAATCCAGCTTCTCGAAGCGGCGTATCTGAGGAAATGTTCGACGAAACCGGCGGAACAGTCGGAAAGAAAACCAAAATGCCTCAGGGCCGGCGCCATCTTGTAGAAACGCCGCTCCACTCCGAAATGCCTGGCGGCCTCCGCAAGATGGATCCGGCTTCTCGAAAGAGCGGCGATCCAGCCTCCCGCGAACAAATGGCGCGAGCAGATGCCGGCGTATCGGAATCTCCGGAAAACGAGGGGCGAGTCGGCGGCAGAAAATCCGGATCTTGGAACGAGGACTCTTTTAACCCCTCTACAGCAGAACATCGCCTTCGGAAACAAGGCAGGTTTTCAGAAACGCATCGAAGCGCGAGTGGAATCCGCAGGCCGGTATTCGGTCCTCCGGTCGGCTCGTTCCCGGCGATCCCGGGGTATAAATCAAAATCGACTCCGATCGAGCTTGGATTCGATGACGCGCCTTTTGATGAGAGGATGCGGAGGATTATCGAGCATCTCGACCGTTCGGGTCCGGTTCCTTTCAGCGCTTTCGTGGATAAGAACGCTAACCGAAGGATCGATCCCGGGATCTACCGGAAGATGGAGGATGGGTTGCGCCGCCTAGCAGCCGATCCGGCTTCTTCCCACAAAGATGCGAAATACATGCGCCGGCTTTGCGAGCATTGGATGCGCGCCGCCTATCATTACCTCGATCAAAATTCCGAGCCGGGCGACGGATTCTCCCTTCTCCTTTCCAAAGCCGCCGAAACGATCAAAGACCCGAAGAAAGCGGAGGCGAAAGCGAAAGAACTTTACTGGCGCCGTCATGGGACGATTTTCTGGCTTACCCTGATCGATCTTTTTGCGTCAGAGCGGCTCGGAATCGACCGCTTCCAGGAGAGCCTTTCATCGAAGACTTCCCTGAATCCTTGGTTTCAGTTTTAGGCCTATCCTTCAAGTGGAACCAATATAAACAGTAGAGCCGAAGAGCTCTGTTAGCATCCTTTCCGATTGCGGATCTCCTTTCGCCGCTTTTGCGTGCAGCTCGTCGTGCAATTTTGAAAAACAGTCCATAAAGGCTGGATCATGGAAACTAAGGTGGATGATTTTGTCCTTTTCGACCGCGATCGGATACGGCTTCCGGATTCCGGAACGATGGTAAATCTTCGTGACGAGTTCGTTTTCGGTTATATGGATGGCCGCAGGTTTTTTTTCTTGATCCAGGTAGCAAAAAGACTCGGCCGGAGTGACCGGGGCGTTTGGAGCGTACACCGTAAGATTCTCATTTTCAATGGAAAGGGTGTGTCCTTCGCCTCCTGTAATTCCTGCGCCGCAGGACATGAATAAACAGCGCTCAATGTTCTGCAATCCGGGGTGGGCTTTTTCACCGGACAGATACGTACGGATTTTTTGGCCGCCGATCTTTACCGATTCCATCGTTCCGTGAGCCCAAAAATTGACGTGGCGGATTTTCTTGCCCAGGGCTTGCAAAGCATCGCAGGCGCGGTCGATATCTCTTGGTTTTTCAACGAGTACGCAATGGACCCGGAAGCCTTGCGCCATGCGCTTCATGTTCTCGATGAATTCCGCGTCGATGCTTAAGGCTTTGTTGTGATCCGATGCGTCGATGGCTACGAGAATGGCGTCTTCGTTGCTTGCGCCCGGTTCTTTGAGCAGTTCTTGATTCAATTCGCGGATCAGCCTTTTTTGCTGTACGATCCGCTTTGCGTCCCCAAGCTGCTCCTTGATGAAGTGGGCTCCTTCATAAAATGCTAAGGCCCCGACGGTGCAGGCGCTAAAAGCTCCCCCTGTGTGGATGGCTTCACATCGGTTCGTGAGGAAGCCCTCATAAAGGGATTGGCTTCCGAAAGCGGCGATGAGGGCGCCTGCAGGCGCCAGCAGGGCTCTCCGGCAGCACAAAGCCCGAACCCTTTGGGATAGCCCCTCGCACGCATCCGAGATTTTACCTGCTATCCATGCCGGTTCGTCGAATGGCTGTACAGCGCATTTACGGGATATACGCGCTATCGAGGCGAGCCGCAAAAAGTCGAGGAAGCCGTAGCCCGGCTTTTCACTCCGGCGCTAATGAGTACGGATCCCGGCTACAAAACCCAATTGGCAGACGCCTTGCAGGGACTTCGAGGTCGGTTGACCCGAAAAATAGAGAATCCGGGGGGGAGGCTCACCCAGCTCATTCAGTCGTTGCGCCATCACGAAAAGCCGCCTGGTGCGCCAAGTCCCGAGACCCACAGCCCTGAACAAATGATCTTCAAGTTCGAAGATGAGGAACTTTCTGGAAGTGAATCCTCATCAAAGGCTGATCCGGCCGCTTCTTTTGTTGAGAGCGGTACGAATCGGCTGACATCGGGCGGTGCTTCCCTGAAATTGGCCCAGCTTGGGGGAGAAGAAGCAAAGTTGAAAAAGGAATGGGAAGCAATAGCCGGTAGAATCTCAGCATTGAACAAGCCAGAAAATAAGGAGAAGCTGCAGCCTTATTATCAAGCTGTTGTAAGTCTTCACCGGCGGTGCTTTTCACAGAAGCCGCGGGGTCCATCTCGAAATGAAGTAGTTGAGATATTCCAAAAGAGGCTTGTCAGCACAGATCAAAAAATAAACGAGTTATCTGATTTGATGCATGTTAAATTCTCTGATCAAGTCCGCGCCAAATTGGCGAAAATGTTAGACGAGGACGAAGATTCTTCTGCCCTTTATCTGACATTGTTCGATGTGTACTTGAGTTCGTATAAGCAATTTAACGTAAAGTTGCAATTAATGTTAGACGAGTATCAAGATCATTTCGACGATTTTGAGGCACGGGAGCAAGCGAAAGCGGCCTTTGCACGCGACATGGGTTGGACCCCTGGCGCAACTCAGAGATACTCGAAGCCCCCTGCCGTTAACGGATTTTCTGTCTCTTGAATTGATTTTTCTAAAATCTGCTAGGTGTGGTACGGGTCGGTTGAATGAACCGAACCAACCATTCCCTTCGTTTTTTAGTCCTCCTATCGGCCGGTTTCAAATTGGAGAGCTTAGCTACTCCGCGTTATACCGAACGTGATTCAAGAATCGGTTTTTGGCTGCGCCGGCATCCCAGCCTTTTCATCCGCGCTCAAGGCCCCCTATTAGTCAATAGGGAGCCCCTCGCGCACCGGCCTACGGCCTGATGA
>Ga0169931_10006368_pt1 | contig 17826 bp, 13 predicted proteins | sample Kivu_15m_20L_FD_129675 | JGI IMG/M metagenome (GOLD analysis project Ga0169931, IMG submission 129675) | Freshwater microbial communities from Lake Kivu, Western Province, Rwanda to study Microbial Dark Matter (Phase II) - Kivu_15m_20L... | ecosystem: Environmental > Aquatic > Freshwater > Lake...
ATTCGTCGGGGAGCCGCGAGTCGTGTGAATTACACAGCCGCGACTGGACGTTGTCGCCGTTCTAGAAGAAAATCAAAGCCGCCGGGATGATCGATCCTGGCGGCTTTATTTTTTTGTGTTGCCCCTCGAGGAGTCGTTCATGATTGGACAGATGATTGCGGAATCACTGCAGATCTCCCTCCGTTATGCGGAGATGCTCGCCGTCGGTATCGAGGGGTCGGATTTCGGTCGTCTCGCCGCGGTCGAAGGGCGGATGGTCGATTCGAACCATCCGGCCTGGGTCTATGGTCACCTCTCCCTCTACTCGCCGCGAATCCTCACCGACTTGGGGATCGACAGTACGCCGATCGAGGCTCCCGCAACCTGGCACGATTTATTTTCAGCGAGCAGCCGCTGTCAGGACGATCCCCAAGGCACCCTCTATCCTCCCAAGGAATTGCTTGTGGACCAGTTGCTCCGCGGCTACCGGATGGTCCAGACCGTTCTCGCAGCGACGCCCGATGCAGCATTTCAGGTGGAGAATCAAAACGAGCGGATGCGGTCCCGGTTTACGACAGTCGGAGCGATGCACAATTTCTATACTGGGGGCCACTTCATGATCCACATGGGTCAGATCAGTGCTTGGCGAAGAATGATGGGGCTCGGTTCAGCGATGTAGCTGGCCGAACGTGTCGCGAGCCGGGAGGGTCGCCCTCTTGGGGGTCGAAAAAAATCTCGGTGGTTCGCGATATTCCCTCAAACGCTGTCGTGAAATATCTTGACAAGAGCCTGATACGCGACCAGGACCCGCCCCCGAGAGCTCCGGGCGTCTTTGTCTGCTTGTCAGCGTCCCCCCCTGGACTCCCCTTCCCTTCACCCTCAAAGGATCGCTTCATGTCGCAGCGTCCCGCACGAGTCGCCATGGTCGGCTTAGGTTTCGGTGCCGAATTCATTCCCATCTACCAGGCCCATCCCGATGCCGAAGTGATCGCCATCTGCCAGCGGAATGAAGCGCGGCTGAATCAAGTTGGCGATTCGACCGAGGTTCGCCGGCGCTATACCTCGTTTGCCGACGTCCTCCGCGATCCTGATGTCGATTTTGTGCATATCAACAGTCCGATACCCGATCATGCTTCGATGTCGCTCGCGGCCCTCGAGGCGGGCAAGCATGTGATGTGTACCGTTCCGATGGCGACATCGGTGGAGGATTGCCGCAAGATTTGTGATCTCGTTGCCAAGACGGGGCTCAAATACATGATGGCCGAGACGGTGGTCTACAGCCGCGAGTTCCTCTATCTCAAGCAAATGTATGAGAGCGGAGAACTGGGGAAGATCCAGTACATGGCGGCCAGTCATCCCCAAGACATGGATGGTTGGCCCGAGTACTGGGAGCGGATGATCCCGATGCATTACGCGACGCATGTGGTCAGTCCCGTTCTCGGACTGGTTGATGGTCGGGCGGAGGTCGTCTCCTGTTTCGGTTCGGGAACGATTCGTGACGAGCTGATTCAGAAAAGCGGAAATCGTTTTGCTGTCGAAAGCTGCCATCTGAAGATCAAGGATACCGACATCGCCGCGCACCTGTGGCGATTCCTCTTCGATACCGCGCGACAGTATCGCGAGAGCTTTGATGTGTACGGGACCAAGAAGAGCTTCGAATGGGCACTGATTGAAGGGGAACCCCATGTGCTCCATACGGCCAAGAAGCCGGAACATGAAATTCCCACGCGGGTCACGGTGCCCGATTATGCCCATCTCCTCCCTGAACCGATTCGCAAGTTCACGCAGACGATCGAAGACGCCGATCACTTGAGCTTTATCCAGGGGGGCGGGCACGGAGGTTCCCATCCGCACATGGCCAATGAGATGCTTCGCGCGATCCTTGACGATCGCGATCCATGGCCCAATGCAACGACCGCTGCCAACTGGACTTGCGTCGGGATTTGTGCCCACGAAAGTGCGCTCAAAGGAGGCGAACTTGTCCGCCTCCCCGAGTTCACGCTCAAGTGATCACCACCGCCTGGCCAACGCGATTTTTCAGCATGTTTTCGATCTTCCCCGCTGAGCGGACCCACGAATGACGAACCTATTTCGTTTGCTCTCTTTGCTTGCGATCCTCTCGCTCGCCCCACGAGTCTGCGGAGCCGAGCCCCCGCCGCTGCGAATTCTTTTCCTGGGCGACAACGGGCATCATCGTCCCGCCGATCGATTTGCGGAATTCCAGCCGCGGATGGCGCGGCGCGGGATCGAGCTGACCTATACCGAGCGGCGGAGCGACTTGAATCGCCAGACGCTGGCCCCGTACGACGGACTGATCGTCTTTGCGAACCATGACAGCATCGAACCGGATCAGGCTCAGGCACTGCTTGAGTTCGTGGAGCACGGAGGGGGTTTCATTCCGCTCCACTGTGCCTCGTACTGCTTCCGCAATTCACCCGAGTATGTAGCGCTTGTGGGGGGACAATTTCAGCGTCATGGCGGGGAGGTTTTTGGGACCGAAATCGCACTTCCAGAGCATCCGGTGATGGCCGGTTTCGGAGGCTTTCGCAGCTGGGATGAGACCTACATCCATACGCTGGAAAATGAAGATCGGGAAATCCTCGAATATCGACGCCAAGGGGACCAAGCGCCAGGACGCGAGCGAGAACCTTATACTTGGGTTCGATCGTTCGGACAGGGTCGAGTCTTCTACACCGCCTGGGGACACGACCAGCGGACTTGGGGAAACCCTGGGTTCATCAATTTGGTCGAACGCGGAATTCGCTGGGCTTGCGGCGGCGATCCAGCGGTTGCCGGGGAGTATCAGGAGCGTCCCCCCTTTGTCATGCCGGCAATGACGCCGCTAGCGGGCGACCTGCCACCGTTTCAATATGACGATGTGGGAGCAGAAATTCCGAACTATGTCGCTGGCGAATCCTGGGGCGCGCAGGGCAAACCACTGAACATGATGCAGCGGCCGCTGGCTCCCGACGAATCGCTGCGGCACTTTGTGACTCCCACGGACTTTTCTGCCGAACTTTATGCCAGCGAGGAAGGGATGGGGGCCAAGCCGATCGCCATGGCATGGGATGATCGCGGTCGCCTCTGGGTCTGTTTGACGATCGATTATCCCAATGAGATGCGCGCCCCCGATCAAGGGAACGACCGGATTATGATTTGCGAAGATACCGACGCTGACCAAGTCGCCGATCGATTTACACTCTTTGCCGAGCGGCTGAGCATCCCGACGGCCATCGTGCATTATCGCGGTGGGGTCATCGTTCAGGATGGGACGCGGACCTTATTCCTTAAGGATACCAATGGAGACGATGTCGCCGACCTCCGCGAAGTGCTGATCACCGGATGGGAGATGGGGGACACGCATGGTGGGGTGAGCAATTTTCGCTATGGCCCCGACAACTGGATTTGGGGGATGCAAGGATACAACAATTCCCAGCCCACTTATGCCGGGGGAAGGGCAGGTCCGTTTCGAATGGGATTTTTCCGTTTTCGGCTCGATCAGGGTAACCCCCCACGCGTCCTTGAGCTCGAGTTCATTCGTTCGACCGACAACAATACCTGGGGTCTGGGGATCAGCGAAGAAGGTTTGATTTTCGGTTCGACGGCCAATCGTAATCCCAGCACCTTCATGCCGATTCCTAATCGCTACTCCGAACGCGTCAGAGCCTGGGGACCGGAACAGGTGCGGATCATCTCCGATACCCACCTCTTCAAACCGATCACGGATAAAATACGGCAAGTTGATCATCACGGCGGTTATACCGCAGCCGCGGGACATGCGCTCTACACCGCACGACACTACCCTTCGCAGTGGTGGAATCGAACGGCGCTGGTCAATGGACCGACCGGGCATTTGGTCGGCATCTTTGTCCTCCAGCGCGATGGAGCCGGATACAAGTCATTCAGTCCTGGGAATCTGCTTGCCAGCGACGATGAATGGTCGGCGCCGATCCTTTCGGAGGTTGGACCCGACGGGAATGTGTGGGTCATCGACTGGTACAATTACATCGTCCAGCATAACCCGACTCCGCAAGGTTTTCAGACGGGTCGAGGGAATGCTTATGAGTCGAAGCTCCGCGACAAGATCCATGGTCGGATCGTGCGCGTCGCATACAGTGGCCGAGAGCCAGTTCCCTTTCCTCGCCTCTCGGTCGACGAACCGCTAACGCTTGTCGAGGGGCTACGGCATCCGAATTTTACTTGGCGACTGCATGCCCAGCGGTTGCTCGTCGAGCGCGGCATGAACGACGTCGTGCCGTCGCTGCTGAGCCTTGTCGAGGAACCGACGGTCGATGAGATTGGCCTGGCCCCCGCGGCGATGCATGCCCTCTGGACCTTGTCGGGACTGGGGGTTGTCGAGTCGACGACGGATCGGGTTGGGCAAACCATCGTCAAAGCCCTTGCGCATCGATCGGCAGGGGTCCGTCGCGCGGCGCTGCAGGTTTTGCCATCGACCCCGGCGGCGCTCAAGAGTGTCCTCGAGTCGGGAGTCCTTAAAGATGACGATCCTCAGGTCCGACTGGCAGCGATTCTCGCGATTGCCGATATTCCCGCTGGAGATGGTGAGGAAGGGGAACGAATTGCTGCGCTGGCCGGTGACATGTCGGTGGTCACCGATCGCTGGCTGGCCGATGCCCTGACCAGTGCCGCCGCCGTGCACAGCGATCGATTCCTTGGATCGTTCTTGGCTCGCTCGGGGAATCTGTCGGAGGAATCGACTCGGATTGCCCAGCGGATTGCCCTTCACAGCGCCCGTGGCCGACTCTCGCCGTTGCAACTGGGACGTTTGCTCGCGTCGCTCCGCAGCGCGACACCGGAGCGCAATCGTCCAATCCTCAGCGGCCTCACCGAAGGCTGGCCCGCGGGCTACCAGGTCCAGCTCGATGGAGCCAGCGAAGAGGCGCTGCGAGCGCTTGCGGAAAAACTCCCCGGGGACCAGGTGGGGCAACTCGTGGCGCTGGCGAGTCGGATGGGGACTTCGGTCCTTGAGTCGTATGCCGATCAGCTCGCGGAGAAACTGCTGGCGCTCCTGGCTGATGCGAATGCCGAGGATCCACGGCGGCTCGAAGCGGCCACCCAGTTAATCGCTCTCCTTCCGACCAGCGACCAAGCGGCGGAAGGGATTCTTGAGTCGATCGATTTGCAGATGGACCCGGGGACAGCAACCGCGCTGCTCCAGGTGGTACAGCAAAGCCGCGGTGACGGGGTCGGGGTGGGGGTCCTCCGCGGCCTTTCGCGCTGGACCCCTGGGGTTCGCCTGGCGGCCATCGGCGTGCTCCTTTCGCGACCCGCCTGGACCGAGTCGCTGATCGCTGCGATCCAGCGTGGGGAGATCGGTCTGAGCGATCTGGCGCTCGATCAGCGGCAGGCGCTTGCGAGCCATCCGCAAGCCTCGATTCGCGATGCCGCGGTGGAACTCATGAAATCTGGCGGGGGATTGCCCAGCGCCGACCGTGTCGCCGTGATCGAGCAGTACCACGCCGCCACCACAGGGCGAGGAAACAGCGATCTTGGGCGCGAGTTATATAAAGAACACTGCGGCAAATGCCATCGGCATGGGGAGCTCGGGCAAGAGATTGGCCCCGAGCTGACCGGGATGGCAGTCCATCCGAAAGAGGAATTGCTGGTACATATTCTCGATCCCAGCCGGAGCGTCGAAGGAAACTTTCGTTCCTACTCGGTCCTCACCACCGAGGGACGAGTCCTCACGGGAATGCTGGCGGGTGAATCGCGAACGACCGTAGAGCTGATCGATACGATGGGGAAACGGGAGACGATTCCCCGCGCCGATATCGAACAACTGACTCCGTCGACCAAGTCGGTGATGCCGGAAGGTTTCGAGGCCCAGCTGTCGGTCGAGAAGATGACCGACCTGCTGGAATTCTTGACGACGCGCGGGAAGTATCTCCCCTTGGACCTTCGCCAGGCAGCCACGCTCCCGACCGATCGACCGATGTTCTATGGCGGCGAAGGAGAGGTGCTGATGCTGGATGACTGGGGACCCAAAGTCGTCGCCGGAGTTCCTTTCACGCTGCTCAAGCCGAGCAATGGACGAACGGCCAACGCGATCATGCTCTACGGACCCGAGGGACGGATCCCACCGCGGTTACCTCGGGAGGTCGAGATACCCGTCGGAACTGCGACATCGGCGATCCATTTACTCAGTGGTGTCGGAGGATGGAATGCCAAAGGGGTCAATCCTGATGGACCCCCGGTGATGACGGTCCGGCTGATTTATGCTGATGGTTCGAGCGAAGACCATGTCCTGCGGGATGGCGTTCATTTTGCGGACTACATCGGCCCCTTTGAGGTCCCCGAAAGTGAAAAAGCGTTCCTTTTCCAGCGCGGCTACCAAATGCGCTATTTGAAATTGCGTCCCCAACGACCTGCGGACAAAATTGCGAAGATGGTGCTGATCAAAAATCGCCATCCGAGTTCGCCCATCGTGATGGCGGTTACGTTAGAAGAGTAGGTAGCTGAGAAGAGTCATCGACAATCCTGCATTGGCTCCGCTGCTGGTGGGGTAAAGCGCACAATCTTTATGAAACCTCGTTCGACTCCCGCGGAGGGACTGCAGCTGAGCCCTACCGCGGGTGCCGTCTGTGGGTTGCTGGCTGCCGTCGGGTATGCGCTCTCCAACGCCGCCCTTCGCGAGGCAGTCGAGACCGATCCGATTTTGGTGTCGGCGATGAAGGCGGTCCCGACGGTCATCGCCTGCGCTCCGCTCCTGGTCATGTTATCGCTCCGCGGGCAAAGCTGGGCTTCTTCCTGGCATCCCCTGCCCTTTCTTCTGGCCGGTTCTCTCGCCGGGCAACTGGCGGGGAATCTGCTCTTTCAAATTTCTCTCGGCATGATTGGGCTGGCACTCTCGGTCCCCATCTGCCTGAGTGTGATGATTGTCGGGGGTGCGCTGCTGGGGAAATGGCTTCTTGGGGATCGGGTCTCCCATCGGATGATGGTGGCGATGGTGATCCTTGTTGGGGCGACATTTGTGCTCTCCTTCGGCAATCCCACGGCGGAGATGGATCGAGGCGGCTCGTTTGGAACGACATCGCTCGGTGTCCTCGCCTCGGCCGTCTCGGGGATTGCGTATGCCTTTTACAGCGTCTCGATGCGTTCGGCCCTTCGCGACGGTTTTACAGTTCCGCTGACGATGATCACCTCGGGACTGGTTGGCTGCTGTTTTCTGTGGCCGATCGCGTTTGCTCGTTTGGGTTCGACCGCAATCGCATCGACCGCCACCGACCAGTGGTGGGCGATGGTCATCGCGGGGGTCTTAAACATGGCGGCCTTTTTCATGCTCTCGTTCGCCCTCCGCGCGATCACGGTCCTCTCGGTGAACCTTCTCAATGCGACGCAGACGGGACTTGCCGCAATCCTTGGGGTCTACTGGTTTGGCGAGCAAGTGACAGCGCCTCTGCTGGTCGGGCTGTTCCTCACGATTGCTGGGCTTCTTGTGCTCGGCACCGGAGGACGGGGAGAAACCTTGAAACGGCCGCAAACCGATCCGCTCAAAGAGCCGATCCCCGCAGCACCGATCCCCGCAGCACCTGGCAGTGAACAGAAAGCTTCCTGATGCAAAAGATTGCGACGACCCCTCGTGGTTTTGGGGCTGGCAATCGTCAATAATCGTGATTGCGTCCGTTGATCCTCTCGCGCGTCGGGGCGCGGTGATCACAGCGCTCGGTTCGATTGATCCCCCCATAACCTTCCTGTTCTGAGGAAACCATGCACCATCGATTTCACACCTTCATCGCCACCCTCATTCTTGGCGCGGTTCTCTGCGGCTCAGCCGTGGCCGCGGAAAAACTCACGCTCGACAAAGAAAAGTCAAAAATTACCTTCGTCGGCAGCAAGCCGGAAGGGAAGCACGACGGAGGCTTCAAGACGTTCGAAGTGAGTGCGATGGCCGATTTTGATCAGGCTGAAAACAGCTCGCTCGAAATTATGATCGATACCGCCAGCCTCTGGTCGGATGACGAGAAATTGACCAATCACCTCAAGAATCCTGACTTTTTCGATGTTCGCAAATATCCGAAGATCCAGTTCAAGTCCACCAAGATTGAGGCTGGTGGCGGCGATAGCACGGTGAAGTTTATCGGGAAGATGAAGATGCTCGATAAGGAAGTGGAAGTGACCATTCCCGCCAGCTTCGAGCTCAGCGATACCAGCTTGAAGCTCGTCGCCGACTTTAAGATCGATCGTACCAAGTGGGGTATGTCGTACGGGGAAGGAAAGATCGATAACATGGTGGCCATCAAGGCAACTTTCGTCCTGAACCGCTGATCTCGTACCGCTGGTACCGACGGTTGCTCTCCAGCGAGCGCTCCTTGATCCCGCGGCACTGGTCGATGACCAGTGCCGATAACCGCAGTGATACAGCGCGATGGAAACAGCGATTCTCCTTTGGTCCGTGGCTGGTCCGGGTGTGGTTTGTATCTGTGCCGCGGTGCTCGCCCTGTGGGTCGCCCGCGACCAGAACGGCCGTGGGACTTCGGAGGATCGATGGGCCGGCCCGCTCGCGGCGGTGCTGGTCGTTTGCGGCTGGATGGCGGCGATTGCCGTGCCGCTGATTGGAAGGCAGAAAATTTCCTGGTGGCCTGCCGAGGCATGGCAGCAGGTCGTGTGGCCGATCGGATTGGTCGGCGTGCTGCTCGCTCTCTGCGCTCCCCATCACACTGCTCGCAGTGGTGAAGAAGCGGGGCGGGAGCGAAGCCGAGGTGAGCCTGCCGGGCCTGGTTCGCCTACCCTTGCTTGGCTGCACCGCGACCAGTGGTTCCTCGGCGGTTTGGCAAGCTTGTTGGTCGGGATGCTGGCAATGCCCACCGGTGACGGCTGGGGAGATCTCCTTCCCTGGCACCGAGGATGGCTCGTGGCCGTTGTCGGGTGCGGTCTGGTCAATGCCTGGATCATGCAGCAGGTTGCACTTTCTGGCGGCGAGCGGTGGGTGCTGTGGATCGCATTGGCCGGACTCGGTGGGCCAACAATCCTTGCCGCCACCGCCTATGGAGGTTTGGCCGAATGGTGTCTGGGGGCGATTGCCGCAACCTTGATGCTCGCGATCTTCGCGCTCATCGTCCCCCGCTCGGGATGCTGGTCCGCACTTTTTCCAGCCGCTTTTTTTGCGGTCGCGGCGACGGCTTCGGGGCGATTCTATACGTATGAGGATCATCCTCTGTGGCTCTATTGTTTGATCCTTTTATTACCCACAGGGGTCTCGCTTGTGGCACTGCTGCTCGGTGGCCAGCGGCTGGCGACCCAGGTTGTCGCAAGCGCGCTCACGGCGGCGGGGTTGCTGGCCGGGATTGCGTACCGCTTGCTCCTTGCGGGGCAGGAGTAAGGGGGATGTGCGGTCGCTTTAACCTGCGAACGTCGGCCGCAGAGATCGCGCGGCAGTTTCTTCCGGGGGTCGATCTTGAGACACTTCCCCACCTCGAACCTCGCTACAACATCGCGCCGACCCAGCAAATCCTGGCGATCCTTCAGGAGGAGGGTGAGGGAAAATCACCGCAGCTCAGAACGATCCGCTGGGGACTTGTTCCTTCTTGGTCGGACGATCTTTCGATCGGCAGCCGGATGATCAACGCGCGAAGCGAGACGGTGGCCGAAAAACCATCGTTTCGGGGACCCTTCAAGTCGCGGCGGTGCATTATTCCGGCCGACGGTTATTACGAGTGGAAAGAGGAGCACGGAGCAAAGCAGCCGTACGAGTTTTCGCGTCGCGACGGTCGCTTGTTGGCGCTGGCCGGTTTATGGGAGCAGAATGCAAAACTGGGAACGGCGGGAGTACCGCTGCAGACGTGCACGATCCTCACCACTGCTGCGAACGAAGAGGCGAGCATGTTTCATGATCGGATGCCCGTCTTCATCGACCAGGGGGACCTGACGCGGTGGCTCGACCCGAACTTTCGCGACTCGCATCAGTTGCAGGGCCTTCTCCGCCCAGCCCCTGCGGGAACGCTCGTCGCGCGACCTGTTTCGCGGCGACTCAACTGGGTCCGGAACCAAGGCGCTGACCTCCTCGTTCCCTGAGCGCAGGCATTCCATCTACCTCAGTATTGCTTGCGCCTCAGCATTCTTCTTGGGAAGCGTGGATTCCAAGGGGTGGATATTGGCCTGGGCCTTCGGCGTAATGCGTTTGCAAGATGGATTCAAAAGCAGCGCGGGAGGGAAGCCTGACAAAGAGCTCGCGAATTGCTTCATGGCGTGGATGGGAAGCCGAATATTTGATAGCCGTTTTTCGCATCAGCAGCGGTGCCCGCTGCTCGCCATACGTTTGTTCGATCAGCGAAAAATGTTCCCGCATCACTTCGGCCTGTTCCGGCAGGGACGGTGGAGGTGGAAGGGGCTCACCGGCCAGCAGCGCACGGGCTTGGCTGAAGATCCAGGGGTTTCCGATCGCCCCGCGGGCCGCAGTGACTCCATCGACACCCGTCTCGGCAATCATCTGCAAGCAATCGGCGGCGGTGAAGAGATCGCCGCTCCCAAGAAGACTGATGCGGCCATCGATAGAGGTCGAAACCTCGCGGAGAAACGACCAGCGGCTGGGGCCAATATACCGCTGCTGGACCGTGCGACCATGCAAGGTGATCGCCGCCACTCCGGCATCGATCGCTCCATCGAGAATTTCAAAAAAAGCATCCCGCGACTGCGAGCTGTCGTCGATTCCGCGACGCATTTTCACGGTGACTGGCAGGTGGGGAGGAACTCGATCCCGCGTGCGGCGAATAATCTCCAGCGCGACCTGCGGTTGGGAGAGATGAAAACCACCGCGACAGCGACCAAGAACTTTTTTGACCGGACAGCCAAAATTGATATCGATGACGTCGAATCCAGCCGCTGCCAACCGTGCGGCACCCGCGGCAAATTGCTCTGGTTCGGCCCCCATGAGCTGTCCCCCGACAGGATGTTCCTCAGGGGCGATTGCGAGAAAATGCTGAGTTCTTTTGCGGTCCGAAAGTGTCACAAGGAATTGGTCGAGCATGACTTCGCAGAGGGCATACGAGGCCCCCATGCGCCGCGAGATCACGCGCATCGGCAAATCGCTGTACCCCGACAGGGCGGCGCAGACCACCGGAAAACCAATCTCCAGCGGGCCAATCCGCAGTGGAGGAAGCGGAGCGGAAACTTTCTCGGCTGACGGCGGAATCGACACAGAGGGGAGGTTGGCGAGAGTGATCAAAGGAGCGACACTGACACTCGCAGTTTATCTCATTTCTTGAGAGATACGACAACTCACGATGATCGCTCCTCCGCCTCGGTGGCTCGCACCCGTTTTATCGATCCTCCTCGTCACTTGTGTGGGGACCGCGAGCGTTATCGGCCAGGAGACGAAACAGCCCAAGGAGAGCACCTTGCAGATCACGACGACCGTTTGGGGAAAAACACCCCAAGGAGAAGAGGTCCATCTCTTCAAACTCACCAGCGCGGACGGTGCAGCTGTGGAGCTGACCGATTGGGGGGGGACCCTCGTTTCGGTGCACGTGCCCGATACCCAAGGGAAGCTGGCGAATGTCAACCTCGGCTTTCCTGCTCTCGAGGGTTACCTCCAGCGGCACCCTTTTTTTGGCTCGACCGTGGGTCGTTTCTGCAATCGAATTGGCCTCGGGAAATTCTCGCTCGACGGTCGCCAGTACACCCTCGCCACGAACAACATGGGAAACCATCTCCATGGAGGGAACGTTGGTTTTGATGCCCAGCTGTGGCGAGCGACCGAAGTTCGTTTGGAAGATCGTGTCGGTGTGCGGCTTTCGCTTGTGAGTCCCGATGGGGACGAAGGGTATCCGGGCCGCCTCGAAACGACAGCCCTTTACACATGGAACAACGACCACGAGCTGACCTGCACCTTTATCGCCACCACCGACAAGCCGACGGTTGTCAATTTGACGAACCATGCCTACTGGAATCTAGCCGGGGCCGGGAGTGGAAAGATTCTCGAGCACCTCCTCGAAGTGGATGCCGACCAGTATCTCGAGGTCAACGAGACGCTCGTACCGACCGGAAAATTCCTCGATGTTGCGGGGACGCCGCTGGATTTCCGCAAGCCCCGCGCGATCGGCGAGTCGATCGACCAGTTGCCGGCAACGAAGGGGTATGACCATTGTTACTGCGTCCGCGGACCTGCGGGACAATTGCGAAGGGGCGCCCGCGCCGTCGATCCCCGCTCCGGGCGCGCGATGGAGGTTTGGACAACGCAGCCCGGGATGCAGCTTTACACCGGGAATCACCTCGGAGGAAATGCGGCCAGCGGTGGCTTCGGCGGGCATGACGGGTTTTGTCTCGAGACACAGCATTATCCCGATGCGCCGAATCGCCCTGAATTTCCTTCGACGCGGCTGGACGTGGGCCGGGAGCTCCGCGAGACCACGGTCTATCGTTTTCTCGTTGACCGCTGAGGACGCCGCTCAGGTTTGGGGTTTTTGGAGAACGGCGATCGAGACTTTGTAGGCGCGGAAGAGCCACAAGGATCGATGGGCGAGCGGTTTCCAGTGTGCCGGTCGATACCAGGGGGAAAAGAGGCGGAACAAATACTTCAGGGAACTGCTCAGCGGCGAGGGGAGCTTGGCCAAGTCACCGAGAAAATTCGAGGACCGAATGATTTGTCCGGAGACCATCCTCCAGCTCGGAAAGAGCGCTGCAATTTCCGCTGGGGTGGGACGAAAAAGGTTGTCGATCGGATCGGGGTGAAAAGGGTAGCTGTTGGGGACACTCACCACCGCATATCCCCCCGGGGGCAGGAAGCGATCAAACGCGCCAACGAAGGCCCGCCGGTCGGTGAGATGCTCCAGCATGTTGCAGCAGAGGAGCAACTGGGCTTGCTCGGCTGCGAGCCGGTCCTGGAAGGCTCCCTCAAGCGCATCCCCAACAAGGTCCACTCCTTCGTCCGCTTTCATGTCGCAGTGGACAAAGCGGATCCCGCATTCTTCGAGGGGCTTGAGCAAACGCGTGTGGATATGCGGCTGATCAATTTCGCGAAAAGCACGGGTCGAAGAACCGAGGTTGAGGCATTTCGTCCCGGCCGGAAGATCGAGCCCACGAATGATTTTGGCGATCTCTTCTGCTTCCTCGAGTCGCATCGAACGTTTCCTGGAAGGTTCAAACGCGAGCTCGAGGAAGGCTCCTCGAACTGCGATTTTGCTGAATTCTAGTTCCCGATTTCTAGCCTGTCTAAGAGCCTCTCCGAAAAGGGGTCTGGCCCTTTCCATAGGGCAAGACCCGCAGGAACCGCAACCCGCTCCTTTGAAAACTCTATTCTGTTCCCCTCCACGGTCCTACAGGGGGGGGCGCCGTATGGTACCCTCCCGGAAACTGGGGATTCTGGTATCGTTCTCAGGAGAGTTTCAGCCGGCTGGGGAGTTGGTCCAGCCAGAGAAACGCGAGCGAGGGGAAGGATTGCAAGTGCCGGCGCGTCAAGACATCAAGAAGATTCTCCTGATCGGAAGCGGTCCGATCATTATTGGCCAGGCTTGTGAATTTGACTATTCAGGGACGCAAGCCTGCAAAGCCCTTCGTGAGGAGGGTTACGAAGTGATTTTGGTCAACAGCAATCCGGCCACAATCATGACCGATCCAGAGACGGCCGATGCGACTTATATCGAACCGCTCACCTGGCAAGTCGTGGAAAAGGTCATTGCGCGCGAGCGTCCCGATGCGCTTTTACCGACGCTCGGTGGCCAGACCGGATTGAACCTGGCGATGGAGCTCCATCGGCATGGGATTCTTGAAAAATATGGCGTGGAGATGATCGGGGCCAACGCGCAGGTGATCGCGAAGGCCGAAGAGCGCGATCAGTTCAAGACGGCGATGGAGAAGATTGGGCTCGAGGTCTGCAACGGGCGCGTGGTCCACACGCTCGAACAAGCCCGCGAGGTACTGCCGACCGTCGGCCTTCCCTGCGTCGTCCGCCCCAGTTTCACCCTCGGCGGCTCGGGTTCGGCGATTGCTTACAACCGCGATGAATTCGATGCGCTGGTGAAAAATGGCCTCGACCAAAGTCCCATCCGCGAGGTCTTGATCGAGGAATCGATCATTGGCTGGAAAGAGTATGAAATGGAAGTCATGCGGGACATGGATGACAATGTGGTCATCATTTGTTCGATTGAGAACTTTGATCCGATGGGGGTCCACACCGGCGATTCGATCACCGTCGCTCCGGCACAGACGCTGACCGATAAGGAATACCAGCGGATGCGCGATGCTTCGCTGGCGGTGATTCGCGAGATCGGTGTGGAGACGGGAGGAAGCAATATCCAGTTTGCCATTCATCCAACCACGGGGCGGATGATTGTTATTGAAATGAATCCTCGAGTTTCCCGTTCCAGTGCGCTGGCGAGCAAAGCGACCGGATTCCCGATCGCCAAGATCGCCGCCAAACTTGCCGTGGGCTATCGTTTGTGGGAACTGCCAAACGACATCACCAAAAAGACCAAGGCCTGTTTTGAACCGACGATTGATTACGTCGTGACGAAGATTCCGCGTTTTGCTTTTGAAAAATTTCCTGAGGCTGATGCGACCTTGACGACGCAGATGAAAAGCGTCGGCGAGACGATGGCGATTGGGAGGACGTTTAAGGAATCACTCCAAAAAGCGCTTCGCGGTCTTGAGATCGGAGTTTTCGGACTTGGCTCTGATAGCAAGGATCGATGGGGAACGGACGACGCCCCCGATCTCGATGAGATTCGTTCGCGGTTGAGCATCCCGGGAGCGGGGCGAATCTTCTTTATTCGCTATGCGTTCCTTGCGGGCCTGAGCCAGAAAGAGATCTACGACCTCTCGCGGATCGATCATTGGTTCCTCGATTCGATTGCGCAAATCGTCGAGATGGAGAAACAACTCCGTGCGATCCCCGGCTTGCATGATTTGACAGCCAATGAAATTCGCGCGGCCAAACGGGCGGGGTTCTCCGATCGCCAGCTGGGGCACATTTTTCACAAAACGGAATTGCAAGTCCGCGCGCGACGAAAAGAGCTTGGTGTCGTGCCGGTCTTCAAAAGCGTCGATACATGCGCGGCAGAGTTCGAAGCCTACACACCGTACTATTACAGCACCTATGAACAGGAGAGTGAGGTCCCCAGAAAGACCTCCAAGCCGCGCGTGATGATTCTGGGCGGCGGCCCGAATCGGATCGGGCAAGGAATCGAGTTTGATTACTGTTGCTGCCATGCGAGTTTCGCCCTGCGTGAATTGGGGGTCGAAAGCGTCATGGTCAACAGTAATCCGGAGACTGTCAGCACTGATTATGACACCAGCGATTTGCTCTTTTTTGAGCCCCTCACGATCGAAGATGTGCTCAATATCTGCGATGCGGTCGAGCCCGATGGAGTGATTGTCCAGTTCGGTGGGCAAACGCCTTTGAATCTAGCCCGCGGCCTCAAGGATGCGGGTGCACCGATCATCGGGACACCGGTCGAGACGATCGAAGCGGCCGAGGATCGGGAATTGTTTCAAAAGCTGATTCATGCACTCGGACTCCGCCAACCACCCTCGGGGATCGCGCGGACGATGAGCCAGGCCCGCGACGAAGTCAAACGAATTGGGTATCCGGTCCTTGTTCGTCCGAGCTTTGTGCTTGGCGGACGGGCGATGGAAATTTGCTACGATCAGGCTCAATTCGATCGCTTTGTCGCCGAAGCGTTCGTCGTTGCCGAGGGGCAGCCGGTGCTCATTGATCGCTTCCTTGAAGACGCCGTCGAAGTCGATGTCGATGCCCTGTGCGATCCTCAGCGAGCGGTCGTGATGGGGATCATGGAGCACATTGAGGAGGCGGGGGTCCATTCAGGAGACTCCGCATGCGCGATACCGCCGTTCAACCTCCCCGAGAAAGTCCTCGATGAAATTCGTCAGACGACGATCAAGCTGGCGGCAAAGCTGGGGGTCGTCGGTCTGATGAATATTCAGTATGCGGTGAAGTACGAAGACGAAGAGCCGCTCGTATATATTCTCGAAGTCAATCCGCGCGCCAGCCGGACGGTCCCCTTTGTTGCCAAAGCGACGGGCGTTCCGGTGGCAAAGCTGGCGACGAAGATCATGTGGGGCCGAACCCTGCAGCAACTCGGCATGACCGCCGAACCTCAGCCGCGGCATGTCTCGGTCAAAGAGAGTGTTTTTCCGTTTCGGAAATTTGCGGGTGTCGATATCGTCCTCGGGCCTGAGATGCGGTCGACGGGGGAAGTTATGGGGATCAGCCAGACATTTGCGATGGCATTTGCCAAGAGCCAGCTCGCCGCCGGAACCGTCCTTCCGGAAAAGGGAAATGTTTTTCTCAGTCTCACTTCGCGGCATAAGGATCGCGTCGTGGAACTCGGACGCAACCTTGTCGACCTCGGCTTTTCGCTGCTGGCGACGACCGGGACCGCAGAACGTCTGGAAGAAGGGGGCGTTCCGGTGACCCGCGTTCGTAAATTGGCCGAAGGTCATCCGAATTTGATCGATTACCTCAAGAACGATGACGTCCAGCTCATTATCAACACCCCCAGCGGGAAAGGGGCGCGGACCGACGAAGGAAAGATTCGCGCGACCGCCGTCCAGAACGGCATCCCGTGCATCACGACAATTACCGCGGCAACAGTGGCGGTGCAGGCGATGCAAGCCCAGCGTGAAACGACCATGGAGGTTCAATCCCTGCAAGATCGGTATGCCGAGTCAAGTCCTGCCGCAGGGAACTCCTGATTCCCCGCCGAAGGACGCGGGCGACTCCGCTGCGGTTGTCTATTGCCAGCGCGCCGCCAGAGGCTTCAAGGTAAGGCCTTGAACCAGGATCGAAAAAACGACGACAACGTATGTGAATTCGGTGAGAAGGAGTAGCTTCCTTTGAGCAGCATCGAAGGAAACCAGACGGCGACGAACCGGGCGATCAGCGTGACGGGAATCACAAAGAGCCCAGCCAGGAGATTCTGACCGCTGAACCGGATTGCGAGGATCTCCAAGCCGATCAAGACAAAGAGAAGAGCATTGAGGATCTCGTATGGCGTTTGGAAGACGAATGTAGCGAAAATTAATGAAGCTGAAGAACGCCGCTATTGAGATAAGAATCGAGAACAAATTGAACATGCTCATGATTATCTGCTCAGCCAAGAGATCATCGGTGCCCCGCCCCGATCGTGGGACCGGCCCCCTGCAGTTTATACTGATCACGCTTCCCAAGACCATCGTCAGCGAACCGGATGACCGGAGGATTGTGAAAACATGGATCTCTTTGATTTTTTCTTCCCCGAGCAGGCGCAAGCGACTCATCTGCGGAAGATCGCCGCACGGCAAACACTCGCTTCAGCACGCCCGCAAACGTCCCTGCAGCCGTCCGAAGAGCTCGCGGCGCTCAGGACTGATGTCAAGTTTCTCACACTTGTCTTGGCTGTGATCCTCAAGCGACTCGCAGAGACAAAGACGATGAGTTTGAGCGACGTTCAAGACCTCATGAAGGACCTCGACGGTCTTGACAACGTTGCCGACAGCGGCCTCGAGCCGAGCGTGCTGCGAGGACTGGTCGGGTTGCTGGAGCAGGATCAGGATGCGCAAGCGGCAGATGCCAACGTCCTCGAATCGATTGCCGAAATCCATCGCCGTTACCGGCCGTGATGTTCGTTCACTCCTGCGCAGACAAAAGTCCCTTACAGATCGATCCGTCCGAAGATCGAGGCCTGTTGGCAGGTTCCCGCCCCCGCCGCCCCGCAGCCATTACCGAATCGCCGCCTGGGAGTGGATAGTGCGGCGAACAGTTTTATTGTCCTTCGAAAATATTCCAACTTATCGAATGCCGCTGTGCCAATAAAAACTTCCAAAATGGCTCCAAATAAAGTCGACCTTTATAGAGCCTATCCGAAAAGGGGTCAGACCCTTTGGAGGCAATTC
>Ga0169931_10006369_pt1 | contig 17825 bp, 15 predicted proteins | sample Kivu_15m_20L_FD_129675 | JGI IMG/M metagenome (GOLD analysis project Ga0169931, IMG submission 129675) | Freshwater microbial communities from Lake Kivu, Western Province, Rwanda to study Microbial Dark Matter (Phase II) - Kivu_15m_20L... | ecosystem: Environmental > Aquatic > Freshwater > Lake...
AAATACTTGGTTCCTGGAGAATTAACTATAACTCAATTTATCGCTATTTTACGAAAGCGATTAAGTGTTAATCAATCAACATCAATATATTTATATAATCCGGATAACAAAATAATTATATCTGGGACCAATACTATAGAACACCTTTATAATAAATATAAGAATGAGGATGGATTTTTATATATTGAATATTGTGGGGAGAATGTATTTGGTTAAAATTGATAATAAGTTGAACCTAATATAAAACTCACAAATAAAAATTGATATAAAATATTATTGAAACATAATATTTTATATTAATGTCCTCTATTTTTGCTCTCGATGATACTAATGTATATGATGCCAATCGTATGGCACTGCTTTGTCTAATGTATGACAAGGCTAACGGACGCGCAAAGGATGCCAAACAAACTATCCTTGCACATATCAAGACCCTTGGCTATGAACCATTTAACCCAAATGATGTTGATACAGCGGTTTATAAGATGGCTATTAAACTGAAGATTCCACGGGACCAAGTTAAAAGCACTCCCGAATGGCTTGCTGAAATGGGTGATACTAGGGCGAGGGAATTTGGCGCAATGAGACTGGAACAACTTAATGAATTTGTCAAATATCCCAATCTGCTCAAGTTTTATACCGCCCTAACTTGGGGTGAATTGGCGCGACTTGGTTATACGCAATGTTATTAACAAAAAAATTGATTTATTTATATTCAAAATATAATATATATTATATAATGTATGTTCTATATCAACTATTTGATGGCATTATTGACCGAATTGAAACGTTTTCAACATTAGATAAAATAATAGAATTTGAACGCGATGATTCAGATTGGCTTTATCGTATTTATCCACAAGATTTCATTCCATATGATGATTATATTAAAGATGCTGAATTTATATCGTGGGATTATGCAAATCAAAATATTAAAACAAAATATGATAGTACCGTGTATAAATTAAAAAAAGTATGTGAATGGGGTAGAGATAGAAATGTAAATGGCGACTGGGAATACATACCGATTATGAGTTACGTTGACGATGGTTTGGTTGCTAATATTTTTGCTGAAATTAATTATTCACGTAAAATATTCATTTAAAATTCGTTTAAAAATAATTTTTAGAAAATATATAAATTTTTTGTAAATTTTTGAATTTTAAAAAGATTTTTATAGAAATCTATTTTCCTATGGGGACTTTGTCTGACTCCCCCCCCTCAACTTTCAATAAAATGATTACTTTTTGGGTGTAATCGACCGCTATGCGGTGAGCAATAAAGTTCGCCTGTCAAAAAGTACACTTTTTATTATCAAAGTCTGCTATTTTAAAATAGCAATTTTTGCCTAAATTTGCCATTTTTTGCCATTTTTTGCCCAAAATTGCCTTTTTTTGCCAATTTATTTTAAGATAAAAATATCCTATTATAATACGTAATATTACGTATTATAACAATATATTATATATAAAATGTTATATTAAAAGTTAATAATTTAATTAAAGATAAATATATAAGTATATATAATGGAAAACACATATAAATGTGATTTTTGTAAACAATACTATAAGACAACAAATACTTTAAATAAACATATTAAAACAATGCATTCAAGTGAAATTGAACCTGAACCACGTAATATTATATGTGAAGATTGTAATAAAGATTTTGCTAGTACACGTAATTTAAGACGTCATTATGAAATATGTAAATTACGACAACAACGAATGGACACTTTAAAAAAAGAAAATGAAAAACTTAAATTAGATATGATTAAAAAAGAAGAAGAATTTAAAAATGATATGGCAGAATTGAAGAAAATGATGAATGACCTATTAAATAAGAACTGTAAAATGCACTATAAAACATTGCAAAAAATAAATAACTCTGCCGGGCGAGATTTAAATAATGGGATAATTAATAATAATACCATAAATATAATGGCATTGGGACACGAGAATATTGATGACGTTTTAACTAAAACCGATAAATTAACCATTTTAAATAAAAAAGAAAATGCTCTCCCATATATGATTGAATTAGTGCATTTCAATGATAAATTCCCACAATTTAAGAATATAGCCATAACAAATATGCGCACAACATTTGCCCATGTATATGACCCAGATAATAAGGTGTTTAAAATGGTCGATAAAGATGAACTAATTGATGAATTAATTGATTACCGAGTATGTGATATTGAAGAATATTATATGCAATATAAGAATGAAATAGAAAAACCAGTTCGTGATAAAATAGAGGAGTTAATTGAACACCGAGGGGATAATGAGGCAACTAAAGGTAAGATTAAATTGCTATTATTTAACAATCGCCATAAAATAGAAGTTTAAAATATAAAATATATTAATGGACAGATTTGATGAAATGTTAAAAATGTATGAACATATACGAAGTTATTTTAAGCCAGTATATAGTTGGTATGACTACTTTAATCCGTTTTATACCAAACCAAAAAAAGAACCATATATATTGATAGCTGATTTCCATCCTAATTATATAGATAGAACTAAAAATGATGAGATGATACAAGTATCAATGATGCACGCACTACATAGTCAGTATAATGTGATATATGGAAATTTATATATATTATATGAAAGAGAAAAAACACATACCTATGAGGAATTTAATGAACGTTGTAAATTAATAGAAAAATATTTAAAATCAGCTTGTAGATTGAATCGTTGGGATATACGAACGGAACGAATAACAGTACACGATGAAATTATACATAAAAATTATAAAGAGTATGATTTCTCCACATATAGATTTAAAGTAAGTATCACAGAAAAATAATTAAAATCTACAATCCATTACTTCTTTTACTAGGTCTTCCAAATTATCGCAATAATATTTACTATTTTGTTGAATACGTATATTATTACTCTTCCCGATGCAGGCAGTGTCAACCTTTGCATTATTCCCTTCAATAACATTAACAATATGGGGAGGACAAATATATATACAATATTCTGGGAAGGTATTGAGAGATTCCATACAACGATATAACTGCCAGGGTGCAGGTGGTGGGACCATAACATTATCCCTATTAATAATTACATCATAGTGAATTTTCTCTTTGTGCAATTTACGAATAGCAATATTGGTTAATTCTTTGCCATAATTAGACACAACCCCAATACGGATATTTTGTTGTCGCAATGTTTCAATCAACTCACCTGCACCAGGGATAACATTTACAGATTGTAATTTATCAGCCATTCCATTTACTGCCTTGGTGAAAAACTTGGCATAATCCTTAATACGATAGAACTTCTCTAAATGATTGAATTGGTTGATATCATCCCCATTAATATAATGCCTAATATGATATGACTCAATTTGTCTTGACGCTGACTTGGTTGCATCAAATGGAATTCGAGAATTAATATCAATCAATGTCCCAGTCAGATTAAAAATAACAGCAGATTTACCGCAAAAGTGTTGTATTGTTAGTTTAGCCATTAATATAATAGGTTAAAGGAATAGTGAATATAATTATCAATTTTTATGTATCGTTGATATTTGTGTTGAGGACAATAAAATCTCCGATTTATAAGTGCTGATTCCTTGTCGCACACCACATTTATTCTCATTCGCGTTCACATTAAATTGATTGAGTGTAGATGATACACAATAAATAATTATAAAAATATTATATGTGTCACGGGTAATCTTTTTACAAAGTCAATAAAAACCGTTTTTGAATATTCGGGTCGCATAAATATTATATATTATATATTATATGAGTAAATTGTATATATATACGCGTAAAGATGCTTATATTAATGGTGTAGAACAGAATTATGATTTAATACCGAAATTATTTCATAATGAAACAATATATAAATTAAGAAAATCACCCGCAGATGAAGACGGATTGCAATTATTAAATCAAGTTTTAACTGATATTAAAGACAGATTTAGAGAAGCACACAGCGATCAAGAGATGAATAAATTAAATATATATAGATTTTTATTATTTGAATATGAATCGGAAATATTAACAAAAGTAAAATTTAGTTATATAAATGAAGATAATAAACAACATATAATTGATTTTATGAATATTATGATTGAACAAAATCAATTGGTAAATTCATCAGATGAATTAGAAATAGATAATTTTATTACATATTTACTTAGAGCTCATGAGGATATGGAATATGGTTTATATTTTTCTTTTAAAATTGCGCGAAATGATGATCATTTCTATTCACAAGCTCTTGATGTTCAAACACCCACACGAGATTTAATTTACTTTGAAGAATTTACTAATATTGCTCAATTTGTTTTTATGTGGAAAGAATTTTTTATGAGTAATGAAACTTTTTCAATGGATTTATTATATGCTAATCAAGGATGGCAATATGGTGCTATATCAGAAGATTCAATTATTTTTAATCAACTCGACTTGGATGATTTTATTGCTCAAATATTTCAAGGATTAGATCTTCAAGAGGGAGAACTAATCTGTCAATTACCATTACCATATAATTTATTTAAATTTATGTATATTAGTAAAGGTATACCGTTCAGAAATAAATATTTAAAATATAAAAAGAAATATTTAGAATTAAAAAAATATTTGAAAAAATAATTACTCTTCTTGTTGTATATGTGTTCGGCGCTATTCGCGAACCAGAAGAGAGCCCATATATTTGAGAACGGTCTTACCATTTTCAAATACCGATGCTCACATATGTGTTGAGGACAATAAAATCTCCGATTTATAAGTGCGGATTCCTTGTCGCACACAACATATGCTAAATTCTAACCATCCGGAGGATGGTTAGAATTTAATACTATTATAAGCGTGGGAATAATTAAATAGACCCAGTAATAAACTTAAATTGCATTACTCTATCTTTTACAACCCGGGGAATAACCAGTCTTATTTTTTTATATTTTATAATATTGTTATTAAAATAACTCTTATCCACTATTAGGTTCATTATAATGGTGTCATTCTCGGTTGATGTATAATAAATGTTCAAATATTCTTTTATTATAATATTAAATATATATTCTTTTGCGTTCTCATCTGTTTTAGCAATAAATATAAATGGAACATTACTATTAAATACTCTCTTATATGCATCTATAAATGATTTTATATAATCGATTGAATATATAACTTTATTACATAGATAAGAACGGTTATACATATAATACCAATTATGGGGATAAATATATGGTGTGTCAATAAATATATATTTTAATTCACAATAGAATATAATTTTAACTTTATTGCTAAATAAATAATTTATATTGTTTTTATTGATATGTATTTTTAATCTTAATGTTGATTTCCCAAAAAAGTTAATATCATTAATAACTTCTTCTTGTTCAATTTCCATTTCGCCATATGGGACATTTAAATTTAATTCTATTTGACCACCACGTTTTATCATACTATCAATTGTTATATGCCACAAATGTAAATTATGGAAAACATCATTATATGGCACAAATCCTGCCAAATTAAAAAAAGATTCCTCTATTTCTCGCTCATCGGCTTTGGAACCCATCTACTATTATAATGTAGGATTTTTTTATAACAATTTTTTAAGACGTAAATATTTCATTTTATATTTAAGATATTTTTGCTGTACATCAAGTAAAGGGTCATATTCATCCGTTGTTATACCACTTTCTTTTCCCATTTTTATTATATGTGTCTCGGGCGATTCGAAAACCGTTTTCGAATCTTCACGGACCAAAAGAGCGCCCGAACATTCAGAAACGGTATTACCGTTTCTGAATGGCGGGTCGCACATATTACCTTTTTCATCTAATATTTTATTTTTTTGTAATTCATCCCTCATTTTATTAAAATCTTGTTGTCCTTCTATTGATAGCTGTCTACTAATTCTAATCTGCTCTTCTAATTCAGGAGTTTTAATCTTTTTCTCGGGTTGTGCAGAACATCCAAATAAGTAAAAAATACTATCAACAATATTGATATCGTCAATATGATTTAATAATGTTTGCATATCAGATGGACATAGCATTATCATATTTTGTTTACCAACTAATATGGGCATACAATCTTCTTCTATAGGGAATAAACTGTCTTTCATCATATCTTTTTTAATTATATTAACATCATTTAAAATTATATCTTTCTCATCCATATTCTCAATGAATTTAGGTATTAATTTATTAGTCCTAATATTTATTATATTGGCGTAATTCACATTAAAATAATATAAACCCATTTTATGGATAGTGCTATAATTTGAATGTTGAAATATACCATTAAATTGAAATTTAAGATTTGGCATTGTTTGACCCTTTTTATATAATTTAACGTCAATATTTGTATATGCTTGAAAAATATCCATAAACGTTAAGTCTTTTGTAAAATTATTATATAATGAATTATAACTTTTTTTCATATCATCCAATATACTCATATCAGTCATTGGACTAAAAAGATTTATATTTTTAATTGATGTATCCCACAGTGATTCAAAATTTTCAGTAAATTTAGTATTACTAATTATGAAACTAATTAAATCCCGTTGACTATATGATTTACTGAAGAATCCTACAAGATTTTTTTTACTTTTAATATATAATGCATTTATACATTCCATTATCAATATATCCAAAAAATCAACTAAACGACGGTCTCCAGATTTAATTTTACCAGATAATATATCATTATAGTGATTATATACAAAAATGTCTCTTATTGACAATTTTATTTTTGTTTTTATTTTATCACTTGATTCTTTTAAAGCCCTAATATTATCTTCTTCAACTAATTTAATAATATTAGTTTTTAATGTTTTATTAAATCTTAAATTATTTATACTATTAACATCTCCGTTAACATATGCTCTTACATCTTTTTGCATTATTTTTAATGCTTTAACAATCCATATATGAACAGTTATATGCATTGTTTTACTATATTCAGTAAATGTTATAAATGAATTGGTACTTTTAATTGCAGTTGTTCTCTCGTGAGTCGCTTGTCTCCCCGTATGAGCTAAAAAATAATATTCCATATTACTATTATTCAGATTTTTTTATATCAAATAATTCGGGATGATAGTTGTCATCCATAACTGTTGTATTGAACTGAGTGCATTCAAACTCCTTAATTTGATATAATTTAAACTTGGTCTTATTTATACGTTCAAAAATCTCAACCAAGTGATAGCAGAGAATAAATTCAATAATCATCTGTCTTACACTCTCATTTGAAATAGTAATAATATATGATGCCAAATAGAAATAAGCACATATAATTAATACCACATATCGCCTCCATCTTTTGAAATTCTCTTCAGTGTAATTATTAACCAATTTCTCCACAATTTTGTACAATTCCGGCTTGTATCTATACACCATATCAAAAGTATATTTTGAATTTATAACTAGCATTGATGATACCAACAATCGAATAAGAATATCAAAATAAAAAAGATTTGTAGACATACACCACGCCATAATAATATCAATATGGGTTCTCAAAATAATAGCAATAATCGATACCAAGAAATAGGTAAATGTATTGAGAGTAAATGAGCTTTTCAATATAGCCCAGATGATTTGCTCTGTATAACCGAACATTACCATATAGTTAATGGATTATAATGTGGATTAATCAATTTTTATAAAAAGGCTATGTAAAGCCTTTTTATAAAGGTTAATTGGGGTTGATAGGAAAATTATAATTTTCCTATCTCCCAATCAATTTTTATTAAATAAATATATATTGTGGCTTGTAAATAACAATACCATAAGACTTGAGATAAGTAAATATAGGCAATGTAAGATATACTCTCATTATATCATTAATTGTAATTTTAACTGGATTCAATTTAGTGTGTCTATACAGTGTCAAAATATAATGCATCATCTGAAAGTTCTTCCTACGACAAGCAAACAAAAAGCAATCATCAATATTATCATTATTAATATACTTTATCACATTACCATAATTATTATCAATAATAGCATTGTAGACCATTTCCGCCTCGATGGTATTCATTAATATTTAATAATAAGATATTAGTATAAAAAAATATCAATTTTTCTTATTATTATAAATCAATAATTTAACTCTATCCCGTGTTATATTATCATCACCACGTTCTCTAAATAAATTCTCCAATATATCTTTCGCTTTTGGGTCCAATCTCTCACCTAATTCCTCGTAAAACTCCTCAATATCACAAACCCTGTATTCAATAATATCATTTATTGCTTCTTCTTTATCAACCACCTTAAATTTATTACTATCAGTATCATATAAATGGGCTTCATTGTGTCGATTATTTGTTATAAATATATTTTTAAATTGTGGATAATTATCATTAAAATGAACCTTCTCAATAAGATGATATAATGCATTATTTTTCTTATTTAATACTTCCAGTTTTTCAGTAGTATTAAATAGAGCCGGGATATTCTCATTCCCGAGTGCTATTATATTTACATTATTTATAGTGCCATTGTTTGTATTATTACTAGTATTATTACTTGTATTATTACTATTTGTATTATTACTATTTGTATTATTACTATTATTTATCATCTTTTGTAATGTTTTTGGATGAATCTTATTACGCGTGTTTAATAGTTCAGTTATACGCTCTTTTAATATATCTAAATCGGATTTTAGTTTTTCATTTTCCTTATCGTACTCTTGTTTCTTTTTGCATCGATTCATATTAATATGTTTATATAAATAGTCAGACCTCATAAACTGCCTCAAACAATAAGTACATGTAAGTCCGACAGTTGTGTCGTCTGTTATACTTTCCAAATCGCTGGCGGAGTTTGGCGGAATTTTGGCGGAGTTTGGCGGAGCGCTGGCGGAGTTTGGCGGAATTTTGGCGGAATAGTCAGGATGTTTCTTATTAATATGCTTGTGAAGACTTTGTCGGTGTTTATATTTTAAACCACAAACATTGCAATCGTATGATTTTGGAATGTCCATATATATGCTTCATAAAAAATATTCCTTTATAGTCATTAAAAAATATGGCTTCAAACGTCAGCCAATGGCTGACGTTTGAAGCCATATTTTTTGCGGGAGAGAGAGACGGGATAACGCCCATAGGAAAATGGTTTGTATAAAAATCTTTGTAAAATTTGTAAAATTTGTAAAAAATTTATATATTTTTCAAAAACCATTTTTAAACGAATTATTCTAAAAATAAAAAATTTGAAACAAAATTATATTAACATCAACTTCAATCAATTTAATGAAAAAACCATATTATAGGTATGAAAAAATGACCAAAAGAATACATCCCGATTGGCTCCCCTTTTTCGAAAGCAAAAAACAAGATTTAATAAAAATATTCAAAATATTAAATGACCAACATATTTCAAACCTAATCTACCCCAAAAGACAGGATATTTTCCGAGCACTTTTCTACAGTTCGCCGAAAGATATCCGTCTAGTAATTTTAGGTCAAGACCCTTACATATCCGAAGAATACGGTAAACCTCAGGCAATGGGTCTATCATTTAGTATCCCAAAAATACATCGTAAAATCCCACCATCATTAAAAAATATATTTAATGAAATTAAAAATTGCTATCCAAATTACATTATACCAAAACACGGATTACTTAAAAGATGGGCAAGAAAAGAGAACATATTAATGCTAAATTCTGCTCTCACCGTGATAGCAGGTAAATCAAATAGTCATATGAAAATATGGGAAGATTTTACAAATAAATTAATAGAATGGTTTCAGGAAATTAATGATGGAACAACTTTTTTACTTATGGGTAATTTCGCCAAAAGTAAAAAAACATTAATATGCACAAAAAAACATACCATATTTGAAACTGCACATCCATCCCCACTTAGTGCACACACCGGTTTTAATAATAGTATGATATTTAAGAAGATTGATGAACACCTTATAAATCAAGGGAAACATCCAATTGAATGGTAATTGTGGTGTGTGCAATTTTTCACACTACATTTTTTTATAAATATATATAATAAAAATGTCTTATTATTCAAACTATGATTATGATGAGGAAGATTATTCATATCAATCTGACCAAACTCCCAAAACGTATCCTTTTAGTAAAGTTATATCAGAAGGCGAATTTCAAAATTTATTTACTATTTATAATGAACGTAACTATGATGATTACAGACACGAAGAATATGACGATAATAATGGTGAACCCGACCAATTTTATAAAGAGGATGATATTATAATGCCTTCTGAACAAATTGAAGAATTATCTCGCACATCATCGTATAATGATGAAAAATTAACATTATTTCATATATATGATGGTTATTTATCAGCAGAGTATGGAGCAAGTATAGATATTCCAAGTTCATTTACTAAAAATATAAATCCACGGTCTGGATTTAGATTATTAAATGAATCACAAATTACAGCAGATTCAAATGGTAATGCTAAAAATTTTAAAGAATATATTCAAACTGTATTTTTATTAGCTGAATTTCTTAATTCACCCGGAGATGATTCAACTTATATGTATTTTGGTCCACCTAAACACGCAACCGCATTATATTTTATTAAAAGAAATGACTATATAAAAGCATATTATATAAATACAGGTGAAGGGTTAGATGAGACCAAATTAATTGGTTCATATTATGAATCCGGACAATATATATATTTACCCCGTGACAAAGAGTTATTAAATTCATTTATTCAATATTTAAAGCCTTTTATATTTTATCGCTATGTTTCAAGTTGTTCAAGATTGATGTTTAACTTTATGATGAATACTGTTTTCTACTATTGTGATAATATTTATTTGGAAAGTTATTTTGAGTATGATAGTGATGTATTGGTTGAAATATTTAATGACCCACCTAACTTATTTAATTCATATGAAAGTTTAACGGCGTTCTATGCTTATTTTGATAAAACTATTATGAATAGCGGTGGTGTTAAAATATACTATGAACTATTAAATAAATTATTTAGTAGAATAACATTAGAAAAAATAATAAAAATATTTAATATTTTTAAAACATCTGTATCTAGAAATATTACAGCTACAGAAAATAATATTAATAATATTCTTAAGATATGGAATGGATTTAAGTTTACTGAATCAGATAGACAATTAAATAATTATATTACTACTGCATTAAATAGTTTTAAAATTAAAAGTCATGATAAGAAATTATTATTTGAGATACAAAAATCTGGTACATGTACATATAAGTCGTGTTTAGTAGCGTGGTTTATTCATATGATGGAAACCAACGTCCCAAGTATGATACCCCTTTATTATAAAGCACTAACTGTAAGATTATATACTATATTACAAGGATTTATCGGCGAGTCTCATTATATATATTCTATCAATAAGAATTCACCAAACCCAGCATTAATATATAACAAACTAGTAGAAGATAAAATAATACCATCTTCTTTATCATATTATAACATTATGAAAACATATAATATATTAGTAGATAGTCAACATTCGACCGAGACGTATTTTAATCTTACAATTGATGTATTTACTGTTCCATTTGAATTAAATAAACGGTTTATTAATGATATTCGTAATAAAAAAAATATATTAATGGAAATTGTTAGAGCATATGAAGGATTAAATAATAAAGAACATTATATGGTTCACGCGAAATATGAATTTGCGTTATTATCTATGTTATGGGAGTGTTATTTTCATCGTGAGAAATGGGAAGAAGAATTCAAGCCAATAATTGAAGATTTTAAATTAATAAATTTAAACAAGGATATTATACTATTATTTACAAATATGCCCATTAGATATGAATTAACAATAGACGAAATCAAATTTATTTTTATGATGAATTATTATCATAATATGTATACTAGTATTTATTCAGAAGACAAATCACCACCAAAATTTATAAGATTAAGAAATGAATGTGAATTATGGAAGTATTATTCGATAAAATATACTAATTATAATAAATATGATAGAAATGCACGGTATGACCCTTTAATTATTTATAATAATAATGCAAATCTTTACATAAATTTAAATATTATAACAAAGCCATATGTAACAACTCGTGGTTCATCAGAAGATACGAGTACATTTATCATAAATTATATAGTAGATAAAACTCAAGGAGAATTTAATATATTTAACATACATAATTTGAATAATTTATTACCACATATTATACAAAAATTAAAAGACTGTTCCATAGATAGTGATATGATATCACTAAATAATGAATGGGATTTAAAGTCCTTATATAATGTTTATCTTACGTTTTATCATTTATTTAATATTGATGAACGCTATAAGATTATATATAATATAATTAAAAAATTAGATGAAAATAATATAACACCTAATGCAGATGTTATTGTCGGTTTATTAAATACAATTGGTGATATGTATTATATGGTAGAATTTGGTGGTAGTACATCAATAAATTCTATGCATCATCTATTCTATCCAGAACAACTTCGTAATTATTTTTATTTTGATTATTCAAATATACCAGATAATAAGAAAACATTAATTCAGTATAATGAAGAAATATTAAAAAATATTAAAATTATTTATGAACAACTTAAACCATACACTGAGTATAATAAAGATATTATAAATAGATTATTTTTAAATATGAATAAAAAATTAACGAGCGATTTAGTAATAGTAAATAATATTGATAATACTATTAATTTTACATATAATAATGAAAATATTACTGAGAAAATAATACCGCGATATCATACGCAATCATTATTATTATCGTATTTTATAATACCTAATCGAAGTGAAGTATATCACACAGATAATTATATAATTATCATTCAAGATAAAACATTGTATGAAAATATTAAACAAAAAGATGATTTAGAGTTAATAAATAATACTATTTATCAAAATCAGCCATTTGAAAAAAATTTATTATTTATTTTTAAGAAAAAAATAATATCTTTGGTTGAAGGACAAGGAATCCACACTTATAAATCGGAGATTTTATCGTCCTCAACACATAGTATGATTGATACTGATAATATTATGATAAATAATGTTATGTATAGTTTTACCAATAATGTAAGTAAATATCCGTTTTTAATAAATGCACCACAAAACTCTTTAAATTTTGTGAATGTTAATAATAATAAATTTAAATTTATTTCATTTTTTTATGAAAATATAGTAGACCATCGCTTACTAAAGAATTCAGTTTATAAGGCAGATAATACACGATATTATTATGGTGAATTTATTATCAAGTCAAATCATATAACTCCATATTATAACGAATATAATATTGGATTTTTAAAGAATGTAAGGAAAGAAAAATATGGCGAGTTTTTATATAAGAAAGTTATTATAAATAATGATGATATACATAATATTACAAATAATTTAGAATATAACCAAACAGATTTTGATAAATTAGAAGGATTATTTAATCAGGGTAAAGAAACAATTAATGATGTATTAAGGAATATACTAATAAATAAAACTCCATCTATGGATTCAAAGTTAAAATTTATAAAATGGTTAAATAAAGATGCAAAAAATTTTATTGAGAGAATAAATAATATTCAATGTAAAACAAATTGTGATGACAAACCACAAGTTGAAGTAATTGATAGGATTATTAAAGGATTTGATATTTTAAGAAAACGTTTAATAGAAAGAATTAATTATAATTATACTACTATAAATAGTTTATTTTCATTTATTAATTATAATTACCGTATATTATCATTATTATTACAAACAAATAGTATGATAGATTCTCTTTTAGCATTAAAGAAAATAATAAATAAATGTACTAAATTATCATGTCATGATATTTATGAAATTGCGGAATTATTTAATAAGAGAGAAAATAATCTTACCATTATTGAGGGTATGGTAGAAATTATATTTGGAAGAGTATTGAGACAGGAACAAATTGATAAAGTAAGAGAAATGTTAAGTGATTATAAAACAAAAATACGTAGAGTACATCAGTTTATGATGGCAAAAGGGAAGAGTTCAGTTATTACTCCAATATTAGCATATACCTTTATTAGTATGGATAAACCGGTTTATATAATTGTACCAGAACATTTAATAAAACAAACAAAAAACACATATATAGATTATTCTCAGTTATTTGGTGTAAAACCAAATATAATGTCAGATGCAACATTAAAACAGCAGTTTTTAGAAAATAAATATGATAAACAGGGTATTTACTTGTTTGATGAATTTGATAGTATGTATAACCCACTCCAAAGTAATTTCAATATTATCAATAATACACCAAAACAAATTGATATGAATTTAGTTGATAGAATTTATGATATAACCATTAAATCTATAACATCTGATAAACCATTGTCTGATAAGCAATATAGTTTGGAAAAAGATATATTTGATATTGTAAAATCACAACAACATATTAAGAATGTAACATATGGTATGAGTGTTATTAATGCAACAAAGAACAGAATATGCATACCTTTTAACCGACAAGATAGTCCAAATGAAGGTTCTAATTTTAGTTCATATATATTATCATTGGTATTAACTATAATGTATTATAAAGATAAAAATTTGCGGACACAATTTATTATAGATGAAAATGATATTATTTATATTGATAGTATTAATAAAAGATTAATAAATAAGATAATAGCAGAACAACAAATAGTAGATTTTGATTATAAAAATATGTCATTAAAAGATAAAATTAAAATATTAAGAAAAACAAAACCTATTATAATATCACCAAAGTTATTTCAAGAATATCTTCATTTGATTTGTATCAATTTTGGTATAGCTGATAATATACTCAACTGTTCATTTATAGATATAATTTCAATGGAATGCGATTGGCAAGTTGGATATTCTGGTACAACCAATATAAATTTAAATATTCCCACATTAGATGAAAATCCATATAGGAAATATAATACTGAAATTATAAAAGATATTGATAGTAATAATGTTGATATTGCAATGTTAACTCATAATAGTATTATAAAATTCCCAAATAATAATAAGCTCGAAATGTTAAAAAATATAATATTAATGAATTTTGATGTGATTATTGATGCTTGTGCCATATTTAGGGATTATTCTAATGAAGAAATAGCTGAAATATTATATAAATTAAAAAATAGACCGGTTAAATATTTAACTAAAACAGATGTATTAATGGTTTACAATGGAGAACATATATATGATATAAATATAGAAGACCCAGTATATTATTTTAGTCAACGTCATATTGTAGGGATAGATATTATGAATCAATCTACCTCTTTACAAGGGATTGTAATGGTAGATGATAATAATACATACACCCAGGTAGCCCAGGCAATGTATCGTATGCGTAAATTAAACAAAGGTCAAACCTGTATGTTCGGATATGTTGGGAATGAGAGTTATAATACATCAGAAGATATCCGTAAAATGCTATTGAGAAACGAGGATTCATATGTAAAAAATTATGAACCATTATTATATCTCCAATATATGAAATATTACATACGTAGCAATATTAATAAGAACTATATGGAAACAAGTTTACAAACATTATATGAAGATATAGAATTACATCCAACTATATCATTAAGAGAATTATGTATGATGAAATTAAACATAAATATATTTAATAATGATTTAGAAAGAATAAAAACAATGTTAGGGAAACCATTTATTAATACATATGAATATATTATAAGTAAGAATGATTATGAATTAATAACATTATTATATCAAACAAATACATCAAATGTAAATTTACAAAAAACAACTGAAAGACAACGTGAAACTGATAAGGACGAAGATATAGAAATGGAACGGTTTAAACAAATAAATAATGATAAAACATTAAATAATATTAATGAATACGAAATATTAAAAACATATTTTGAATATAATCATCATAAACCATTTGAAGAATGTTTATTATTTAATCCAAATATAATAAATAATGATAAATATACAATTATATTATCGACAAATTTAATTACAACAATATCATATCGTAATGAAAAATATTTAATAATACTAGTATTAATTAATGATACAACCATTATAATTGATAGTTGCAGTAATATAAATAGTTATATTCATATATTACCGATTTATAATACATCTGGTAGATTATTAAATAAAATAACATTCCCAGATAAATTAAAGAATATTAATACAGATAATATTTTGAATTTTAAAGTAACCAATAGTATGAATCCATCAGAAGAATATGACTTTGCATTTGTTTTTAATGTATCTAATGATATAATAAATACAATTACACTAGACCAAGAAAAATTTGATATGATGATGCCTATATACACAAGTATTACACTTGGTACAACTATTATTAATAAATTTAAACCTTTTATAACTACTAGATTTGATGATGTACTAAAAAAATATAAATTATGGGTTAATAATGCATTACGTGGTGCAATTCATTTATTGTATTTGGAATATATTAGATCATATTATGAATTAGATAATGAAAATAAATCAATGTATAATCCACAATATATTAAATTAATTACACCTAAAAAATTAGAATTATCAGAAATAATAAATGAATATATAGAGTTCCCACGTTTTAAGGTTTATGTAAAATTTCAATTTCAATTATTATCATATATATTTTTTAATAATGACTATATAAGTTATTTAAGAAATCCTGAATAAACAATTGTGGTTGTCGTAATTCAAAAGTGCGTTCCGCACTTTTGACTTATCGCAACCAGTTTTGTTCGCTAATAGGCAAGTCTGCACTTACCTATTACGACGCGCACAATTGTGAACGTCGCTATTATGCAACCACATAATATTCTCTTCTAATATTTCTCCTGCTATTTTCAACACAACAATGAATACAAAATAGCAACAGTACAAATACAACTATACACCAACTAATAATAAGAAATTTAGAAGGAGAATTATATACAACTGTATTATCGATAATTGTTCCGTGATGCGCATCAATATAGCAAGTAAATTCTGTTTTATTTATAATACTATTAACAATAAATGCCATTGTATTATTATTTACACAAGTATTATTTAGAGGATATGTAATATGATAATCACCACTGCAAATATAATGATTATAAACACAAGTAGTAAAATCAATAGTATAACAGTTATCAGTATTTGTAATATTCATATCAGTAATATTATCACCTCCACAACTCATACCGTTATATCCACCTTTGTACATATTATGTGTCCCATAAATAATCATAGCAATACAAGTTGCAAGAATAGTAATTCCACAACAAGCATAGGCAATAATATAACTATTATTAGACCGATACATTAATATTAAAGGTATTAATATTAATGAGTCGTAATATCAATTTTTATTTATAAAGGTTAATAGGTATTCTTAGGATTTTATATATAAAATCCTAAGCCACTATCAATTTTTATTTTTAAAAGTTTATATAAACTTTTAAAAATAAATAGTAATTGGGGAATATAAATTTTCTTTAAGAAATTTAATTAAAAGGATTCTAAATCAATTTTATTTAATGTTTTACCCATCTTAAAATCTTTTGTGAATATTATCATATTTAGGATACTCTCAATATTTATAATAGAAGTATTTATTTCTGTTAAAAATCGCGCAAAACTATTATTATCAAAATCAGCATTGGTTGGTGTACCTCTGTTATGAATTTTATAATGTACAATCATCTTAACAATATAGTATAAAAATACATATAATCCACTAATTTGTTCTAATTTATTAAATACAATCGTATCATTAATATTTGGTGTAAAAACAATATTATGTATATTTACATTTAATTCTGATGAACGACCTAATAATA
>Ga0169931_10006370_pt1 | contig 17825 bp, 14 predicted proteins | sample Kivu_15m_20L_FD_129675 | JGI IMG/M metagenome (GOLD analysis project Ga0169931, IMG submission 129675) | Freshwater microbial communities from Lake Kivu, Western Province, Rwanda to study Microbial Dark Matter (Phase II) - Kivu_15m_20L... | ecosystem: Environmental > Aquatic > Freshwater > Lake...
GCACTCGCCAGCGTCGAGGCGCCCCACCGGCGCGCGGAGCTCGAGGCCCGTTTCCGCCGCAACCTGCAGGCTGGCGCCATCGGTGCCGGCCGCATCATGAGCGCCGCCGGCACCGGGCTGCAGGCGACGCTGATCAACTGCTTCGTCCAGCCCGTGGGCGACGGCATCCAGGGCCGCGACGACGCGGGCCAGCCCGGCATCCACGAGGCCCTGCGCGAAGCCGCCGAGACCCTGCGCCGCGGCGGTGGCGTCGGCTACGACTTCTCGCGCATCCGTCCGCGCGGCGCGCTCGTGCGCGGCACCGGCTCGATGGCCTGCGGTCCTTGCGACTGCATCGACGTCTTTGACCGGTCCTGCGCCACGGTGGAGAGCGCTGGCGCGCGCCGCGGCGCGCAGATGGGCGTGCTGCGCATCGACCACCCCGACGTGGCCGAGTTCATCGGCGCCAAGCGCACCCCCGGGCGCTGGAGCAACTTCAACGTCTCGGTGGGCGTGCCCGATGCCTTCGTCGAGGCCCTGCTCGCCGACCGGCCGTGGGAACTGGTGCACCGCGCCGAGCCCGGTCCCGACCTGCAGCGCGAGGGCGCGCGCCGCCGCGCCGACGGGCTGTGGGTGTACCGGGCGCTGCCCGCGCGCGCGCTCTGGGACCATGTCATGCGCTCGGCCTACGAGTGTGCCGAGCCGGGCATCCTGTTCCTGGACCGCATCCGCGAGGACAACAACCTGCGCGCGATCGAGTCCATCAGCGCCACCAACCCCTGCGGCGAGCAGCCGTTGCCGCCCTACGGCGGCTGCGCCCTCGGGCCGGTGATCCTGCCGCGCTTCGTGCGCCATCCCTTCGGCCACGGCGGCGCGCCGGCCTTTGACTTCGACGCCTTCGGCGCGGCCGTGGCGCTGCAGGTGCGCGCGCTGGACAACGTGCTCGAACTGACCCACTGGCCGCTGCCGCAGCAGCGGGCCGAGGCGCAGGCCAAGCGCCGCATCGGCGTCGGCTTCACCGGCCTGGGCGACGCGCTGATCACGCTCGGCCTGCGCTACGACGCGCCCGAGGGGCGCGAGATGGCGCGGCGCATCGCCGAGCGCCTGCGCGACGCGGCCTATGCCGCCTCGGTCGACCTGGCGCGCGAGAAGGGCGCCTTCCCGCTGTTCGACGCGAAGAGCTACCTCGCTGAGGGCACCTTCGCGAGCCGCCTGCCGCGCGTGCTGAAGGCGCGCATCCGCCGCCACGGCATCCGCAACAGCCACCTGCTGTCGATCGCGCCCACGGGCACCGTGAGCCTGGCCTTTGCCGACAACGCCTCCAACGGCATCGAGCCGGCCTTCGCCTGGACCTACGTACGGCGCAAGCGCGAGCCCGACGGCCGCCGCACCGGGCACGAGGTGCAGGACCCCGCCTGGCGCCTGTACCGTGCGCTCGGCGGTGACCCGCAGCACCTGCCGCCGGCCTTCGTCGGCGCGCTCGAGATGAGCCCGCAGGACCACGTGGCGATGATGGCGGCGGTGCAGCCCTTCGTCGACACGGCGATCTCGAAGACGGTCAACGTGCCGGCCGACTGCCCCTACGAGGATTTCCAGGGCCTGTACCTGCAGGCCTGGCGCGCGCGCCTGAAGGGCCTGGCGACCTACCGCCCCAACACCATCCGGGGGGCCGTGCTCGAGACCGCGCCGCCCGCCGCCGCCACCCGGCCCCGGCTTCTCAGCCCAGCGCCTGCTTCACCCGCGAGGCGACGAAGGGGTAGCGGCGGATGCGCACCCCGGTGGCGTCGAACACGGCGTTGGCCATGGCCGCCGGGAAGCAGACGATGGCGGGCTCGCCCGCGCCGCCGATGGGCTGGTCGGGCCGGTTGATCAGCACCAGGTCGACCTCGCCCGGCACGTCGTCGAGGCTGGCGATGCGGTAGCTGTTCCAGTCCACGCTGGTGACGCGCTGCTCGTCGAACTGCACCTCCTCGTGCAGCGCGCGGCTGATGCCCTGCATGATCTGGCCCTCGAGCGCGGCGCGCACGCCCAGCGGGTTGACCATCAGCCCGCAGTCGTGCGCGATCGAGACCTTGCGCACCCAGATGCGCCCGCTGTCGCGGTGCACCTCGACCTCGCAGGCCACCGCGGCGTGCGAGCCGTAACCCGAGTGCAGCGCCAGACCCCAGCCGGTGGCGACCTTGCCGCCCGAGCGCACCGTCTTGCGCCCGGGCCAACCCATGCGCTGGGCCACGGTGCGCACGACCTCGACCTCGCGCGCGTTGCGCAGGTGGCGCAGGCGGAAGTCCACCGGGTGCTCGCCGGCGGCGTGCGCCACCTCGTCGATGAAGCACTCCTGGCCGAAGCGGGTCTGCATCTCCTGCGGCGCGCGCAGGTGCGCGGTGCGCATCGGCGAGGCCTCCTGCAGGTAGGGCGGCACCGTCTCCCACCAGTGCACGTGCTGCGGGAACTGGTAGCTCTCGTCGGGGACGTTGAAGTTGTAGGCGTTCCACTTCTTGTGGCCGGTCAGCATGCCCACCAGCACGTGCTCCGGGCTCTCGCCGGTGAAGCGCACGTCCCAGCCGTTGAAGCCCTTGGCCTTGAAGTGCCAGCCGGTGACCTGGTTGGCTGCGTCCAGGCCGGCCTTCAGGCTGATCACCGCGGCCGGGGCCTTGGGGTCCCAGGCGGTGCCCTCCTCGCGCGACCATTGCACGCGCACCGGGCGGCCGAAGTGCCGGGACAGCAGCGCCGCCTCGTAGGGGGCCTCGTCGGCGTCGCTGCGGCCGTAGGAGCCCGCGCCGTGCATCCAGGTCACCTGCACGTTCTGCGCCGGCAGGCCCAGGAACTTGGCGATGCCGTCGCGCAGGAAGTGCGGCTTCTGCGTATCCGACCAGATCTCGGCACGATCGCCGCGCACGTCGGCCACGCCGCAGGACGGGGCGATCCGGGCGTGCGACTGGAAGGCGCACTCGTACTCGGCCTGCACGACCCGGGCCGAGGCGGCCAGCGCGGCCAGCGTCGGCTTCTCGTCCCAGGCCTTGCGGCCACCGAACATCGCGATCGCATTGGCTGCCGTCGGCGTGGCCTGGCGGATGCGCTCGAAGACGCCCTCATGGCCGCCGGCGAACGGCGCCGCAGCTTCGCTCCAGCGCACCTTCAGGTCGCGCGCGGCCCGCACCGCGTCCCATTCGGTCTCGGCGACGACGGCGACCCAGCCGCCCCGGACGAAGCTGCGCGCCCCCGCGATGTGCGCGATGGACGCATCGTCCACCGCGAGCGGCTGCGCGCCGGCCACCGGCGGCCGTACCGAGCGCCCGTGCAGCAGGCCCGAAGGCCGCACGTGGGCGGTGTAGTGCGTCTCCCGGCCCGAGACCTTCAGCGCGATGTCCTGGCGCTTGTGGTCGCGCCCGACGATCTTGTAGGCCGACACGGGCTTGGGCTGCGCCCGGCCCTTGACCGCCATGGCGTTGCCGACCTGGCGGTTCCACTCGACGCTGGTGCCGAAGCCCTGGCCGCCGATCAGCTCGGCGTAGCTCAGGCCGCGCGCCGGCTCGGCCTTGATGAAGACACGGCCCTGCTCGACGGCCAGCGTGGCCACGTCGCTGCCCAGGCGCGTGGCCGCGGCCTCCAGCAGCAGGCGCCGCGCCTCGGCGGCGGCGTTGCGCAGCGGCACCGCGCCGAGCCGGATGCCCGTGCTGCCGCTGCCGCCGCCCTGGTTCGGCGACAGGCGCGTGTTGCCCATCGTGACCTGCACCTGCTCGACGGCGACGTCGAGTTCCTCGGCGACGATCTGCGCTATCGCCAGGTCCAGGCCCTGGCCGCAGTCCATCTTGCCGAAGTTGGCGACGACGCGGCCGTCGGCGCCGATGCGGATCCAGGTGTCGAGCGCGGTGGGCGCCGGGCCCACCAGGGCCGGGGCGGCGCCCTGGGCGGCGGCTTCGGGCGAGACGAGGGTGAAGGCGCCGCTGGCGCCGACCACGAGCGCGGTCTGGCTGTGCAGGAATTCGCGCCGGTTCATGGTAGGGGTGCTGTCCATGGCGGGTGCTCCTCAGGCCTTGGGCGCCGCGGCTTGCGCGGCCATCTGGTCGCGCGCGCGGCGCGCCGCGCGCAGGATCGCGATCTGCGTGCCGCAGCGGCATTGCACGCCGGCCAGGCCCTCGCGGATCTCGGCCTCGCTCGCCTGGGGCTTGCGTTCGAGCAGCGCGACCGTGTGCATGACCCAGCCGTTGGCGCAGTAGCCGCACTGCGCGGCCTGCTCGTCGACGAAGGCCTGCTGCACCGGGTGCAGGCGGCCGTCGCGCTCGAGCCCGTCGAGCGTGCGGATGCGCCGGCCCTCGAGGCCCGAGGCAGGCACCACGCAGGAGCGCACCGGTTGCCCGTCCACCAGCACCGTGCAGGTGCCGCACTGCGCCACGCCGCAGCCGAAGCGCGGCCCTTTCAGCCCGAGCTTGTCGGTCAGCACGTACAGCAGCGGCTCGTCGGGCTGGGCGTCGACAGCGCGTGGCGCGCCGTCGATCTCGAGCGTGTAGCGGGGCATCGGGGTCTCCTGGCTTGTCGTGCAAGCCCGAATGACATCAGCGGACCGATTCACCAACATCAGTGAATACCCTTGATGGGTCGGGGCTGGAGCCGGGGTGACTGCCGCACAATGCCGGCGTGACCCTTGCAGGGATGAAACTCTCTTCCGCTGCGGCCGCGGCGGTTTGCGCCCAACGCAGCCCGTCGCTGCGGGCCCGGGGAGCCGCCTTGGGCCGAGGGCTGGCCTGGCTCGTGGTCTGGCTGGCCTGCGGTGGGGCGGCGGCAGCGCAGGGCCTGCCTTCCTTTGCCGAACTCGAGGCCGCCGGCGCGCGCATCGGCGAGATCCGCATCGTGCCGCGCAACATCTTCGACACCGCCGATCCGAAGGAGGACAAGGCGCTGTTCCGGCTGGCCAATGCGCTGCACATCGTGACCCGGCCCGAGGTGATCCGCAGCGCTCTGCTATTCGCCTCTGGAGAGCCGGTCTCCGCGCGCTTGATCGAGGAGACCGAGCGTGCCTTGCGGACCCGCCTCCAGTTCCACGACGTGCAGATCCGGCCCTTGGCCGTACGCGAGGGCGTCGTGGTCGACGTCGAGGTGCTGACGCGCGACACCTGGACCCTGGAGCCACGCCTCAGCCTGGGCCGGGAGGGCGGGGTCAACGACGGTGCCATCGGCCTGAGCGAGTACAACCTGCTCGGCCGCGGGCTGTCGGTCGGCGTCGTGCGGGCGAGTACGGTCGACCGCGTGCGCACCGAGTTCGGTTTGTCGGGCGAGCGTGTGCTCGGCACCGAGGCATCGTTCGCCCTGTCCAGCGCGAGCGCGAGCGACGGCCGCAGCCGTGTTGTCACTCTCGCCCAGCCCTTCGATCATCTCGACGCCCGCCGCGCGATGGGCGTCTCCTATGCTGACGACGACCGCATCGATGCGGTCTGGCGGTCGGGTGAGCCCTCAGAGCGCTACCGCTACCGCGTGCGCCGGGCCGAGGCCCATGCCGGTTGGTCCGCTGGGCTGGTCAAAGGCTGGACGCGCCGCTACACCGTGGGCGTGCTGGCACTCGACGAGTCCCGCGCCGCGCTGCCGGGGCTCGCTGCACCGGCCGTTTTGCCGGCCGACCAGACGCTCGTGCTGCCCTTCATGCGGCTCGAACTGCTCGAGGATCGCTACGAGCGCCGGTTCAATCACGACCTCGTCGGCCGACCGGAATTTTTCGCCCTTGGCCTGGGCGCGCGCCTGCAACTCGGCCACGCGTCGCCTGCGACCGGCTCGACGCGCTCGGCGCTGCGCCACGAGGCGTCGCTCGGCCGGGGCTTCCCGCTGGAAGACGGCTCCACACTGCTGGGCTCGGTCCGGCTGGACGGCGAGTTCAGCGAAGGTGCGGTACGGCGCCAGCAGTTCGGCCTCGCGGTCCGCTACTACCGGCCACAGGGTTCGCGGCGGCTCTTCTACGCGGGGGCGGCGTGGGACCGACTCACCCGGCCCGACGTCACCACCGAACTGCTGCTCGGTGGCGACAACGGCCTGCGCGGCTACCCCTTGCGCCACCAGAGCGGGACCCGGCGTGCCCTGTTCACCGTGGAACAGCGCTTCTACACCGACCTCTACCTCTGGGAGCTCTTCCGCATCGGGGGGGCTGCCTTCGCGGACCTCGGCCGGGCCTGGGGCGGCGGCGCCGGCGCCGTGGGCCGGGTGCCGTGGCGCGCCGACGTCGGCGCGGGCCTGCGTATCGTCAGCGTGCGTTCGGGCTTCGGCAACGTGCTGCACATCGACCTCGCGCTCCCGGTGGACGCGCCCGCCGGTGTGCGCCGGCTCCAGTGGCTGGTGAGGACGAAGGCGAGTTTCTGATCCGGTCAGGACCGGCGCGCCTGCGTCGCCCCGCCCGCCTTGTCCGCCGAGCCCTCCAGCCCCGCCAGCAGGGCCCGGTTGTTGCCCGGGATGACCATCTGGAAGCGCTGGTCGACGAAGGTGTAGTCGTAGTAGCCCAGCCGCGCCAGCGGCTGGATCTTGAGGACGTCGACCAGACCCTCGGGCGTGAGCGCGGCGTCGTCGATGTGCACCGCGACGACGCGGCCGAAGACGACGTCGGCCGCTCCCATGGGCGGCGTGCCGGGGAAGCGCAGCGTGTTCAGGTAGACGCACTCGAACTGGATCGGTGAGCCGGCCACCCGCGGCGGGCGCACCTTGCGTGAGGGCAGCTTGGCCAGCCCGGCGAGCTCGAACTCGTCCACCCCGGGCGGCACCTCCTGCCCGGTGAGGTTGACCGCCTCGCGCAGCGCGTAGGTCGCCAGGTTCCAGACGAACTCGCCCGTGTCCTCGGCATTGCGCACCGAGTCCTTGCGCCGGCCGTCGGTGTTCTGGTTGGCCGAGAACATGACGATCGGCGGGTCGAAGCTGACGTTCTGGAACTGGCTGTAGGGCGCGAGGTTGGCGCGGCCCTCGCGGTCCAGCGTCGAGATCCAGCCGATGGGCCGGGGCACGACACAGGACTTGAAGGGGTCGTGCGGCAGGCCGTGGGGGGTGAGGCCGGGTTCGTAGTACATGCTCAGAGGTCTTCCTGGTAGCGCTGGCGCATCTGTTCCTGGGATTCGTCGGCGGCGCCGGCTGCGCCGGTCTGGTCCGAGAGCATACGGCCCATGCTCGGCAGCACCGAGCGCTCGACGCGCGCCCCGGGCTCCCACAGGCGCGAGCGCATGAAGGCCTTGGCGCAGTGCAGGTAGGCCTGCTCGACGCGCACGCGGATCACCACCGGCGCGCGCCGCTGCCCGGCGCGCGAGGCCACCTGCGCTGCCACGTCTTCGCCGGCCAGCAGCTCGGCCGCGCCATTGACGCGCAGCGTCTCGTCCACCCCGGGGATCATGAACAGCAGCCCGAGGCGCCCGGTGCGCGCCACGTTGTCCAGCGTGTCCAGCCGGTGGTTGCCCGGCGCGTCGGGGATCAGCAGCGTGTGCGCGTCGGGCGCCCGGACGAAGCCGGGCTCGCCGCCGCGCGGCGAGGCGTCCAGGCGCAGCGCCGGGTCGGCGCTGGCGAGCACGACGAAGGGCGAGAGTTCGATGAAGCGCAGGCAGTGCGGGTCGAGGTGGTCGAGCTCCTTGCGCAGCGCACGTTCCTTGGCCGCGGGGTAGAGGGCGCGCAGCGATTGCGGCGAGGTCAGGCTGTCCGCGCCGGGGGGGGTGGTGCTCATCGGATGTCGTGGGCTGGGTTCGGGGCTGCGGGGCTGCAGGGGTGTCCTTGCCTACAGGTAGAACTCCACCGCCGGCAGCGGCTGGTCGGCGTGCAGCAGGTCCACGCGCTTGAGCCGGATGCGCAGCGCGCCGTCGACACGCACGAGCGTGTGGCGCGCCGTGCCAGGCAGGGTGACGGTGTGGCCGGCCCGCAGCTCGGTGTAGACGAAGGGCGTGCGCAGCAGCCAGCAGCCGGCGGCGTCGTCGCGCTCGAGCACGGTCGAGGCCTGCAGCAGGTGGTGGCCGCGTCCGCGTGGCTGCTGCGAATGCGCCTGCGGGCTGCGCAGGCGCTGCAGGCGCACCGTGCGCAGCAGGTGGTCGTCGTAGAGGTGGCAGGCCTCGTCCAGCGGGTCGCGCGCGGCGGGCGAGGCCGGCAGCCAGTACCAGCCGTCGGCGGCGAAGAGCGCCTCCCACTCGTCCCAGCGCTGCTCGTCGAGCAGTTGCGCCTCGTGCGCGACGAAGTCGACGAGTTGTTCGCGCGTGGGCGGCACCGGGCCGGCGGCGGTGGGTGCGTTCATGGCTGGCCCGGCGCCGGCGCGGCCATCAAATCGGCCCAGGCGCGGTACTGGTTACGCAGCAGGCCCTCGTCCAGGCCGCCGACGTCGCGCGGCGGGGCCTCCGGCGTGTCGGCGCGTGCGCCGCGGTGCAGGCTGACCCAGGGGTTGCCGTCGGCCGCCAGGCGGTGCTGTTGGCCCTCGAACAGGTGCAGGTCGTCGTGCGCCACCATCGACAGCGGCGAGAAGACCTGGCGGTTGTAGAGCAGGGCGCTGCGCAGCGCCTGCGGGCCGGCGCCCTCGGGCTCGAAGGCCCAGGCCTCGAGCAGCGTGCGGTCGGGGGCGAGCGGGCGCAGCACCCGCATCACCTGCGGCGAGCCCTTCAGCGCCATCGAGGGATAGAAGACCACGTTCTGCGGCGCGAAGGCCAGCACCCGGGCCGCCCGCACCTCGCCGTGGGCGGCGCGCAGCGCCTGCGCGTCCAGGCCGCCGTAGCCGGTGTGGATGCTCTGCCGCGTGCCCAGGATGCTGTGGCCGTGCGGCAGCAGCCGCGCGCCCATCTGGTCGAAGAAGTCGAAGCCCGCGCCGAAGGGCAGCAACTGGCGCAGCGCCAGTGGCGGCTCCTGCCCGGGGGCGGCCGCGGCCGCCCAGGTGCTGCCGGCCGCCCCGGTCACCGAGGCGTGGGTGCTCGGCGGGTGGAAGGCGTCGTTGACGTTCTCGAGGTAGAGCTTCCAGTTCGCGCGCACCACGCTGCGCAGCACGCCGCCGGCCACGCGCAGCCGCCCCTGCGGCGAGCGGTCGGCGATCAGGTCGAGTGCGTCGAGCAGCTCGCCCAGCGCCTCAGCGAAGCCCGGCCCGTCGGCGCGCGCGCGGGCGAAGACGAAGCCCCGGTGCATCGCGACCTCGCCATAGACCGTAAGGCCCTGCACAGCGGCGGCCTCGTCGAAGCCGCTGCCCGCGTAGCCGCCGCGCTGCGGCACCCCGGCGATGCGGCCGTCCAGGCGGTAGGCCCAGCCGTGGTAGGGGCAGCGCAGCGCGCGACCGGCCCGGCCCGGCCCCTCGGGCACGAGCGGCGCACCGCGGTGCGCGCAGCGGTTGTGCAGCACGGCGATGGCGCCGTCCTCGCGGCGCAGCATCAGCACCGGCTGGCTGGCGAGCTGCAGCGCGACGAAGTCGCCGGGCTCGGGCACCTGGCTGTCGTGGCCGACGAAGAGCCAGGCGCGTGCCCACAGGCGCTGCATCTCGAGCGCGAACACGCGCGGGCAGCGGTAGACGTCGCGGTGCACCTCGTGCGCGCGCACGAGGCTGCGGACATCGGGTTCGTGCGCGTCCTGCGCGCCGGGCGGGCCTTCGGCGTGCATGCGCTACTTGCCCAGCAGCAGTTGCGGCAGCCCGGTGGCCAGTGGCGGGGCGGCCAGCACCAGCGCCAGCACCACCAGTCCGATCAGCACGTAGGGCGTGACCGCGGCGAAGATCTCGCGCGTGGGGATCTCCCGGGGTGCGACGCTGCGCATCGTGAACAGCAGCATGCCGAAGGGCGGCGTCAGCAGGCCGAGCTGCATGCAGATCAGGTAGACCACGCCGTACCACAGCGGGTCCCAGCCGAAGTGCTGGACGATGGGCATGAAGAAGGGCAGCGTGATCAGCATCATGCTGACCTGGTCGACGAAGCAGCCGAGCACGAGCAGCATCGCGATCATCGCGGCCAGCACCGCCCAGCCGGGCAGCCCGCTGTCCTGCACCAGCGCGACCAGCCCGTTCGTGGCGCCCGAGAAGGACAGGATCTGAGAGAAGGTCGTCGCGCCGAGGATGATGAAGAGGATCACGCCCGAGATCGCCGCCGTGCCGGCCAGGGCCTTGGCCAGCGCGGCGGCGCTCAGGCTGCGGTAGAGCACGCCGACGACGACGGTGGCGAGCGCGCCCAGCGCCGCCGATTCGGTGGGCGTGGCCCAGCCGGCCGACATGGCCACGATCACGAGCACGAAGATCAGCACCAGCGGCGTGACGTGCACGAACAGCGGTTGCCAGCGCGCCCAGCCGTGCACCGGCGCGTTGTCGGCCGGTGGCGCCCATTCCGGGCGGCGCCGGGCCGTGAACACGATCCAGGCCAGGAAGAGCGCGGCCATCAGGAAGCCGGGCATGATGCCGGCGATCAGCAGCCCCGAGATCGAGATCCCGGCCAGGCTGCCCAGCAGCACGGTCAGCGCCGAGGGCGGGATCAGCATGTCCACGCCGCCGATGGCCATGATGGGCCCCATCGCCAGCCGCGGGTGGTAGCCGCGGCGCAGCATCTGCGGCAGCAGCAGGCCGCCCAGCAGCGCGGTGGTGGCCACCGTGGAGCCCGAGATCGCCGAGAACACCGTGCCGGCGACGATGGCCACGACCGCCAGCCGCCCGGGCACGCCGCGGATGGCGCGGTCGAAGGCGTCGATGGCCTTCATCGCCAGCCCGGTGTGGAACAGCACCTCGCCCATCAGCACGAAGAAGGGGATGGGCGTGAGCGAGAAGTTCGTCAGCGCCGCCACGCCATTGCGCACGACCTGCATCAGCCCGGCCTCGCCGCCGAGGTAGAGCACCGCGCCGACCAGGTTGACGGCGAGGAAGGCGAAGGCCGCCGGCAGCCCCGTCAGCAGCAGCACCGACAGCAGGCCGAACAGCAGCAGCAGGCTCTGCCACCAGGTCACGGGCGGTCTCCCGGCGGCGCCGATCCGCCGCCGGCCTCCTCGGACCCCAGGCCCGAGGGCCACAGCACGCGCCTCCCGCACTCCAGCGCCAGCAGCGCAAAGGCCGCCGGCACCGGCACGTAGAGCCACCACTCCGGGAAGACCAGGGCCTTGAGCACCACGCTGCCGGCCTGCCGGCTGTCGAGCAGCATGCGCCAGGCGTACCAGACCATGCAGACGCTGACGGCCCCACCCAGGGCCGAGGCGATGCGGTCGACCTGGCGCTGCGCCGCGGGCGACAGCACCATGCCCAGCAGGTCCAGCCGCACGTGCTGGTTGCGCCACAGCAGCCAGGGCGCGGCCAGCAGCGTGGCCACCGGCAGCGCGTACTCGGTGACCTCGTTCGTCCACCCCGGCGTGTGCAGGCCGATGTTGCGCCCGACCACGTCCCAGCACACCAGCAGCGTGATCGCGCCGACCGTGGCGGCGGACAGGGCGCCACAGGCGCGCATCAGCAAGGCGTACATGCGGTCAGGCAGGAAGCGATTGCACGTGAAGCGGGCCGGGGGCGAGGCCAGGTCGCCCCGGGCCCGTCACCCCATCAAGGCGCCATCAACTGCCGCAGCCGCGGTCCATGCGTCGGGCTGGCGGCGATCACGCCGGCCCAGCCGGCGTCCAGTGACAGCGCGAGCAGCTTGCGCGCCTCGGCCTCGGGCAGCTTGATGGTCTGGATGCCGACCTCGGCCTGGCGCTTGAGGTCGGCGGCCGCGTCCTTGCCGGCCATGTCGGCGTTCTTGGCCTCGAGCCAGGCGACCTGCTTGTTCAGGAAGTCGCGCTGCGCCGGGGTCAGCCCGTTCCAGGTCTTGGCGCTGAAGATCACGCCGAGTTCGATGTTGTAGAAACCCGGGTCGACGCGGAACTTGGTCTTCTCGTGCCAGCCCAGGTCGAACACGCCCAGCAGCGGCCAGCCGTAGCCGTCGACCACGCCGCGGTCGAGCGCGGTGAAGACCTCGCCCGGGGCGATCTGCATCACCGAGGCGCCCAGGCGCGTGAAGAACTCGCGGTAGATCGGCGCGATGCGGATCTTCAGGCCCGACAGGTCGGCCTTGTCGATGCGCTTGTTCAGGTAGATGTGGTACGGGACGCCGTCGCCGGTGCGGGCGTAGTAGTACAGGCCCTTCTCCATCATCAGCTTGTTCAGGAAGTCCAGCGTGCCGTTGCGCCGCATCTCGGCCCAGGGCACGGTGGCGTAGTTCAGCGCCAGGCTCTCCGGCGAGACGCTCGCGACGAAGGAGGTCGTGGTGTTGGCCAGGTCGACGACGCCGTTGCGCAGCGCCGCGCCCTGCTCCATCGTCGGGACGGCCTTGGGCCCGCCGAGGTAGTTGATCTGGACGACGCCCTTGCCCTCGTCGTTGACCTTCTTCACGAAGGCCTCGAAGTTGCGGGCGTAGTAGGTGCCCTCCTGGAAGCCGTTGACGGCCTTGAGCGTGACCTGCTGGGCCTGGGCCAGGCCGGCGGCAGCCAGGGTGAGCGCGGCGGCCAGCAGGCCGGTGCGGCGACGGGTGAGCTTCATGGGGCGGTTTCTCCTCGGGGAAAGGCACGTGGGTGCCGGTGGGGCAGGGTGGATGGGGTGTGGGCGGGCGGGGTGGTGGTCAGGGCAGCGTGTCCTCGGCCGCCGGGCGGAACATCCCCGCGTGGCGCAGCATGCCCAGCGTACGCGAAAGCACGTCGCGGCGGTAGGCCGGGACATCCCTGTCTGCGTAGTCGTAGAAGCCGCGCCCGGTCTTCAGGCCCAGGTGCCCGTCGGCCACCATGCGCCCGATCACCGCCGGCGCGCGGTAGCGCTGCGCGTCCACGCTGGACGACATCTCGCGGCTGGCGTGGTGCAGGATGTCGGCGCCGCCGAAATCGATGAACTCCACCACCCCGAGGGCGGCGAAGCGCAGGCCCAGGCCGAAGCGCGTGGCCTTGTCGATCTCCTCGGCGGTGGCGGCGCCCTCCTCGACCATGCGCGCGGCCTCGTTCATGACCAGTGCCTGCAGGCGCGGCACGATGTAGCCGGGCGTCGGCCCGCACACCACCGGCAGCTTGCCCACCGACTCCATCAGCGCGCGGGCGCCCGCCAGCACGGCGGGCTCGGTGCCCGGGTGCGTGGACAGCTCCACCACCGGGATCAGGTAGGCCGGGTTCAGCCAGTGGATGTTCAGGAAGCGGCCGGGCCGGGCCACCAGCGGGGCGAGTTCGGTGACCAGGATGCTGCTCGTCGTGGAGGTGACGATGGCGTCGGCGCGCGCGTGCGCGCCGATGAAGGCCAGCGCCTCGCGCTTGGCGTCCAGGGTCTCGGGCACGCCCTCGAACAGCAGCTCGGCCGCGGTGATGGCGGTGGCCGCGTCGTCGCGGCCCACCAGGCGCACGCGCCCGGTCAGCGGCTCCACCAACTCGGGCGGCAGCGCGCCGAGCTGCACCAGGGCCTGCAGGCTGCCGCGCAGCTCCGCCGCGACCTCGTCCTGCAGGCGCTGCCAGGCCGCGGGCGCGCGAGGGCGCAGGTCCACCAGGTCGATGCGGTGGCCGGCCCAGGCGAAGGCCAGCGCGATGCCGCGCCCCATGCGGCCGGCGCCGACGGCGGCGAAGCGCGCCACGGCCTAGGCGCCCTCGTGCAGCAGGCGCTGCAGCGCGGCGGGCGTGAGCCCGGCCAGGCCGAGCGACTCGAAGGTGCGCGCGCCACGGCGCAGGTCGCGCCCCAGCCAGGCCCCGGCCAGCGCGAGCAGCCCGTGCGCCACCGGCGCGTCCACCCCGGCCCAGCGCGCCACCGAGCACAGCAGCGCGAGGCCGATCTCGATGTCCTCGGTGACGTAGCGGTGCTGCGCTAGGTCGATGTGCTCGCGCCAGTCGCCGGATTTCTGCAGCTTGCGGTGCGCGTCGCCGTACATCCAGCGGTCGCCGGTGTAGTGGTCGGCGAGCGGGAAGTGCGGCGCCGCGTAGCCCAGGGCCTCGCGCACGGCCACGCGCTCGGCGTCGAGCCGGTCGGTGACGGCGCGCACCGCCGGTTGCGTGCCCTCGGTGTGGATGTCCCAGCGCTCGAAGTGCTGCAGTGGCGCGGCGTTCATCACCACCAGCGGCGGGTGGATCACCGGGCCGGCGTTCATCAGCGCGCCCGACAGCGCGTCGCCGCAGGGCTGCACCGCCGGGTAGGCGCGGCCGATCACCGCCAGCGCGTGCCCGGCGCTGCGCCCCGGGTAGACGCCGGTGGGCAGGCGCACCGCGCGCACCGTCACGTTGACCTCGGCCGGCCCGTGCTTGCGCGCCAGGTAGGGCAGGGTGCCGGTCTCGGCCCAGGCGACGTCGGCCGTGTGGCTGGCGGCGCGCGCCAGGCGCGCCATGACCAGCGTGCCCAGGCTGCCCGGCGGCAGGAAGACCACCTGCCCGTCGCGCAGGTGCGGCGCGGCGGCGCGGCCGATGTCCTCGTGCGCGGTCGCCGGCCCGGGCACGACGACGAGCTCGGCCCCGGCCAGCGCGGCGCCGATGTCGCCGGTGGCCAGCGCCAGCGGCACGCAGCGCGCACCCGCGGCGTCCTTCAGCACGATGCCGTCCTGTGCGTGCACGGCGGCCAGCGCCGCGGCGTCGCGGCGCCACAGGCGCACCTCATGACCCTGCTGTGACAGGTCGGCCGCAGCAGCGTAGGCGCCGTGACCGCCGCCCAGGACAGCGATCTTCACGGGCGCGCTCCAGCACCCAGGGGCAGGACGACGAGACGGTTCATGGAAACACTTTAGAAGTCGATATTTCCATAATCAACTAGGGAAAACGCCTCCGGCACCCGGCGCTTGCGCGCGGCGGAGGGCCACGTGCAGGCATCAGAATGCCACAGCCCGGTGCGCCCGGTGGTGGGGGGCCTCCGCGCGCCCCGTCGCGCCGGAGGCCCTGCCGCCCGGTCCCGATGGCGCACCCTTCTCCACGATCATGGACTTCTGCCTTTACATCGAGCATGGGCCCGACGCCGACGCCGCGCGCCTGCAAGCGCTGCTGGAGGCGCCCGACACGCTGCAACGGCTGGGCGGGACGGCCGGGCTGGCGGCGGCACTCGCCCATACGCCGTCACGCGTGCGCGATCCCTTTCTCGGCGCCGAGTCGCCGCCCACGTTGGTGCTGCAGCTGTACTTCCGCCACCTGCTGGATCTGGAAGCTGCCGCGGGCCGGGGCGGCCCGCTGGGCGCGCTGGCCGAGACGTTGGCGCAGGCCGCAGGCGTGCCGGGGTCCTGGGAGACGGTGCTGACCCGCCGCTACACCGTGCCGCAGCCGCGGCCCGTCGGTGCCCCCGAGCGCTGGTGCACCTACCTCGTGGCCTACGAGGGCCCGGCCGCCGACCCCCACGCCTGGATGGACCACTACCTGACGCAGCACCCGCCGCTGATGCGCCAGTTGCCCGGCCTGCGCGAGCTCGAGATCTGCAGCCCGCTCGAGGCCGTGGCCTTCCTGCCAGGCCGGCGGCTGCGCCAGTTGCAGCGCAACAAGGTCGCCTTCGACAGCCCGCAGGCGCTGGACGCGGCCTTGCACTCGCCCGTGCGCGAGCAGATGCGGCGCGACTTCATGGCCTTTCCGCCCTTTGCCGGGGGCGTGGCGCACCACGCGATGCTGTCGCGGAGATTGCAGACCGGCTGATGGGCCCCGTCGCCGCCAGGCGGCATCCGGAGCCGGTCGCGCGGAGGTCGCGCTAGTCCAGGACCCAGCCCGCGTTCATCCCTGCATACGTGCCAGACGCCCCGCTCGCCCGCGTCAGCGGTACCCGCAGCGCCGGCTTGAAATTCGGGTAGTCGCCCGTGCCCTGCAGCAGCATGGGCTTGCTGCTGCCGTCGGGCAGCAGCGCGACGCCGGTGATCTCGAGGTCGGCCGGCGGCAGGTCATTCAGGTCCTTGTTGCCCTTGCGCGGGTCCCAGTCGCGCTCGACGACGAAGGGCTCGAGCCGCTGCCCGTCCACGGTGGGCGAGACCGGCCGGATGGTGAAGCGGAGTTTCGTGCCGGGGGGTGGGGGCACGGTCGGCTTGCGCGTGTCCGCGCGCCAGGTCTGCCAAGTCGCGCGCACGTGCACCCCGTACCAGTGCGTGTGGTTGCTCTCGTCCGGACCCGAGGAGCGGCCGTAGGGCGTGAGGCCGGTGGTCTTCCAGACGAAGTCCTGCACGAGGCCCTCGGCCGCATCGCGGTTCCGGCTCCAGCGCTCGCCCACGGGCTCCAGCGGCAGGCGGAACTCGCGCTCACCCAGGCGCACCGTCAGCTGGCTGCCGCCGAAGCGGTACTGGCCCGGGGCCACGCGCTGCCGGTAGCGGCCGTCGGTGCCCACCTCGGGGCCGTAGCTCACGCGCTCGCCGGCGGCGCTGATGCCGTACAGGCCGATCGCGACGTCCTTCACGTCGCCCGTGAGGGGCCCGCCGTCCGGCATGGTGACACGGCCTACCGCGAAGCCGGGGCTCGGGGCGGCGGCAGGGACGGGCGGCCGCGGGGCAGTCGCAGGGGCTGGGCCGGCCGGCGCCGCGCCGGCGGGGGCGGGGGCGGCCGCGGGTGGGGACAGGGGAGCCGTTGCCGGGCCAGGCAGAGCGGGCAGAGGCGTCGTGGCAGGGCGCGCGACCACGGCGGGTGGGTCCGGCTGGCGCAGCACGCCGGCCTCGTACTGACCCGACTGCACCACGCTGCCGTCGGCGCGCACGACCGCTCCCCGCCCGTGCATCGCGCCTTCGCGGAACTCACCGACGTACTTCGAGCGGTCGCCGAGGAAGGTCAGCACGCCCTGGCCGTGCACCCGGCCGTCGAGGAACTCGCCGGCGTACAGGCTCGAGCCGGTGCGCATCAGCCCCAGGCCCGAGGGGCGCCCGTTGCGGAACTCGCCCGCGTAGAAGAAGTCCCGCGCGCGGTCCTCCCAGGTGCCCAGGCACTGGTGCCAGGTCTGCGGGTCGGTGCCGGTGCAGGACGGCAGGGGGGCGGGTTGCGCACGCGCATGCGCAGGCGCGTGCGTGAGCGCAGCCAGTACGCCGAGCAGCCATGAGGCCCCCTGCGCGCGCCGCGCCTTTCGAAGCCCCCGAACGTTCATCGCTGCTCCTCTCGACCACCTCGGATGTTGCACGACGGGAAGGGCTTGGGCATCCCTGGAATTGGTGAGTGTGCTGCCGACCGCGCAAGCACTCGCGTCCCGGCCGTCCGGAGCCAGTACGTGGATCGGACGAGCCTGCGCGCGTACGGTGTCGGCATAGACTGCCCCCCATGCCGCACCGCGTCGTCATCGTCGGCGCCGGGGTCATGGGCGCTGCCACGGCCTGCTTCCTCGCCCGCGACCACGGGGTCGAGGTGACGCTGCTGGAGCGCGACACGGCCTTCGCGCGCGCCTCGAGCAGCCTGTCGGCGAGCTCGATCCGGCAGCAGTTCAGCACCGCGGTCAACATCGAACTCTCCCGCTGGAGCCTGGACTTCCTGCGCCGCGCGGGCGACGAACTCGCTGTCGGCGACGAGCGCCCGGCGCTCGGGCTGGTCGAGCCCGGGTACCTCTACCTCGCGCGCACCGACACGCAGGAACGACTGCGCGCGGCACACGCGCTGCAGCGTGCCGCCGGAGCCGAGGTGGTGCTGCTGGAGCCCCCGGCGCTGCGTGTGCGCTTCCCGTGGCTGAACACCGAGGACCTGGCGCTGGGCTCGCTGGGCCTGTCAGGCGAAGGCTGGTTCGACGGCCCGGCGCTGCACCGGGCCTTCCTGCGCAAGGCGCGCGCCTGCGGGGCGCGGCTCGTGCGCGCCGAGGTGGTGGCCTTCGAGACCCGCGGCGAACGCGTGCTCGGCGTGCGTCTGGCCGACGGCGCCAGCGTGCCGGCGCAGGACGTGGTGCTGTGCGCAGGCGCCTGGTCGGCCGCGCTGGCGGCCCGGCTCGGGCTGGCCTGGCCGGTGCGCGCGCGCAAGCGCGACGTCTTCGTCTTCGACAGCCCGGCCGTGCTGCC
>Ga0169931_10006371_pt1 | contig 17824 bp, 11 predicted proteins | sample Kivu_15m_20L_FD_129675 | JGI IMG/M metagenome (GOLD analysis project Ga0169931, IMG submission 129675) | Freshwater microbial communities from Lake Kivu, Western Province, Rwanda to study Microbial Dark Matter (Phase II) - Kivu_15m_20L... | ecosystem: Environmental > Aquatic > Freshwater > Lake...
CCTCTGGTCGCCCCTGGACGATAACGGCCGCCCAGCCAAAGCTCCCGAATCCGTCCGCTCAGCCATCCTCAACTCCGAATTCTGGGCTGCTCTCCAAGACCCGTCCCTTCGCCGATCGGCCCGCTTGATTCTCATTACCACCTACTTTCCCGCCTTTGAGCAGTTGGCGCTGGCCGAGGCCCTGGGCCTCCCACCGGCTGAAATTCTGCACCATCGGCCTGGCAGCACGGAAAAGACCGTGGCCGCGCGACAAACTGGCCGCTCGGCCCGTTTCCGGTACGAGGTTCTTTCCGGCTACTCCTTTACCTGTGCCCTCACCGGACGGTCGCTCACCACCACTTCTGGCTCCATGATGATTGAGGCCGCCCATATCAAACCGTTTCGGCTTAGCCAGGATAACCATCCCACCAACGGTCTGGCCCTTACGCCTGATGCCCATTGGGCTTTCGATGAAGGGCTATGGACGGTCTGCTATTCGCCGGCCACAAAAGACTATCGCGTACGGGTGGCCACCACCTCTTTTGTGGAAACCGGGCCCGGCGGGCAATGGCTCGCCTCCATGCAAGATCGGCCCTTGGTTTTTGCGCAAAGGACAACCCTCCGGCCTAATCCAGTTGCCTGTTCGCAGCACAAAAGCACAATCTTTCTAGGCTAAAAATGACCTTTTACATCGGAGTTACGGATGAATATTGGTCGACTTTTTAAAAGACTTATGATTCGATCTTTTTAATGTCAGTAGCTTGAAAAAGATTATAATCGTCTGAGCTAATTTGCAGTTGCACACGTGCACCATGCGTAACTGGATAAGAAAGTGTGTGTTTTTCGACTTCCTCAAGAATGCCGGGCCGTTGAATGCGCCCCACAAGCCATCTCCTTCTCCAGAAGGCAGCCAGATTAGCAGTGAACTGTTTGGCTTTAACAAGAGATAGGAAGTATTTGGGCTTGGCGTCCATGCCGAGCAGAACTTCCCTGAAGTTCTTAGCAATTTGAATTCCATAAACGACACGAGGATTGCCGTGCATTAATAAATCGTCTGCTGGTAGACCGACGTCCGAGAGACCGTCGCGCAATTTACGCATGAGCGGATTAACTCCTTCGCCAAATATGCTGTTAACCTTACGACCTATTCGACCCCGGGGGATCAGTGTTTCGAGATAGTCAATAGATGCTTTACTAAAGTGGTAAGAACCATACCCGCGGCTGATCCCTAATTTTTCATATTTAATTACATCTTCACCTTTAGCACCGACTTCAGCAATGGGAACACGAATGCGGTTGTATTGACTTGAACCTACCCCGTATAGGCTAGTCGTAGCGAGCAGTACTAGGTTCGGCGAGCGGATCACCGTATCTCCTTTTATGGAAGAGGCGATGATACTACTCTGCCTGCCGTAGCGAGCGCGATAGAGGTTTACGACTTCCGGGCTAGTCAGCATCATACAAACGAGTTTACCGCCGAGTAAGGTGTTGTAAGGAGCGACTGAGCCGCAGATAATTATATCCATCATATCCACACCGACGTGCTCTGCCTTTACAAGGCGGATCAGTTGGCGAATTGCATGTTTCCCGAAACGTGAATCTAGCGTCTTTTTCAGAGCTTCTGGCGATTCTCTCGATAATCCAGCCTTTCGAAGATCGCGACGAACACTGAGCAGTAGTGCAAGTGTCTTCGCTCGTTTTGACCTGAAAAGGGGTGTCAAAGTCTGCTTCTTCCAATCTGTGGTGCCATTGGTTTCACTGGGCAGATTTCGCTTATGATCGGAAGCAGCCGAATCCAACTGGTGTATCTTTGCCGCTTGAACTGACTCTTTCTTGAGCTTTTTAATTACAATCAAGGAGGGGTTTATGAGATCCTTTTTTTGCAGGACGCCGTCACTAATCAGATCTGCTATGTAGATCGCGCCGACCAGGCGGTCGACGGATTCATTAATCCAACGACACCATTTTGCAGTTGGTTTCTCTTGAAGTTTTTTAACAAATACATCGGAATCCCACCCGATCCACTGGTCACGCTCTGTTTGTTGCGCCATCGAACTACCTAGTGCAGCTATGCCTATGACCGGATGGTTCGGAGATGCGGCATCCCGAATCAGCAGCAACATTGAGCGTCCAGGTAGCGATTTGTAGGTGCTGACCCAAGTATGGCGAAAGTAACGCCAGATGTCATTTAATCGCAAGCCAGTAAACGAACACAAAGCATCAGTTTGGACAGCTTGTATATAAGGTGAAACTGCGCCCTCCAGTAATTCGCTTCTTTTCCGCTCATCCTTTTCAGATGTCGCAACCCTGAGTTTGTCGGCTAGTTCCCGACCATCACGCATGAGCGAAAAGATTGAAACCCATCCTTTAGGCCCTAGGCGACGATGTTCCATGCTTTTTATGAACTCAATTACTGATGGCTCTCGCAATTGTGCATCACGCTCAAAAAGATGCCCCGTACGGATACGCTGCTTAATGTCCATAGGTGTTGCACCTTCCATCCTTGGTTCTTCTAGAACGATCTTTTGGCGTCGTTGTCTGAGTGACCAGCCTTGCGCGAGAATATCCACCACCACACTTGCACAGAATTGCAGCGCTAGCGTCGAGCGCAGAGTTGGACCAGGCGAGATCGCTTCCACATCTTTACGGGCCTGTTCGATAATTTCAGCAGTGACATACTTGCCTGCTTTGTCGATCCGACGGGCAAGTTGCCGGCAAAACCTCTGAAATTCTTCGTGCTTTCTGCCAAGTTTTGGCTCAAGCATTACTAGTCGGGGCATTAACTGAGAAATGTTGCTAATATGTTACTCCATGATTCTCGGAATTTTTTAGACCAGCCTAGCGCACGCTTGTTCTGCTCAAGCGAGAGTTCCGCCCGAGCTGCAGCGAGGATCATTAATTCCAAACTGTGCCTCGCTTCATCAAATAGACCGTCACCCCGACTCGATGCCTCGGAATATGCTAAACGGACGAACGGGTGCTGCTCGTTCATAATGACTTTGAGACATGCGCCATCCAACAACGGCATGTAAAAAGCTAATTGATCGAATTTACCCCAATGAAATCGATAATCTAAACCACCAACCCGTCCTCGTCCGCCCCGACGTAACACCACCGTCCTTTTGATGGCTTGCACCGCTTGTTCAGGTGGCTCGATAAGGTTGTCAAACCGACCGGCAAGACTTTCGGATTTTCTTACCAAATCAATACTGGATTTAACTCCAATAAATGCCCGACGCGAACGCCCGTTCAACTCACGCGCTGTCCGTTCAATGTCTGGTGTAAGAATAGTGTTAAGCTTTTCCGTAGGGTGGATTTCTTGCTTTGTGTGTGTAACCCCGAACAACTCATCCAGATCAGGCTCAAAACAAACCTCACAGCGCCACCAGTCGTCATAGTTCTCGCGACGCTTATTCCCCATAAAGTACCAGCCTCGATCGATCTCCCGTCCGGCGCGGATAATTGATACCCCCGCTCCTTTCGAGATCCCGTTGATGTTCTTTTCATGATTAGATAAATTATGCCATTTTTGAACCGGTAGCTCGGTAAAGCGCACTTTGACCAATGAGGACGACGGATTGCCTTTGCTATCTGTGAAAGTCACCTCATATGATAATTCAGGGCCAAATTCGGTAGCGCCGATCAAACCACAGCTTTCACGCTGAAATAACGGATCTAAGGGTTTTACTGATTCACCGTTTAAAGTAATAAGTCTACCTGCCCAGAGTTGCATTCGAAACAATCGCCCAAGCTCCAATCCTAGCCGTTTCACTAGTGGGGCAAGGTAGCGGTTCTCAAGACGATCGCACTTTCGCCAGATCACGGTTGTTCCTGTCTTGAAAGGATGTACCTTAAGGAATTCGCCAATTGGAACTGGTTTCGCTGTAGGAATATCTTCTCGTCTGCCTGAGCTTATTTCATCGGCGTCGAGATACGTTGTTGTTGCGGTAAGGCCTTCACAACTAGTGAAAATGTCTATTCGCCGCGCGTGACTTAAAGATGCATTGGGCAAACCCATACCATAACGACCGCAGCTGTTTCGCTCGTTGAAGCGCGAACTCCACCCAAATCGCATCGCGTTGCTGCATGTAGTTTTGTCCATCCCAACGCCATTATCCGATACACTCACGCGTGTTTCCGAACGTATCGCTCCCTCCATTCTTTCAATCACAACTTCCACGCGTGTAGCATTTGCTTCAAGAGAGTTATCAATCAACTCGGCCAGTGCTGAACCAAGGCTCTTATAGCCAGAGTCACGCGTTGCTTCGATAAAGTGTGAGGCAACAACTAGAGATGATGCGTGGCTTGTCATATTCCTGGATTAGAGCACATGAGCACTAGCTTTACACCGTACTACAAGATACCCACCAACCGTTTCCCCTATATTCATATTGTATTTTGACGACCATCTGCACAGATAATATATATTTCACTGTTTTGCGTAAAAGAGAAGTTAACTCCATTGGGCCCAGCGTTAACTCTAAGCGAAAGACATCGTATCGATTGTGAATTCACGCCCATCTTTTCAGTGACTTCCGGAGGGAGATGCAAATTTGTTCTAGCCCCTGCAATATCATCGCATATATAGACCCCTAATGCAGCTGATTTAATAGTGGATAGCGATGTCGGGGCGTAGTCGATAACATTCGCCTGTTGAATCCCCCTGTAGTCGATGGATTCCCAATATTTTATGCATATACCTCGGACATGGCAGTATGAGCACTTTGTAGAGTCTGGTTTTGCAGGCAGCTCGCCAGCGAGAACTTGCTGATCGGTATTTTTTGCGAGCTGACGGAATTTGGCCAATAAAGCCTCTAGAACATTCTTTGCAGGCAATGGAACTTCGCAAGATTCATGGTTTTCTGTGTAAATCAGGCGTAGTTCTGTTGGCATTTTTCCGGTTATCGCTAGATAAAGTGCAGCGTAATACATTATTTGATGAACATGATGCTCCTGCTTATTCCCACTTTTGAAATCTATAATTTTACCTCTCGAGATAAGATCTGCTTGCCCACACAGTTTTGATTTTGGATCTTTCAGCCAACTCTCTGCACCGTCAGAGATTCTAGGACGTTGTGGTGTCGATGGCGTGCCGGAGGTATTTTGATGATCCGAAGAGTTAATATAGCTAGCAGCGACACTGAATGCTCTTAGCAACTCTTCGAGTCGTACTTGGCCTGCAAGCGCTTTACTATTTATTCTTGGATTGGCTTCGTTTCTTTTCGACCACTCTTGGATCATTTGCAATAAGGTTTCTCGAGGTCGAAATCTGTTACCACACCCTTTCCGCATTTCGTGTTCGTACCTCTCAATTAGACCATGAAGCAGTATGCCTTCTAGGTTTCGCTTGCTCGGCTTTTCCGGAATCGGACCGTTGAATTTAGGGATTGTAGCTTTGGATACTGCCCACTTGTATGGGCATTCATCAAATGTACGCAAGGAAGAAAACGACCACTTTTCAGGCAAAATGGACTTAAGCAAAGGTGCACCAAATACAAATGTTGGGGGTGCGCCCATCTTCTAATTAGTTAAATACTTTTTACTGCTTGATTCCTACTAAGCAGATTTCACGAAATACCTTGTCGCACTCGAAGCCATTAACTTTGTTAGTTTCATTTAAGCGTTTCCGAATTACGTTTGTGGTTTATTCACCTATTAGGTATTTTCTTACAGCAAGGTGACAAGATGGCAGATTCCGTGTAAGTTGATATGCGTTGAGCGGGCGTAGCGGGACTGAAGCACCATCAAGCTCTTCAACTAGTCCAGAGCGATATCGTTCTGCTATTAGTGCATGTGTAATGCAAACTGCAACACTTCTGCCCTTGTATTTTGCAAGAAGAGGAACTTTATGACCATCGACATCCCCACCTAGCTTTGTTGAGATGCCATCTAAGTCCAGCATTACCTTTAATCCATTGAGTTTTTTTTGTTGGTCCACTACCAACCCATCAAGAGGGGTTTTACCATCCAGGACTAAATCAAGAAGATCTAGGGCAAGATGGCGGTCAAGCCTCGAATGGTAAAACTGATTATAATAATGTCGTAGGCAACGATAACATGAACGATCACAGCCCTCCCCACGATTATCTTCACACGCCAACACATTTCGCACATAACTCCGTAGTAATTCCTCCATCGAGCCACCAACCCGTTCGGAATAGCCTGCTCCGCCGGACAATGTGTCGAACATATAGATTTCTGCAGCAATAGAGGCCCCATTCCCACTCTGGCTGATGAGCCGATATCCGGCGCTGAACTCAGTAAAGTCCACATCAAACATCCTGCCAGCTGCGAGAGGAAGCGCGTCGGCAAGCGTCTGCAAGGCATCTTGCAAGGCGCAATATTCGGCCGCCATTGCCCGAGGAGTTTGGCACAGGGGTGGCCTAATCTGAATTCGGAGGATAACCAGATCGGTGACAAAGCGATTACCAAGAAACACGGGGCCTTTAATCTCTCCGTTGCATTTCATGAGCCGCGCATTTCTACGGTCCGCGGCTAGCACCTTATAAGGAGTATTGTGCGATGGCGATGGTGGTCCCGACTTTGCAATCTTGGCCCTCCCGCAGGCATCACATACATGGAATCCGGATTGGTCGTCTGGATCGCCTTTGTTGACCACTACCAGTTGAGCGTCGGCTCGCCGGAATACTTCAAGACTTTCACTCAACTTACCAACGAATAGCTGCTTGTCTTCGCTTTGTTGCAATGGAACTGGAAACTGTGCTGGCGTAGCAATGGAATAGTCGGCATCTTCATCCAGCGCAGTTACTTCACGCCCATCTTCAGGTAGGAACACTTCTGGGGTGATCATTTCAACAACCCGTAGTTTTCCGATACCACAAAGTGGGCAGTCAACGTTTTCGCGCGTCGCTCCGTTCGGGGAGCCAACATCTTCGACGTAGCAGCAATGTTTCTGATCACAAAACACATAAGGCTTACGATGCGGGTTTTCAAAAAGCGGGCGTGCGCGTTTGACATCAGAAAGTGATACGTTGGCAGTCACCGCAACGGATTTGTAGGTGCCTTTGTCAATAGTTAGCAAACGCCCGGGAGCGTATTCTGAAAGCGCCCGCGCTATCGCTTGTTGTGGAGCATACTTTGCCACAAGGTCGCGCATTCCTGCATCCCATTCCTCCACACGAAAAGTAGTGAGATTGGTTGGAAATGCATAGGTCGGTAGAATCGCCTCTGACAAAAGGAACTCCAAAAGCTTTGTTCGTTCTGAATCATTCATCCCTGCTTCGCGGTCAATCATCTCCTGCGCCTTTGGCTTTAACTGGCTTAGCTTAGCAAGAAAGTCTTGAGCCTCTGCGGTCGCCCACACCGTTACGTCTTCGACATCCTCCAAATAATTGCCAAGCCAGGATTTCACTTTAGCGCCAATGCCTGAAGCAACCTTCTCCCCAATCCACTGCTTGAAATCAAACAACGAACCGTCAGTATTTTGTTCAAAGAATCCCTGCAATGTCCCCAGGCTGCTCAAGACATCAGGTGATGATACCCCGGGGCGCTCAGAGAAAAATTCCTGAAGCAGGTACGAGCGCACATGTCTTCGTGCAATCTTGGCGTTGTTAACTTTAACCGTTAGCTTTCGTGGAGAACCAGCCGCGATCTCATCAACGTGAGAATAGTAATGATTATCATGCGCCCCGCCCTGGCAGTAAGTAACTACGGTTGAAACTGCTGAGCCTCGTCTGCCAGCACGACCCGCCCGTTGCTGGTAGTTTTCCCGCTGGGGTGGTACATTCCTAAGTCCAACTGCGACAAGCGACCCGATGTCGATACCGACCTCCATAGTAGTTGTACAGCTAAGAACATCCACAGCGGGTTTGTTTTTCGGTTCAGCGAGAACATCTTGGAATCGCAATTCATATTCCTCTGTTTTCACCCAACCAGTCGTCGCCTCCTTGTGAGAAAGTTGGGCGGTGTGCTCTTCCGCTGAAAGTAGTCTAGGAAGTGCTTTCCCATCGTGGGCCGCTTTCACAGGATTTCGCCAAAAACCCTTCCTACTTTGTATATAAGCATCATTATTCGGATCAAATTCTATTGGGTCAGCACTTCCACAACGCGGGCAGCATTCAAGTAGCCGGTAGGGTGAATCCGTAAAACAGGTGCGGCAGCGATACCACTTATGATCCAGATCAATTTTCAATACTAGTGTCTCTGGTTTGAGGTAAAATCCACTCTCCCCGGTACTTGTGTGATAATGCGCGAATACCTCTTGGAGGCCTTGTTCAAGCACATCCGGAATAAAGCCTCGGCTACTAAGAATGTTAGCGATCTTTCTCTGAAACTTCCCTTTATGCGCCCAATTCGGTTTAGGAAAACCGGCAATTTCTTCTCTGAGGCGGCGCTCGAAATCTTTGTCTATAGCAGTATCCGAGGCCAACTCATCAATCCACGTCATCGCAATCTCATAAATTGCGACCTGATTCACTTCTCCATATTGTTCAAGCAACGGCTTCAAATACCGGGGCGCAGGGCTCAGCCATCCTGCGCAGATGAACCTCATAGAATAAAGGCCACCACAGGCTTGCCGATATAATTGGGTCTGAAAGGCTAGCGGTGAATTAGCTAGCCCCCCATCACTTAAGGCGGCCTCCAAATCTTCATCAAATATACTCTTGAATGTGCGAACGTCTGTCCGCACCTGCTGAGCGTCATTTCCTGAGAAAGGGCTTACTTTGGCTTCAGCACAGGCGGCAATAAATGGAACATAGGCATTTTTCAACTGTAGCTCCTCACGCCGCTTTGTTTTTAATTTGGAGTAGCCTCGCGCTAATAATTCCCTGAAAGCATCTGATTCCACTTCCTCAGGAATGGCTTTTGCAAGTCGGGCCGCTTTCTGCCGTCCGTCTGAAAAGATGAGCACCTTCCGTCCTTGGTTAGGGTATTCATCCGCGCTTTTTGAGCCATCAGCCGATTGCGAAAAGAGTTGGCGCTTGATCAGTTGGCCAAACGGCTGTTCCCCCTTCGTTCGCAAATCCATGATTCTGCTCGGCTCATTTAAGCCACGGCGAGTTACGCGGTCACACTGAGGGCATTTTTTGAACACATGGGATGGCTCATGGGTCATGGCAGCGGAATCGTCGAAAGCGTAGACTAACAGCCACCCCTCTTTCTGATTAGGTTCAGTCCATGCAAGTTGGCCTGACATGATGTTCAGCCAGACTGGTCGCTTTGGGAAATTCGATGCCTCTAGGGCCACCATTAATTCCATTTCTTGCAAGGCAAGTTCCGAGCCCGAGGATTCGTCCCCAATTCCAGTGGTTGATTCGTGCCACAAAAAGGTCGGCCTATGATCTTTTGGCACGTAGCCCCTTAAGAATACTGCACCACAATCACGGTGTGTCAGGATTTCAAACACTCGTGCCCCGCACTCGCACGCGACACGAGGCTCAGGATAAAGCCTTCCCAATAGCGAACTTCTGGAAGGATCTCGTTTCGCCGAGCACTGCGGATTTATGCATCCATAAAGACCAGACAGGCCTCTAAAAAAGAGGTGTAAGCGAGCCGGCATAAACACCTTATCGGTTTTGTTGTCGCGCGCGTAATTACATAGTCGCAATAGACTGTCCATCGCCCGCGTCCTCAAGGGCGCATCCAAAACATCGGGAAATATTTTTAGAGCGACCTTATCAAGCACGATTGCCTTACCACTGACTTCCGTAACTAGCAATTTAGCTGGACCGAATTTTGAGAGTAACACGAAAAGATCATTTGCTGGACTTACACTGGAAATAGAAGACCACCCCAGTTTGTGTCCTAGGTTGTTGATCAACGCGGCAACTTTTGTCGTATCATGACTCTGTGTTGATAGTTCGTTTCCATCGAACTGCGCCAAGGCAACTGCTTGTTGTTGCGTAGCTGCCGCGGGTTCACTCCACTGTTCCGGGGTCCCTCTTATGAAGGCTATATCAGCCACGTTTGTCCGCGGCAGCCCAGTAAGATCACAAGCAAATTCGCGAGCTGCTGTTTCATCATCAGCAGATCCTCCTACACTTGCAGTTGTTAGAATAAACCTTACCCGGTCTCGCTTTATCCCCAACCGGGCAAACAACCTCCGCAAAAGAAAAGCTACCTCTGCACCTGTCGCACCGCGATACATGTGCGCCTCATCAAGGACAATCGTTAAAAAGGTGCCATTGTTTTCTAGCCATCTTGCTGTTTGTTCGAAGATACTGCGCTCAATCGGACGTAGCATCATGTATTCAAGCATTGAGTAGTTTGTAATCAGAATATCAGGACACGTCGCTTGAATCTCGTGTCGCATAAGCAGTTCCACGTCATCTTCGCCGGTCTTAAGCCGGTCTTCCCAACGCCCACCATCTTTCCCAAAAAAGCGCTGAACATCCTTGGCTGGCCATTTGCCTCGAGCCTTCAATTCGGCCAGGAGCTTTTCATTATCTAGGATTTTCCGGTAGAAATTCTGGATCAGGTCTTTGCAGCGTCGCTTGTTTAGATCAGAAGTTATTTCGCCCGCAAATGGCGTCCGGCTGGTATACATCCCAAAACGCACATGCCTACCACGCTGCTGTTCCATTATTTTTGCTACGTCTTTATTACCGAGAATTCGGCGCATGCGTGCCATTTGATCAGATACCAGTGCATTCATCGGGTATAAGATCAAAGCTCTACATCCAGTTTGTTTGGTTACATTCTCCCCTAAGGCGCACTCCTCTGCCAGGCCACCAAGAATTGATAAAAGGAAGATTTCAGTTTTGCCCGAGCCAGTGCCCGTAGCAGCCAACACGTTGAGTCGATCTTTTAAGAATGCTTTGAGCGCAAGCGCCTGATGCCCGTAAGGTCTGGGAAAGATTCCGCTCTTATTTATTTGCGCCAGAGCAGTGAGTAGTTTTTTTGTGGCGGGCGGTAGATCGAGTTTTGAGTATTCCTCCGTAAGGACATAAGCCGGCGTCGCTTCGAGAAAAGGTTGCTGAGCGATGGTCGCTTCATCGTTAAGTAAAAGCTTCCGCTCGCGAACCAAGGATTCATCGCGCACGTGGTATTGTGCTTCCAGATACGACCGCAAATCATCGCCCAGCCCCTGAATCACACTCTGGATGGTTTGTTGCTCGCTCATATTGAATTCAAATGAATGTTAGCACTGCGAAGTAAAATCATCACTAACTCAAGTGCCTCAGGCTCTACTTCTACCATCCAGCCCCCTTTTTCTTTTTCTTCAGTAACAGATGAGGCACAGGCCAATATTCCAGATGTCCACGCTTCCGGCAACATGTCTGGCAGATAAAATGTCCCACCCTGATTGCCCTGCTTTATTTGTAACTCGTTCATGGTACCCGCCATTTTTTCGGCTAGCAGAATCCAAGGCCGGGCCTCTTCTTTTTCCAACTCAAAACACCCTTCACAACACTTACCATTATTAGTTTCCATAAGATAATAGTGATATGGCCGCATTACTGTCCGGGCCACAACGAAAGGTTCTGCGGGTATTTTGTTGTGCCAACGTTCGCTCCGTTTACGGCCACGGCGAAAACCGGCATTGTAGAAAACAGTAGCCTCCTTTGGTGGACTGCTTACTTTCCGAACGGGTAACCGAGACGACAACTGAGCATACTTATTTTTATCTGTGCTCGTCAGCCAATCATAAATCACAGAGTTCTCGGTATCTTGATCAAACTCTTCAAAGTCCCTTAGCAGTTGGACCAAACGTCCCACTGTACAATCTAAAACTGAACCAATTCCCTTATCCGAATGCTCACTCAATTCGATGGGCAAGCCACCGGCAATCCGACCCCAACCGTTTGTAAGTCGCACAATTCTTGATTCACGGGGAATGTAGTAACCATGACCAATGTGACCAAGGTCCCCCAGTTGGACCAACAAATCTACAATCCATGATTCGGAGAATTGGGGGGCAGTTTCTTCGTAAAGTGACCCAAAGATCTTGGCTACTTGGGCTGTAATTGCTGCTTTGTGAACTGCGACGGGCTGGCTTACGTCCTTGTTCTCCGCTTCTTCCTTTACTTGTGCATAGAGTCGCGTCGCGACCACGCGGGCCATTTCCAGTAACCACCTTTGAGTGGGCCGCCAACCGTTGTAGTCATCTGTAATGCACAGACCGGCGCACACGGAAAGCACTGCGGTTGAGCCTTTAGCCATTTTGATTTAGGGTTTCTTTCAAATCCATCAAGTTCCTGTCATTTTCCCATGCAGCTTTATACGCTTCTAAAACAGCGATTGCGTCCTCTGGCATACAACGCGGCAGGCACCAATACTTGAAAAATAGTCGAGGCACATCCCCCGAATTCTCAACGGTTTTTCGCAACGCAGCGAATCCTCGCCGAAATACCGTTTCATGAGCGGAAAGTGCGAACAATGGCAACCGGCGCAGCCTATCACCTACTTCCGCAAACTCCTCCATCGTTACCGTCCCAAGACTTGGCATTTCCTTTGCATAAGCGGAAAAAACACTTGTTCCACTACCAGTATTTCCCGCATTGAACCGAAGCACGCGCTCATCAATCAACGGCCCGATTGGATAATCCGAAGTGACTTGCATTTCCGAATTCGCTTCCAGCGTCATCAAAACCACTTTGTCGGGCTTCTGAACCCCCACCGCCTGCTCTAACACAGCACGGCGACCGGATCCCAATACTAGCGGAATGTCAGACCGGTTCGCGTTCTGCAAGATTCTCGGACAACTCTTGTATTCACTGGGAACTAATGTTCGCCAATCGACAGGATCTAGCAAGCCAGCCGGAATGTCAGCCCAAACGGTCGCGGGTTGCCCTAGGGCACTGGCAATTGCGTCAGCAAGAATGTCTGCGAACAGCGACCTGAACGCGATTGGTTGACCCGCCACCAAGGCTGCCTGGCAAACCACGGCGAGTTCCATCGAAACCAACGGGGACAGATTACAGGACTTAAGATTGTTGAAAATAGCCGACTTTAGATCGGTGGCCTGTAAGGGCTCCGAAACTGGACGTTGAATCCGGATCAAAGGGCTACTTCGCTCAGTCGACCGCTCTGACGACTGGTGGCTCGCCCCCAACCATGCTCCTATCATCGCCATGCTTTCAGGCGATTGAGCGAGCCGCTTTAATTCACCATCAAAGGCCTTTTGCGCATCAGCTTTTGTCGCATCGACTTTATTATTAAGCACGACCAGATCTCCCTCCAGTTTTGCTTTTTCTTTGTTTAAACTAACAAGTTCTTGCCTTAGTTTGTCAATCGTCTGCTGTAAATTTGTAGCTGTATCTTTAAGGTTTTTGATTTCTTTTTCGTTTTCACTAATGATTTTAACGTTTTTTTTCTTCCATTCAGCTTCAATTATTACACTTACCGAACTATTTTTAAGTATCTCTCCTGCTAGATTCTCGTCGATTTGTTTTGATGCCCCCAGAGATTCCAATGCTCGAGGCAAAGATTCCATAACCCATTCAGAACCATCCTCGTTATTTATCTCGGCTAAAGCAGCTGATAATTCCTGCTTTTTTTCACGTGAAAGCCACTTTATTTCGTTTGTATCGCTTGCCAACTTCAAGCGCCTTTGAATTGCATCTTTTGGGCTTAAGATCAGCGGATGTCCAATTGAGAGAAGAGATGTATCTACTAGCTTAATTCCCTTGCTACCTAATTGTATATCAATAATTTTTACATTCTCATACCGGTACACTGGTCTTTGAGTTGTCAACTTACCATCTGGCAACAGCAATAATGGTCCGATTATTTGATTTTTACCGAGTTGCACATAGACCGCCCCATCACCCGACAAAATGGAAACGTTTACCTTCTCTTTATATGTGTTTAGCCAATCCCATAACGCAAGGTTTGCCGAGACTCGCTCCCATAATGGAAAATGAATGACTCTAGCAAGAGAACTCAAAGTATTCATAACTTTCCATGGACGGCCCGGTAATTCCGGTTGTTGACAATTGAAAAGACCAATCTGATTTGTGACTAATGGTTGCCCATTACATGCCGATACATGCAAGAAGACTGTGCCTCGATCAGGAAATAGTTCTTTAAGACCCTGTGTTGTCAATCCTTGGGGACCATTCAACCAAACACGAACAGAAGGAAAGGCTATATCTTTTTTTGGTGGAATATCAATACAACCAATGATTTTTCTTGGCTCGCTCATTATGGTATTAATCTAATTGAATATTTTGAAGCATGACCGCGGTTGAAGGCATCGCGGAGCCGGGCATCGCTGCGGTATCGAGACACAACGTTTCGCGATACGTTTTTCTGTCTGTGTTGGTTCACTACTCGCTTTTCATGGCTCAACATGATGTCCGGGTGGCCTGACGCTTTCAAGAAACAAGGAAAACGCGAGGACCTAAGAAAGGTGAGTAACTTTTCCGCAGACGCTTCGTAAGGAATAAAGACGCGATGACCACGTGCATCGCTAGCCGTCATTTGTACAGACTCTGGAATATTTGAGATTGCTACCAACTTTACCGTCCCACGCGATGCAGATATTAGCATCTTCGGCAATTGATGAGCGGACCACTTTAGTCGAGTTCTGTTTATGGATTTCGAGGCAAATTGAAATTGAATTCTTGAGCACTCAGGAGAAATTGTGTCATCTGAGTAATTGATTTGCAGAAGAAACGAGACTCGATCGTCAGAATGGGTAGCAAGACCAATGCGCAACATGTCTGTTTGTTTTTCACTTGTTCCCAACTGGATCACGAACTCTTTAGTATCATTTAGTGGAAAATACTCAGTTGTGATAGGCCCTTTAATATTATGCTGTATGAGCAGGCGCGTATATTTTGGGTAGCCGCATTGGGTTATTTTTATAGATACAGCAAGTTTTGAATCCCTCGAAACCTCCCAGCAATCTGGGGCTAACTCGTAGACGTTGGCTGGGCTAAGGAATCCATAGGTTGCTATTTTAGCTGTAACTTCAAAATAAAGAAGTGACTTAATGTTTTCCCGAACCATAAAGTTTGGATTTTCGGGTATCTGGATTAAAATAGCACTCAATCCAGCTATAGTTGTTAGTGCTATTGGTTCAAGCGAGGTGTGAAGACCAACAATCTCCTTTCGACTAATCACGACATACCCCCCTGGCTTTAGTTGCCGATGGTTCGGGATCCGAACCGCTTCACTTTTTGTACTACGGAATAACGCGGGCTTGTCTTTGAAACCCTCAATCGGATAAGGAATATCCCCACCATCCGACACCTTGGCTTTAATGAGATAATTGTCTCCGGGTGCCTCGATTCGGAAGTATTGCTGACGAAGTGAAGGATGATACTTTTCGTCCTGAGATAGCTTCCCATTAAAGAAATTTAATTGGCCTGTAAGTTTTAATCGACCGACTTTTTTTTCTGGCCGAAATCGCACCGCAAGAGATACGAAAGGTTTGCCCGCGATAATGTTCTGATTCGCAACTAGAACAGCATCAAAGCATTCATATTCGTGCTGCGAAAGCGGAACCTCTCGGCCGAAATTTTTTGAATAGCGTTCGCACTTTTCGTGATCTGTTCCACGTAGATGACGAAAGTGCTTGCACACAATGGAGCCGGAGGCGAGAGCAACTTCAGTCCTACACAACGGGCAAATGTAACGGCCAGGAAAGCGCGAAGTAGGTGCAGCTGTTGCCCACACGAGTTGTCTTCGGAATGTATCAAATGCGTCTTCCACGCTGGTCCTTACTGCAACATGCAAACTACCACTTTGTGCCGGCTGTCATTTTTCACAATATAAGTCTTTTAACCCGATTAACTTCGGCGCCAAAGTAATTTGTTTATTAAGGCTTCTGACCAATTTGCCACTGTGTAGACCCAGGGTTGCGATCCTGGATCAGCCGGCCCCCGTACCTGTCCTGCAGGGCGGTAAGCCGTTTCAACACGGCCTGCTTGATTAGGTCAGTGTGGTTGTGGCCAGACCCATACCCATGCACCACCCTCAGTCCAGGATATGCTCCCGCCATGGCCTCGCTGGCTGCTTGATTCAATTTCGCCAAAGCTCGCTCCACCGTCTCCCCCGCATGCGCCACATCCACCTCCAGATACTTCTTCCTATCCTGCCGGACTGCCCCCCTTCCCCCGCATTTGGGACATACCTCTGCCACTGAGCCAATCGGGTTTCCACACTGCCCGCACTCCAATTCAGCCATATTTTTTCCCTTCATGTTTCTATGATCCCACATTCATAGGAACGTAGGACAATTTACTCCCTATTGGCTTATCCTTTGTTTTTAAATCAGCGCAAGAATCGCTTCGATCGCATAGGCCAATCCGACGATCACCGCAGTCATCGCAACGTTCCCTCCCAGAATCATGCCCAAGGCATATAGCGTCGTCCTCCCGTCAAAAAGGTCCCCCACGTCCTGGGACCGCCCCCCAGCTTCCTTTGGTGTCAGCTCCCCCTGCATGGGTTACGGCTCCTCCCCCAGTGATTGCCCGGTTAGCTCCCCGATCTTTTCCTTCAGCTCCGAGGACTGCGACTCGTAGATCTTCGGCCCCTCCGTGGAGAAGTTGTCATTCAGGCTGCCAATACAGGCCTCGCACCGATCCATAAACGGCACCTGCACATAGATACTCTCGTTGAAGAGCGAACTTGTGCTCGTCTCCAGCGTGCTCAGCGTGCCCAGAACTTCCCCACGGGTCGAAACCACCACCGGCCCGTCCACCAACCACTGTGCGTGCTCCGTCGGCCCTACCAGCGATCTCGTGGAGAAATCTCCCGTCAACGTCCCCGACTCATTCGACACCGAATCAATCAACGCCGGATTGGCGTTCAGGATCCCGTAATACCCATCCGCCTCCTGCGCCCAACCCGCAGAAGTTGCACACATGGCCCCGACCACAAGGAGCACAATCCTACATTCATAGGAAAGCCGTCGCGCAAGCGACCCTCCAACCAACTGCGGAGCAGCATCCCTGCTTGGGCAGGGGCAGGTCTGAATGGGCCAATGTAGGATGATTTTTGCCTGTTTTTTCATCCTTCCATATTACCCAAGGGGGTAGGACAAACGCGGGGCTAGGGCCAAGGGAATACGGCCTCAGCCCCCGAATTTAGCTCCAAAATGTCCTGGAAAAATCCAGCCGCTCCTTTTGACGATGTATTCACGGGGATCGCTGTCGCGGATCGGTCGGGTGGTTAGGTGATCAAAATATTGCGTGTCACACTTCAGGCGCTTGATCGCCTCCTTGACGGAAAGATTTTTCAGAACATCCCATGCTTCAAGCCGCCGATGCCAGCCGACCATCAAATGGAAAAGTAGATTAAGCAAACCGTCTTGGCTCAGGGGATACGGGGATTCTGGCAACATTTTTGAGGCTACAATCTGCTTAACGCGGAATAGGTGCGCCATTAAGCTGTCTTCGCGATCCACACCTCCAATAAATCCGAAAACTGCGGGGCCCAGAAATTTATTAATTACACACCTGCCCCTTAGCTCTGTGCATAAGTTGAGGAAGCTGATAGATGATACCTTTTCGTTAAATTTTGAGCAAAATTGAATCGATTCGGGATTTACAGAGGTCATCACCGGCTCCAATTGGACATGGATAAGAATTAAATCCTCAGCACTTTTTTTCATTTTACAACTGTTTACCTTTTCTTGCTTATCAAGAAAAATGGATTCTCTTTTCCCCGGATCACCGGATCTTTGAAGAGGTTGCCTACGTAGACGCTCCGGCCTCCCTTGAAACAAGGCTGCACGTTCCAGATCTCCCCATCCTCCTCGTTCCAGACGTCGCCATCAATCGACCAAGGCGGGCTGGCCTCCGCCATCTTTTCCACCGTCCCACCCAGCTCGTAGAACCTTGCCATCATCTCATCCTCCCGCCCCTGCTGGTAAAGCTCCGCCAAGCTCTGCAGATCCGGCGTGGGAATTTCCCAGCCAAACCTGGTTTTCAAG
>Ga0169931_10006372_pt1 | contig 17821 bp, 17 predicted proteins | sample Kivu_15m_20L_FD_129675 | JGI IMG/M metagenome (GOLD analysis project Ga0169931, IMG submission 129675) | Freshwater microbial communities from Lake Kivu, Western Province, Rwanda to study Microbial Dark Matter (Phase II) - Kivu_15m_20L... | ecosystem: Environmental > Aquatic > Freshwater > Lake...
AATTGAGTTCTATTCAATCTGTTGGAATCGGATTAGCCTTCTTCGCTGTAGCAATTCTTTCTCTAGTCTAAATTTTGTAATGTTTCGTACCAAATATGGTACGAAATCTTTAATAAAACTTATCACAAACTTGAATAATTGAAATTACAATTTATGTAAAAAAGGTGGGGCCACTGTTACTTTCTGAACTAAATCCAGCTGCTAGGTCTTTGTTTCGTTCAAAACCGATACCAAATTCTCGTCAAGATCGAATTTTGGGTGCGCTATTAGGAGCAGCTCTAGGTGATGTGATGGGAAATGCCATAAGTGGTTTAAGTAAAGAAACTATCAAAGATAAATACGGTGATTGGGGTATCACATCCCCACCTCATAATGCACTTGTCTCCTATAACTTTTCTTTGACACTATTTGCACTTGATTCACTAATCTTCAGCACCCAAAAGAGACACAAACTTTCCGTTATTGAAATATGCAATTGCTTGATGAAATGTATTAAAGAATGGGAAGTAGTTATGAGTAATCCAAAACTTTTCCATGGAATAAATCATTTAGCAGACAAAAGTAGTGTTTGCACAGACTTTATAAAGAACTATCCGTTATGGAAATTTACTCGCCCAGGCAGTAAATAGATTAAAGGAAATATTTCTGAGTTGATCAATCCTCTATTGATTGCCGTTTTACTGTGTGCCAATGGCAAAACAACTTCAGAGGTGGCTGAAGATTTAGCTAAAAAACTTGGGGAACCTGAATTTAAAATCGATGTAGATGCGTTAATTGCTTATTTCTATCACAAAGAAGACATAACAAAAGAAATTAAATTAAAAGGTTTAAACACTATGCGGGAGCAGATAAATAGTGCGAGTCGCCCTGATCTATTAGGAATGTTGGCAGGATTTGAGCATGGGGCAAAATATGGAATCCAGGGTTTTAAACAAGTTTGGTACCTAAGAATTGATGCAACAATTTTGATTGAACAATTGGGTTGGAGGGTCGGAAGGGCAATTAAGAGTTATTTATAAAAAGATAAACAGATGCAACTATTGCAATAACTAAAATAATTATTCTGAAAATAGAAGCGTCAAGTTTTTGGGCAAATCTTCCACCTAAAGCCCCACCTACAATTGAACCTATAGCTACCGATAGAGCTAATTGCCACACTACGAGTCCTGAGAAAATAAAAATTACTGCAGCAACTGCATTTCCAGTTCCAGAACCAAGATTTTTTAGTCCGTTTGCTTGTTGAATATTTGATAATCCAGCTAAACCATAAATTGCCAGAAGAATTACCCCAGTGCCAGCACCAAAATAACCTACATAGATACCTGCAAGAATAAATCCTGGAATTATGAGTTTTAAGTTAAGTACTTTAGTATTTTTCGGAAATAGCTTATAGACAAGAGGTTGTAATGCAATTAAAATTCCAGCACTTCCAATTAAAAATGGAACAATTGTTTCGAAGTTTTTTTCAGGAAGAAAAAGTAAGAGGGCGGCTCCAATTATTGAAAATATAGGCATCAGTAAAACTGAAAGCCAAGCTAATTTTTTCTGTTCACTAAGAATTTTTCGATACGTCCAACTTCCGGCTAAAGATCCAGGAAAAACTCCAACTGCTGCAGTTATGTTTGCAACTAATGGAGAAAGACCAAGTGCCACAAGAGTTGGAAAGACTATTAAGGTTCCACCACCAGCAACAACATTTAAAAACCCACTTGCCATTCCAGCAAGCAGTGCGAGTGTTAAATCCATCAACTATTTATTAACTAATCGCCAAGAGATAGGAAGAAGTGATGCGGCAAGTGCAGCTTTGATGATATCTCCAATTACAAATGGGAGAACCCCACTTGTTATCGCATAGCTAATTCCTTTTTCTGTATATATGGCTAACCAAGTAGCTCCTAAAACATAAATAATCAATGTTCCAATTAAATAACCAAAGAGAACACCTTGAAATCTTTTTGTTGTTATCTTGGTCGCAAGTTTTCCCACCACAACACTTGCAACTAGAAAGGCAATTAGATAACCCGCAGTTGCACCAAATATTGCCTGAAACCCACCTTTACCGCCAGCTAAAATTGGAAACCCTAAAGCGGCTAATGATAAGTAAGCAAATTGGGCAATAAAAGATTTAGTTGGTCCCAGGGCAGCAGCACCAAAAAGAATGGCAAAAGTTTGCATCGTAAAGGGGATTGGAGTGAAAGGTAAAGGAACAATAATTTGAGCACTCAAAATAGTCAAAGTCGTTAACGCTGAAATCTGTACAAAGGCAGAAGTTCTAGTTCTTTGCCAAATTGAATCAATCACAAAAGGTGAAGCACTTAAAGTTGTCAACACATCTCCCTAGTTAGACACATGATGCTACCAAGACACTTCGTGTCGTAGAGGGGGATTAGCCCCTTCACGAGAACACGTAACAACTGCTGCTTCAGCGCAATTGGTAAGAATTTCTTCAAGTTCAGTTTTATTAAGCTGCCTAATTTTATCTGGATGTTGAATTTCTCGCTCTAATAATTGTGTAATTAGGGCTGCAGAAAATGTATCTCCTGCTCCTATGGTGTCTACAACTTTAATTTTTTGTGCAGAAATTTGTTTAGTTTGATAATTTTCTGTAACAGCCACAGCACCACTGCTACCCAGTGTTATTACAACCACTTTAGTGCCACTATTAATTAATTCGGCGGCAGTTTCATAAATAGTTTTATCAGGATTGATCCATTTCAAATCCTCATCACTTGCTTTAACTAGGTGGGCAATACTTGCAAGTTTCTTGGCTCTTTTTCTAACTAAGCTTTCTTCCTGACCATCAAGTGGGTGTCTGATATTTGGATCAAATGCTAATAAAAAGTTACTTGAGTTCTTCAAATTTTGATACCAAATTTCAATATTTGTGCCACCAGGTTCAATATATGAAGTCAAAGATCCAAGTTGAATAATTTTTATGTCTGAATCCAGTGTTTGATTAAGTTCATCTGAATTCCAACCATAATCTGCCGCTCCTTTTAAATTAGCTGAATATTTGGCTGAACCATCAGGAAGAATTAGTGCATCAATTACAGAAGACGGCTCATCTACAGTTAGAGAATATTTAAGGTCAACATTTTGCTTAATCAAATATTCTCGTATCAAAACCCCATATTCATCACTAGAAGTTCTAGCTTTCATAAAAGTTTTTGTATTTAAACGAGATAAAGCAACAGCTGTATTTGCTGGAGACCCACCCGGAATATTTTTTTCTGATTCACCTTGTGAATACACAACGTCAATCAGAGCTTCCCCGATGACTAAAACACTTGGCATGATTTAACTAATTATGCCAAGTCGATTATCTGTTCCTTCTTATCCTTGCAATTATCTTCCAAATCACGATTACGACTGCTAAAACTGTGACCCATGGAAGAACATAACCCAGAATTGAGGTCAAATTAGCTAGCGCATTTAGTAAGGCAATAAAACCTTTTTCAATTCCAGCAATAAAGCCAATTGGCTTAATTGCTGCAAACGAATCATTAGGGAGGAGAGATAGATAAATAACTGACATTTCTACTTGATCTGATAGATACTTTAATTGTGCCGTTAAACTATCTAATTCTGCTTGTCGTTCGGATAAAGCAGTTTCAGCAGCTATTAAGTCAGATGTATTAGTAGCAGTCGAGATTAAATCTTTAAATCTTTGTATGGAGGTTTCTAATGCTGCTATTCGGGCATCTAGATCAAGTTTTTGCATTGTCACATCACTTGCAGAAAGTGATGAGCTTTCAACATCACCTAAAACCTTAAAACCCTCAAGTGCTTTTTCTAAATTTACACTTGGAACTCTTATCGTTAAATTTGCACTAAGAGTGTCTTGGCTTCCCGGATTTTTATATTGTGAAAAATCATCAACTCGGCCATCAAATGAAACAGCCAGGTTTTGGGCCTCTTGTGCCGACTTCTCAACATTTTTAACTCTAATTGTCAAGGAAGAAGTTTTAATTACAGATCGATCAAGTGCAACCTTATTTTCAACAAGCATTTCACCAGTTGCCGCAGGCAATGAGCTAATTGTCGAATCTGACATACCCATTGAGGCATTATTAGAACAGGCGGTCAGAAACAGTGCACCGATTAAAGTTGATGAAACTAACAATCTTTTAAACAAGTTTTCTCCAAATTCTCTACTTTCATTCTCTCATTAATCAGCGATTAGACCAAATTTCACACGAACAAGTTTCTAAAGGTTTAATCAGAATCTAAGTTAAAACTCGACTTTCCCAGACAATAGATTCGATATATTATGTTTATAAATTGATAATTAAGCCAACAAGAAAGGAAAGAATTGAGTACTCGCTCGGCTCAACTACATAAACTCAAAAATCAAATATTTGAGGTTGCAATAGTTGGAGGCGGAATAAATGGCGCTGTATCGGCTGCTGCACTTGCCGCAAGTGGAGTCAAAGTTGCCTTAATTGATCGTGGAGATTTTGCAGGTGTAACAAGTCAAGAATCCTCAAACATGGTTTGGGGTGGAATTAAGTATTTGCAAACTTACGAGATTCCACTTGTGTGGGATTTATGTGGATCTAGAAATCACATGCTAGAAGCTTTTCCAAATAGAATTAAAGCGATTTCATTTCTTGCAGCAATTGGTCCGACTGCACCATTTGGAAGATTTTTAGGTGCACTTGGAATTTACCTATATTGGGTTTTAGGCAGATTCAAAACTAAATCTCCTAAAGTTTATTCACCCCAAGAAACTTTAGAAATAGAAACATTAATAAATTCAAATGGTTTACGAGGATCTGTTAGGTATGACGATGCTCTCTTAATTGATAATGATGCTCGATTTGTGTGGGACTTTGTCAAGAGTGCAATAGAACACTCAGCAGTTGTTACAAATTATGTTTCGATGAAAGACGCAACACAAGTAAATGGGAAATGGGTTTTACATCTTCAAGATGAAGTAAGTGATGAACAATTTGATATAAATGCAGATATCGTAATTAACGCAGGCGGTCCTTGGGGCAAGGATTTAACAACAAAATTTCATGACCAAACGCTGCACCAATTAGCACTTTCAAAAGGTATTCATCTTGTAGTGCCTAAGCTGACTACCAATAACAGAGTTTTAGCATTTTTTGATGATAAAGGAAGATTATTTTACGTAATTCCCATGCAAGATAGAAGTGTTATAGGAACCACCGATACCAGAGTTGAAAATCCAAGTAGTGAAGTAACAGATGAGGATAGGGATTTCGTTTTAGAGCAGGCCAATCGATGTTTGAATCTAGTTAAACCGCTAACTAAAGATGACATTATTTCTGAGAGATGTGGAGTTAGGCCTTTAGTCGTTAAAGGTAAAAAAGATGTTTCAAAGATAGAGTGGACTGCTTTATCGAGAAAGCATGAAATTGAAGTTAACAAAAAAAGAAAAATTATTACAATATTTGGTGGAAAATTAACAGATTGTGTGAATGTTGGAGAAGAAGTTGTTAGATTTGTTAAAAATTTAGGGGTAAAAGTTACCAAAATAAAAAAATGGTATGGAGAAGATAGTTCAGAAAAGTTCAATCAATTCAATAGTGAGTTTTCTAATTTAAGTTCAACAACAGAATCTGATATTGATTTTATAGCTCCTGCTATTTGGAGACGTCATGGAAACGAGTCATTTGAAATTCTTGAACTATTCAAGGATGACTCTAGGAACCTAGAAAGGATTTTTCCCGAATTGGATTTGACTCTGGGTGAGTGCAAATACATTGTAAAAACTGAAATGGTGCAACGTCCTGAAGATTTGTGGCGCAGAAGAACTGCTGTGTCATTACTTCGAAGTGCTGAGGAAATGTCTCACAACCCACTAATTGGCCAAGTGAACGCATTAATCTAGACCATAGGTTTTTCTACAAACATATAAAGGCGTAGTCTTAGGTCCATCATGACTAATAAAAATATAGATTGGGAATTGCTTCGAAGCGAAGCAAGAAAAGCTCAAAAAAGTGCTTATGCTAATTATTCTAAATTTGCTGTTGGAGCTGCAGCCCTTGTTGATGATGGCAGAATTGTCTCAGGCTGCAACGTGGAAAATGCATCGTATGGATTAACACTTTGTGCAGAATGTGGACTAGTTTCACAATTAGCCCTAACTGGGGGTGGAAGACTAATTGCATTTTCATGTGTTGGACCTGAACCAGGAATTTTATTACCTTGTGGCAGATGTCGCCAATTATTGCAAGAACACGGAGGATCGGAATTAATAATTGACCATAACGATGGACCAAAAAAATTAAATGAATTATTGCCTGATGCATTTGACGGAAGTCAATTAAAATAATATGAAGGAACCAATTGGAATAATTGCTGGAACAGGCTTTTATTCAATCTCGGAGTTGAAAAATCCTGAAATACAAGTTATTGAAACTAAATATGGATCTGCGCAAGTTACTAAAGGTACTTGGCATGATCGAGTAACATACTTTTTAACTAGACATGGCACCAAACATTCGGTACCACCTCATAAAGTTAATTACCAAGCAAATATTCAAGCGTTAGTCAATCTTGGGGTAAAAGATGTGCTTGCAGTAAATGTTTGCGGAGGAATTGACCAAACAGTGCCTGTGGGCGGATTACAAATTGTTAATGACTTTATTGATTTCACAAAAAATAGAATTTCAACATTCTTTGATGGTGATGAGGGAGTCAATCATGTTGATATGATGGAGCCCTATAACCAGGACTTAAGAAAAGTATTAATTCAAAGTTGCAAAAATTTGAATATAACTGTCTCTGACGGCGGAATTTATGGTGGTTTTGAAGGACCTAGATTTGAGACAAAAGCTGAAATTCAAATGGCAAAACAAATGGGTGTAACCATGGTTGGTATGACTGGAGTGCCTGAAGTTGTATTAGCTGTTGAAAGAGGTTTGCGTTATGCCAGTATTTGTATTGTGGCAAATCCAGCTGCAGGATTAAGTGATGAAGAAATAACAATGCACGATGTACAAAAAGTTGTGAAAACTTCAGCATCAAAAGTTTTGTTAGTTTTAGATGAAGCCATAAAGATATTATCTAAGTAGTATGGCAACTTCAGTTGATTTAATTCTGCACAACGCATCTTATGTTGTGGTAGTTGATGAAAATTCTTCAGTCTTAAGAAATGTAAGTATTGCCATAAAAGATCAAAAAATATTTGGAATTGTGTCAATTGATTTAGAAAATCAATGGCAATCAAGTAAAGTCATTGACTGCTCTCATCATCTTGTGATGCCTGGATTAATAAACACTCACACACATACTCCAATGTCGTTGTTGCGCGGAGTTGCTGAAGATGTTGATCTTCAAGGTTTTCTAGAAAAAGTCTGGGCTGAAGAAGCAAGAATTATGGATGAGAATGGCACATATATTGGTGGAAAATTAGGCGCACTTGAAGCTTTACTTGGTGGAACTACTTGCACATTAGATATGTATTTACATCCACACATGGCTCACAAAGGTGCAGTTGAAGTTGGGTTGCGTCATCTAATCGGTCCAGTATTTTTTGATTTTGATGGTCCTGATGGGTTGCAATGGGATAAAAGAATTGAGCATTTAAGAAACTGGACAACAGTAGTAAAAGAAATGGGTGGCCCATATACGCCTTTAGTTGCTCAACCTCACTCGACCTACACAGTTTCTCCGGAGCATTTAGCTGAAGTTGCACAAGTTTGCAAAGAAATTGGAGCAATATTTAACACCCATATTTCAGAAAATCAAACAGAAAATGATGATGTTATTAAGAGATTTGGTAAAACTCCAACAAAAGTATTAAAAGATGCTCAAGCCCTAGAAAATACAGTTTTTGCTCATGCAGTGAAATTAACAGATGAAGATAGACAAATAATAAAAGATAATAAAGTTAGTCTTTCGCATTGCCCAGGATCAAATTTGAAACTTGCCAGCGGAGCATTTGAGTGGGTGAAAGCTCATCAAAAGGGTATTAATGTTTCCCTTGGCACAGACGGCTGTTCATCAAGTAATGATTTGGATATGTGGAATGTGATGAGATCAGCTGCAAATTTAGCAAGATTAATTACAAACGATGCTGCAGCAATTCCAGTTGCCCAAGTAGTACGCGCTGCAACTTATGCAGGAGCACTGGCACTTGGAATGCAAGATCGAATTGGCAGTGTCGAAGTAGGGAAAGAAGCAGACCTAATTGTGCTAGATCTTGATCAACCACACCTAGTTCCAATTGGAGATCCTCATGGACTACTTGTATATGCAGCAGGAAGAAGTGATGTTGTACATGTGTTGGTTGCAGGAGATCCAGTAATTGTTGACAGAATTCCTACTAAAGTTGAAATAAATCAGATCATTTCTCAAGCAAGAAATCACATAGGAAAAAGATGAATTCATTTGATAGCAAAGTTGCTTTAGTAACTGGAGCAAGTTCAGGTTTAGGTAAAGAGATAGCTATTCAACTAGCTAAAAATGGTGCACATGTCGTTATACATTTTAATTCAAATCAAAAGGGCGCAACAGAAGTAGTTTCCCAAATAAACAATAGTGGGGGTAAAGCTTTTGCCGTTCAATGTGATTTATCAAAGGGAAATCTTGATGATGTTGCTGAAAAATTAATATCAGAAATATTGCAAAAGGTTCCAACAATAGATTATTTGATCAATAATGCGGGAGATCAATCACTTGACCCAACAGATCTACTGGATGACTCAGTCTTGGAGTCGATAATGATGACAAATGTTTTAGCCCCACAAGCCATTGTCAAAGCCTGTTTAAAAATCTTCAAACCAGGAAATGCAATTGTGAACATTACTTCAGTTGAAGCCCAATTCCCATTTCCAAATCATTCACTTTATGCCTCAAGTAAAGCAGCCCTTACCCGATACACAGAGTTAGCTGCCATTGAATTAGCAGCACTAGGTGTTAGATGTAATGCAGTAGCCCCAGGATTAATAGAGCGAGATGGTTTAGCACAATCTTGGCCTGAGGGATTAATCAAATGGAATGAAAAATCACCATATAAACGACCGGTAACTTCTTTAGAGGTAGCAAAGACGGTTCTATTTTTATTAAGCAATGAAGCATCTGGAATAACCGGTATTTCTGTAATTGTCGACGGTGGTTGGAGCGTGGCATGAATTTTCAAGATTTGATTTATACGAAACGTGATGGTGGGGTTCTCAGCGAAGAACAGATTAAATGGTTTATAAATGGATTCACCAAAAACGAAATTCCCGATGAGCAAGCTGGCTCATTTCTTATGGCAATCTTTTTTCAAGGGTTGAATAAACAAGAACTTAATTATTGGACAAACGCCATGGTAAATAGTGGGGAAAAACTTGATTTGTCAACAGTTGGAAAACCAACTGTTGACAAGCATTCAACCGGTGGAGTTGGAGATAAAATTTCACTTCCACTATGCCCACTAGTTGCATCATTTGGGGCAGGCGTTCCTCAACTTTCAGGTCGCGGATTAGGAACGTTTGGTGGGACTTTAGACAAAATGGAATCTGTTGAAGGTTTTAATATTTCCTTATCAAATAATCAAATGATTAATCAGTTGAAAGACGTTGGTGTATTTATTTCAGCAGCAGGTGTTGGTTTAGCTCCGGCGGATAGAAAAATGTATTCATTCAGGGATGTTATTGGCGCAGTTGAATGTATACCCTTAATTGCATCGTCAATTATGAGTAAAAAAATTGCAGAAGGCACACAATCTTTGGTGTTAGATGTAAAGGCTGGACGAGGAGCATTCATGAAAGATGTTTTACGGGCTAAACAGTTAGCAGAAACAATGGTTGAGATAGGTAATGCCGCAGGAGTGAAGACAATTGCATTAATAACTCAAATGGAAACACCACTTGGAAATGCTGTTGGAAACGCCTTGGAGGTAAGTGAATCAATTGAAGTGCTTAATGGCAAAGGTCCAGCAGATGTTGTTGAACTAACTTTGGCTCTAGCTCAAGAAATGTTAAAATTAGCCGGAATAAAAAAAGATCCTGCTATGGCACTTAAAGATGGCTCAGCTTTTGCTACTTGGAAAAAAATGATCACTGCGCAAGGCGGAAACCCAGAGGCTGAAATTCCAGTTGCAGATAAAAAAGAAAATATCTTGGCGCCAAAGGCTGGATACATCACCGATCTTGATGCGTACGCAATTGGATTATCCGCCTGGAGATTAGGCGCAGGTAGAGCTAAAAAAGAAGACATCGTTTCTAAAACTGCGGGAATAATATGTCTAGCAAAAGAGGGCGATTTTGTTGAAAAAGATCAACCAGTTTTGGAACTTCACATTGATGACCCAGCTAGATTGCCAATGGCAAAAGAAGCGCTCAAAACCGCGTTCACAATTGGTTCGGAGCCTTGCGAAAAAAGAAAAATCATTCTCGAGCGCATCTCTTGAAACTTGATTCACATCAGTAACAAAAGTTTCATAACGCTTTCATCACGTAGTTGAATTCATCCATCTACAAAGATAAATCTATCTAAATTAGGCGTATTGTTTTCAATGTCAGCTGTGAAAACTTCTGGCACGGGAAAGTTCCCAAATGGGAGAAATAAAAAAAAGGAGCACTAGTTAATGAAGCGCATGCGTACATTAGCAGGAATATCAATTCTTGCGTTAGTACTAGCAGCTTGTAGCAGTGGATCAACAGATACAGCAGCAGAAGAAGGTATGGAAGAAACCACTGCAGCGGTTCTAGATGATTCGAATTGCGCGGCAGCTGAAAGTTTTTGCGTTGGTTTAGTTACTGACATTGGAAAGGTTGACGATAAGTCATTCAACCAATCTGCTCATGAAGGTGCAATGGCAGCAGCAGCAGAAGTTGGCGGTTTCTATAAATATATAGAGACAACCGACACAAAAGACTATGCAGCAAACATGGCACAATTCACCGACAAGAGCTATGACGTAATTGTCACAGTTGGTTTCTTGATGGCAGAAGCCACAGTTATTGCAGCGAAAGCTAATCCAAACACCAAGTTCATCGGTGTGGATCAATTCCAAGTCGAAGAAGTTGCTAACGTAACAGGTTTGATTTTCCCTGAAGATCAAGCAGGTTATGGTGCAGGATATTTGGCTGGATTAATGACAAAGACCAATAAAATTGGTTCAGTTCTCGGTCTAGAAATTGCACCAGTACAACTATTTGCTAAGGGTTTTGAAGCAGGTGCCAAAGCATCAAATCCAAGTGTTGCTGTGACAACTGTTTACCATCCACCAGCCGATAATGCTTTCGGTGATCCTGTATGGGGCGCAGCCGAAGCTAAGAAGCAATTAGCTCAAGGTGCAGACATCATTTTCGGTGCAGGTGGCGGAACTGGTAACGGCGCATTGATTGAAATTGCAAAAGCAGAAGGTGCAGGAACTGCAATATTTTGTATCGGTGTTGACACTGATCAATGGTTCACTGTTCCAGAAGCACAACCATGTTTGATTACTTCAGCAGTCAAAGGTCTGACTGAAGGAACATCTGACTTAGTGAAGTTAGCATTTGATGGTTCAATTGCTGGCGGAAACTTTGTTGGATCAGCTGGTATTTCTGATTACCATGATTTTGCCGCTGTCGTTCCTATGGACGTTCAAGACAAAGTTGCTGGTGTTGTAGCTGGACTAAAAGACGGCTCAATTAAGACTGGTGTAACTCTCTAGTCAAATCAGTAAATTAGCGACAGAATGTTGGTGGGACGCAATCTTTATTGCGTCCCACTTTCATAATTAAGGGATGAGGAAAATCAATTGACTATGACTGAAACAAAAACGTCTAATAAAATTGGATTTTTTGTTCGTAACCAAACAATTGTTGTTCCAATTGCTGCGATATTTGTAGCATTTTTCTTGGGTGGAATACTAATCTTCTTACAAGGCGTTAATCCTCTCGTTGCTTACAGAGCAATTTTTTCAGAAGCATGGTTTGATTCAGATGGACTTCTTAGAACTTTTCAAAAGACAACCCCTTTAGTTTTAGCTGGATTAGCAGTAACCGTTGGTTTAAGAATTGGACTTTTTAATATCGGGGCACAAGGTCAATTAATTTCTGCAGCACTAGCGTCTGCTTTAGCAGGTATTTACATAACTAACTTGCCTCCAATTTTGCACGTTTTAGTTTCACTAACTTGTGGAGTAATTGTTGGAGCACTTTGGGCTGGAATTGCCGGTTTATTAAAGGCTTATAGAGGTGTGCACGAGGTTATTTCAACAATTATGTTAAACAGTATTGCGATTGGAATCCTTGACTACTTAGTAAGCAATCCCTTCAAAGAACCAGATCAAGCACTGCAGAGAACCAAAAAGATCGCAGAAACCGCAATTTTACCAAACATTGGCGTTATCCCATTTGGCTTTATCTTGGCAGTAATTATCTGTTTATTAGTTTCCTGGATGCTTAACCGAACTACCGCTGGATTTAGATTCAACACTGTAGGAAAAAATAAGTTTGCTGCAACTTATGCAGGAATAAACATGAAACTAATGGTTGTCACTGGAATGTTGTTAAGTGGTGGTCTTGCAGGACTTGGAGGAGCAATTGAAACATTAGGAATTACTTATCGATTTGAACCAGCATTTAATGCAGGGCTAGGTTTTGATGGAATAACTATTGCACTTTTGGCCAGAGCTAATCCGCTTGCAACCATCCCAGCAGCAATTTTGGTGGGAACCCTTCGCGCAGGTGGAGCATCTTTACAGTTTGAAACTGGAATCGAACCAGAAATTGTTGACGTTTTACTAGCAATCACTTTGTTATTGGTCTCTGCTCCTATTTTGGCTAAATTCCTGTTTAAAGGAAAAGCACAAAAATCAGCAAATGTCACAAGTGGTTGGGGCAATTAATGTTGGACTTTATAAGCGAAAACAGAAAACCAATAATTACTCTAGCTCTTGTCACAGTGGTTGCTTATGTCTTTTATTTCCTAGATGAAATTAAAACAACTTCTGTTTTGGTTTTTGGCTGGGGATATGCAGTTCCTTTAGTTTTAGCAGCAATGGTGGGAATCATTGGGGAACGAACTGGGGTTGTAAACATTGGTATTGAAGGCCAAATGTTGATGTCAGCATTTGCGAGTTTTTTTGGTTCAGTAATTACTGGCAGTATTTATTTGGGAATGGTTATTGGAATTTTAGCTGGTTTAGTAATGGGTGCATTTCTGGCAGTCGCAGCAGTTAAGTGGGAAATGGATCAAATTATTGCCGGGGTGGTAATTAATATTGTTGCCGCAGGTTTAACTTCATTTTTCTACGCTCCAGGAAAAACCCTTCCGCGATTAATGCCAGTTGTATCAATCCCAATTTTGAGTGATATTCCTTTAATTGGTCCCGTATTTTTTAGAAACGGTTTATTTGCATTAGCAACACTGTTTATTGTTTTGGCTGTTAACTATGCAATCTTTAGAACCAGATGGGGTTTACGAAGTAGAGCAGTAGGTGAGTACCCAAGTGCTGCAGATGCAGCAGGAATAAATGTTTTACGAACAAGAATGCTTAACGTAACTTTGGCCGGCACCTTAGCAGGATGTGCCGGAGCATTCTTAGCTTTAGAAGCTGCCGGAACTTTTGCCAGAGGACTAACCGCAGGAAGAGGATTTTTGGCATTAGCAATTATGATTTTTGGTGCCTGGAATCCATTAGGAGCTCTGGCTGCAGCGCTATTTTTTGGATTATCAACTGCAATTGCAAGTCAATTACAAGCAGATGAAGTAATAAACATTCCACAACAATTTGTTAACTTATTGCCCTTTGTTATGACCTTAGTTGTTTTGGCAATTGCTGTTGGTCGAGTTAGGCCTCCAGCGGCGGCCGGCCAACCGTACACGAAAGAAGGTTAATTTTGTCCGAGTTTTTAATTGAAGCTAAAAACTTAACTAAGAAATTTCCTGGAGTTTTGGCAAATGACAATGTTTCCCTAACTTTAGAAAAGGGTGAAATAGTTGCTCTTTTAGGTGAAAACGGTGCAGGTAAATCCACACTAGTCAAAATGATTTATGGACTATATGGATCTGACAGTGGAGAACTATTTGTAAAGGGTGAAAAAGTTGATTTTCATTCTCCAGCCGATGCAATTGCTAAAGGTATTGGAATGGTGCACCAACACTTTCAATTAGTACCTGTTATGACTGTGGCTGAAAATATAGTTTTAGGTGCAGAAAAAACAAAAGGGATAAAATTTGATTTAGATGCCGCAGACAAAGAAGTTACCGAGTTATCAGAAAAATACGGATTAGAAGTAGACCCAAAGGCTCGCATTGAAGATCTACCGGTTGGAATGCAGCAAAGAGTTGAAATCTTAAAGATGCTTTACCGAAAAGCAGATATTTTAATTATGGATGAACCAACCGCAGTACTAACGCCTCAAGAAACAGATGAATTATTAAAGGTAATGCAAAGCTTTGCGCAAAAAGGTGTGGGAGTTATTTTCATTACCCATAAACTACGAGAGGTTTTAGCAGTTGCTGATCGAGTAGTTGTCTTAAGAAATGGCAAGGTTGTAGGAACGGCCAGACCTAAAGACACAAATCAAGAAGGTTTAGCAACAATGATGGTTGGAAGAAGTGTTGTTCTTGATGTTAAAAAAGATTCATCCCACCCTAAAGAAATCGTGTTACAAATTAAGAACTTAAATGTGCAAGATGATAGAAAACTTCCCGCAGTTCGTGATTTTTCAATAGAAGTTAGAGCAGGGGAAATAGTTGGAATAGCTGGAGTCGAAGGTAACGGTCAGCGAGAGTTGGTCCAAGCAATAACAGGTTTAAGAAAAATAGAATCTGGACATATCAAAATAGGTGATACTGATTCCACAAAGTTAAGTCCACATAAGATCCACGAACTAGGAGTAGCCCACGTTCCAGAAGATAGAGAAAAAGATGGACTAGTTGCTGGTTATTCAATCGCAGATAATTCTGTGTTGAATCGATTTGATGAAAAAGAATTTTCTAAAGCTGGGGTTAGGCAAACTGGTGCAATAAGAACATTAGCCACAAAACTTGTTGAAAAATTTGATGTTAGAACCCCAAGTATTGATACTGCAGCTGGAGCGCTTTCTGGGGGAAATAAGCAAAAACTTGTCATTGCAAGAGAATTAATATGGGGACCAAAACTTCTCATAGCAGCTCAACCAACTCGAGGAGTTGATGTTGGCTCCATTGAATTTATTCATAATCAAATAGTTGCAGCAAGAGACAGTGGGTCTGCAGTTCTTTTAGTGTCTGCAGAGTTAGATGAAGTGTTAGGTTTGGCTGATCGAGTCGCAGTAATTTACGCAGGAAGAATTGTAGAAATTTTGGATGAAAAAAACGCGGAAAGAAACAAAGTTGGAAGATTAATGGCTGGCGGAGACAAGAATTAAATGCCTGAGAGTTTAACTCGAGAAATAATTAAGAATGTTCCTAAAGTTTTATTACACGACCACCTAGATGGCGGGGTTAGACCCTCCACAGTTGCTGAACTTGCAAAAGAAGTCGGGTATGAGAATTTACCAACAACAGATCCACTCGCTTTAGCTAAATGGTTTAGAGATAACTGTGATTCTGGATCATTAGAGAAATACTTGGAAGTATTTGTTCATACTGTTGGTGTAATGCAAACAAAAGATGCATTAGAACGAGTCGCTTTTGAGGCAGTTGAAGATTTGGCTAATGATGGAGTTGTTTATGCAGAAATCAGATTTGCTCCCGAATTACATCAAAACAAAGGTTTGATACTGGATCAAGTAGTTGAAGCTGTTCTTGAAGGATTTCGTCGTGGTGAAAAAACAATGACAAGCGTAGGTAAGCCAATAATTGTTCGGGCGCTTCTTACAGCAATGAGAACGGCTGCTCGTTCAAGTGAAATTGCAGAGCTAGCAGTTAAGTGGCGAGAAAAAGGTGTAGTTGGTTTTGACATAGCTGGCAAAGAAGCAGGTTTTCCTCCCACAAGACATCTTGATGCATTTGATGCCGTGCGCAGAGCAAATTTTCATATGACAATTCATGCCGGTGAAGCATTTGGTTTGCCATCTATTTGGGAAGCTGTGCAAATCTGTGGAACTGATCGATTAGGTCATGGAGTAAGAATTGTTGATGATTTAAGTTTTCAAGCAAATGGTGAAATAAAATTAGGGGAACTCTCCGCCTATGTTCGAGATAGACGTGTGCCATTGGAACTTTGTCCTTCATCAAATGTGCAAACAGGGGCCGCAAAAAGCATTAAAGATCACCCAATTGGGGTGTTAACAAAACTTGGTTTTAGAGCAACCGTAAATACAGATAACAGATTAATGTCTGACACTTCAATGACTAAAGAAATGACGCTTCTCGTTACTGAATTAGGTTTTACTTTGAAGCAATTACAATGGCTAAGTGTTAATTCAATGAAGAGCTCTTTTATTCCTTTTGATCAAAGACTTAAACTGATCAATGAAGTTATCAAACCGTCTTATGCAAAAATTGCTCAAGATTTAGGAATAAAGTTCTAAAATCCCCTTGGATGCCAAACAGTTTTGGTCTCTAAGAAAGTTTTAATTCGAGTTAATCCATCAATTTTTGTATTTGGACGCAATACTCTTTTGAGATTAATTGCGGCCTGATTTTCTAATTCTTGGGCAATACTTTTTTTATCCACACCTGTTAAATCAAGGGCATTTACATCTTGGTGACTAGCAAGCCAAGGTGCTATTTCTTTATATGAGCCTGTCAATATATTTACTACTCCTGCCGGAACATCACTTGTTGCAAATACTTCTGCAAAGGAAACAGCGGCAAGTGGTTGAGTTTCAGAGGCAATGACAATAACTGAGTTACCACTGACTATTGCTGATGCAATTGTTTCAACCAGTCCCAGAAGAGGAGATTTTTCAGGTGCAATTGTTGCAACAATTCCAGTAGGTTCTGGAACTGAAAAATTAAAAAATGAGCCGGCAACAGGATTATTAGATCCTGTAACCATTGCTAATTTATCTGACCAACCAGCAAACCAAACCATCCTATTTATTGCTTCATCAACTTCTTTTTCGGCTTCCTTCTTTGACTTGGTCCAATAACTTAATTCTTCAATAAATTGTTCACGACGGCCTTGCATTATTTCTGAAACGCGATACGTAACTTGGGCACGGTTATAGGCAGTAGCTTCTGACCATTTAGTGAATGCAGACCTGGCAGCTACAACACAATCTCGGGCATCTTTTCTTGAAGCCAAAGCAACATTTGCTACAAATTTTTTGTTCTTATCAAAAATTTCATAGGTTCTACCTGATTCAGAGCGTGGGAATGTTCCACCGATAAATAATTTAGCCGTTCTCTTAACGTCTAAGTTTGACATTTATTTACCTGCCTTTAAATACGCTTCAAGCCCATGGCGTCCACCCTCGCGGCCATAACCTGATTCTTTATATCCACCGAAAGGACTGGTTGGATCAAATTTGTTAAATGTGTTTGCCCAGATCACACCTGCTCTTAATTTATGAGCCACTTCTAGAATTCTTGATCCTTTTTCAGTCCAAATTCCGGCACTCAAACCAAATGGAGTGTTATTTGCTTTCTCAATTGCCTCATCAGGAGTTCTAAATGTTAAAACACTTAATACTGGTCCAAATATTTCTTCCCGAGCAATCCGGTGCGATAAGGAAACATTTGTGAAAACTGTGGGAGCAAACCAGAATCCTTTACTTGGAATTTCACAAGGAGCACTCCACATTTGAGCGCCTTCAGATTTTCCTGATTCGGATAACTCTTTAATCTTTGCTAACTGTGAGGCCGAATTAATAGCTCCGACATCTGTGTTTTTATCTAACGGATCTCCTAAGCGCAAAGTTTTCATTCTTTCATAAAGTAGGTTTAAGAAATCATCAGAAATTGATTCTTGAAGCAATAATCTAGAGCC
>Ga0169931_10006373_pt1 | contig 17819 bp, 8 predicted proteins | sample Kivu_15m_20L_FD_129675 | JGI IMG/M metagenome (GOLD analysis project Ga0169931, IMG submission 129675) | Freshwater microbial communities from Lake Kivu, Western Province, Rwanda to study Microbial Dark Matter (Phase II) - Kivu_15m_20L... | ecosystem: Environmental > Aquatic > Freshwater > Lake ...
TAATCTTACGTCTAAATTGTAAGATGTTAGAGATCGCTAAGTAGCTAATTAAATATCATTACTTAAATAATAAAAATAATTTCGCAATCAAATTGATTAGCTACAAAATTAACTTAACGGATTGAAATAATAATTAGCTTTTTAAACAGTAGAAAATTAAAATCTTTATCAAAAAATTAATTAGAAAGAGATATAGATTCAAACTCACATAAATAATTAAAAATTGGCAAAATAATAAATTATTTTCCTAGAAATGAATTTTTTATTAATCAAAGACTAGCGAGCTAAGCTTTAGATCATTTTGAGTCAAGATAAAATATAAATTTAAAACTTAAACTTAAGAATATAATCTTTAACTAAATAAAACTAATTTCTTTAAACAAAACTTAAAAATGTACTATCAGCTGAGAATTTTTAGCCATTCATATCAGATTAAAGAAAAATTGATCAAAAACAAATAGATCATAATAATATTAAAACTTTAGAAAAAGAAGAAATTAATAAAAGTTAGCATAAAACTTAAAAAATTTAGTTTTAATAAAGTGGACCTTATGACTCTTCACCTATCTAAAAAATAAAAGAATTTAATACTTAAATTGAACATCCTGAAAGTTTTAATATTTCTAATAATGATCTACATTTGAATAAAAAATCTGCTTAAAATTTTTAAAAAATCGATTCTCCAATCACATCGAAAAGATTATTTAATCTATAAAAAGTTCAAGTAGAAAAATCTTAATAAAAACCATAATAAGAAAAAAAATTGTAATCTCCACCTGCCCTTTCAAAAGATTCTATAGGATCTTTGCATCAACAATTAAGCTCAGATTCGTCTATGCAAGATCCAATGAGTCCAGGAAAAATGAAGCCTAAGCTGCTTAAATTTAAACTCTCTTTACAATAATCGATAACTTAAGAAATTGTGTAACCAAAACCCTAGAAAAAAAATGGAGTTTCGAAAGTAAAAAATGAGCTTTTGAAGGAAAAACGTCGAAAATTTGTTCCAATAGGCTATTGATTAAAATGACTAACAATAAGTTATACTTAAATCATCTTTTTTTAAAATGTTTTTCCTTCTTTTTTATTATCTTTGTCTTTTATATCACTTATGGTTTTTATCCTGTTTGCTATCTCGCTTGCTCTTGTATATCTCTCTTCTGTTTTTTGCTCAAAAACCATTATCTTCGTGGCCTTGAATAGATCTATTGGTTGTGTTCAGTTATGTTTTCAAGTTTTTTTAACTACATATCAGCTCTTCGGAGACTCATTTCTTCTCTCTATTAAGTAAGAATCACTCCTATTTCTTGGTATAGTCCTTGAATAGTCGTTTACATTTTTCTTACTGCACTTTCACTGACATTAAGTTTATATAGTTTGTCTCCTGTTTTTCTTACCATTTTCTTTAGCTAAAGGCATTCCTGTTGATTGCAAAAAGTCAAAGAAGTACCTCCAGATCCAGCTCGAGCAGTCCTTCCCACTCTATGAATATACTTAGTCAAATGTGTCGGAAGTTCAAAGTTTATGACAGTTTGTACGTCTCTGATATCAAGTCCTCTAGCTGCTAAATCAGTAGCCAAAAGATAGTTGCATTTTTCTTCCTTAAAGTCGAGAAAAGCCTGAATACGCTGTGTTTGACTCAAGTTTCCATGTAACTCAAGAGCAGAAAGTCCAATAAGACCTAATATGATAGCCATTCTATGACATTGTTTCTTGGTTTTGAAAAAGATGATGACTCTTTCTTTGTAAAGATCCTTCAAGACAGTGACCAAGGCAGCCTCACGGTACTACTAGCTTTCATCTCTGAGTTTCAATACTTGTTGATGTAAAAGCTAAGCAGTTTTCTTAATAAAAATAGACTTACATTGTCAGGATCTGCGCTTAAACGAACAGGTTTTCTTGTAGCTATTGTAGCTAATCGATCTATAGAAGTTCCCAAGGTAGCACTGAAAAGTACTGTTTGCACTTAAGGATTACAATAACGTAAAATCTATTTGATTTAGTTTTCAAATCCGAGCTCTAAAAGCTTATCAGCTTAGTCTAAAATCAACATCTATAAATCTTCTATACCTATGCTTCGAGAATTCATTAGTAAATCGACTACTCGTCCAGGCGTACAGATCACTACCTATGGATTGTTACGCAAAGAAGCCTATTGTTTTTGCAGAGAACTAGCTCCAATCACCAAAACTGCCTACAAACGTGCATATTTGTTCAGTTTCTAAAACTATTAGAAAATTTGAATCGCTAGTTCTCGAGTGGGAGTCAGAATGAGACTTCGAATATAGCCGACAGGCGGAACATTAAAGTATCTTTGAATGAGTGGAATCAGAAAAGCTGCAGTTTTTCCTGAACCTGTGATAGAGCTTGCCACGACATCTTTTCCTGATGAAATGACAGGGATGGCAAGCTGTTGAATAGGAGTAGGTCTTACATAATTAAGCTCGTTAACTGCTTTAAGAATAGGTCTAATTATTCTCATATCTTCAAAGCCTTTTTGTTTCATATGAGGCTGAGGTGTCAATAGATTAGGATTCTGTTTCTTTTTGTTATGCTTGTTTACATCTTCTTATACTATAATTTTTTCTTCAAAAATAGCTGACTGCTGCTAACTTACAGGTGCATTTTGAGCTCTTTTAGCGATTTTGTTTTGCAGAGTGCTCGTCTTTGTTTATAGTTGTGAATTTTCTTGAATGTTGTTTCGTAAAAGCTTAACTTTTTGAGTAAGCTTCGGGGCCTGTGACAATCCTTAGAAAAAGCTGTTTTTGCCTCTAGGTTGTTAAACTTATTCAACATCACTATCCATTGTTGTTGTAATAAATAGACAAATATAATCACATCAGCATTTATAAATCAATGTAAATCCCTCACGAAATCAAAAAGGCTTTCGACACTCTCTTATAGACACCCGCTTTTTTATAGTCGATTGCAGAATATACACAATCAGCGCTTTAAACTGTCTACGGATTGCCTCAGTCACAATAAATACAAACTCCGGCTACATATCTGCTTGTGATTACTAATTTTATTCAAAATGGGCATTCAATCTAGCATATAATAAGCGCATTTCCTTAATCCTGTCGGGCAAAAGTAAAAGTAATTTTTCAGTCTTTTGATAAAAATGAAGAAATAACTAGAATAGACAATAGTGTATTTGGCAATTTGAGCGACGTAGAGTGGGAAATGTTGATCGAAAATGGACGCTAAGTATGGTAAATACGTCTTTATTGTCAAGAAAAAACTGAACCTTTGAAGTTAAAATTGAATTACGAACAGCTATCTGTATTAAGTTTTCAGGTAGGCCAAGCGATGAGTCACTTGATGAATATAGCTAAATGATGTTACATATATAATCGAATAGAAAATCACCATAATGGAAAAAAATATCAAAAAATAGAATAGCGTTCGCTCATAAGCACTTCTAAAACGCTATCATCAGCTCACATCTCCTCTTGTATCGCTTAACAAGACACACAAACAGCAGTCTATCAAATAAGAACTTAAACACAATATCAGCATGCGTCTAGATGCAATCAAGAACGGAAAAACTTCCATTTACACTTTGACGAGTCCTGATTCTTTTTCAGATCTCAAAGCTGGAGCAACTCTCTATCAGATTCCATAATTTTCAGTCCCAGAAGTAAACTATGAGGTAGCCGAACGGATTAAAGCTAAGGTATAAGAAGCGAAAAATGAACTTGTTTGTAACTTACCAGACATCTCACGTTCAAGCAATTACGCGCCTAAGAAACTATAGCATCAACTAAATCATCGTTCAGCAGTTAAAGGACTTGAATAGTGGCTAAAAGAACACTTGAAAAACCCTCCTGTAAACTACTAGCAAAGTCTCGAGTACAAAAATATGATAATGGGTGTCGGAATGAAAGAATTGATAAGAATAGTCGGGCGTCGCTGCGCTTAAGAAGGCAGAATAGCCGAAGAAATATGGTAGCTTACCTGGAACATTTGTAAAGAAATCATAATATATTTATCAAAAAGAGCTAAAAAATGTTAGGAATTATTAGATGAATAGCTACAGTTTATGCGATAAAATTTTCAACAAGAATTCAACAGACTCCAAGCCCTTAATGTGACTCTTAGTTAGACGCTTGCTGAGCTGTAATAATAAAATTCTAGAAGAGTAAAAGCGGTTTAAAAATCAAGAAATTAACGTTAGTTACTATAAGAGTAGAATAGCGATCTAAAAGTCAATAATTTTCATTTGCAAAGTGAATGCAAAAGAGTTCTTTAGTAAAATTTAGCCATGTATTTACAAATAGGAGGAAAAGGCAAAAGAGATTGGATCAAAAAAGTATACAAAAATATGAATGAAAATCACTCCAAAGCTGAAGGATTCAAATAAATTTTCAAAGCAAAGATTGCATAGGTGATCAAAGATAGAAATATTACAGAAAACATCACAGGAGATGACTAAGCCGAAAACATAGATCCTTAATAGATAGAAGCAATAGGTACTAATAAAGATTACAAAAGTAAAAAGAAACCTCTAAAAACACCAAAATAATCTAGAATCAGTATATAAGAATCAAAGTTTCGATAACAAAATCAAAGCTACAGTGAATAGAAAGAATTTTCAATCAATCAAATCTGTGGATAATAAGTCAACAATGAAAATTGTGACAAATTACTTATGCAGCTCAAGGAAGAATTTCAACCAATATAAATAGGAGTTAATACTTAAATTTTATAATTTATCTGTGCTTAAACTAATACATTAAGTAAAGAATTGATTGATGCTGAAACCTTTGTAAATTCTAATATTTTGGGGTTATTGTAGTAAATTGGAATCAATACTGAAGAGCCCAAGGAAGATGTAAAACCAAAGAAGAAAATAAAATAGGTTTAAAAGGCAACAACAACAAGACAGCAGTCAAAAATATTAAATGTACCAGCTTCTTTAAGTAAAAATAAAAAAACATAAAAAAAAGTTCCTTTGAATGTAGTTTCGTAGTAGTAAGAAAAAATTAAATAAAATCTTTCAGGTGTTTAAAAATATTAGTCACAAATGACTCGTTAAACAAAATAAATTTAGCTTTCTATTGAAGATAATAGCTCTAAGCTAACTTTATAGTAAGAAACCAGAAAGAAAGCAGATAAATATCAGACGAATTAGAAATTTAATTTATCTAATAAAAACTTATATAATAATAACTAAATAGCATAGTTTGCTACAGAAAATGAGAAAATTTATATTACTATGAATACTAAAAACGACGTTTCTAATCTAAAATCTAACAGCAAAGAAAAAAATAATTATAAATCATCTCAGTTTTCAAATAATAACACAAAGAAAGTAAACACATAGCAGTCGAGCAAATAACATAAATAAAACAAAGAAAATTAAAATGGGATGGAAATGATCAGCAATAAAACTTTCGATGAGGCAAATGTTGACATTGAAAAGTTAGAAAAGTTACAAAGAGTTAAAAGTCATCCAACTTGCTTAGATTAATAACTTATTAGACTTCAGTAGTGTACGCTTTACATTTGCGCTCATTGCAATCAGATTATAATGGAAAACTAATAAAAATATCCTGCTGGAAAGTCAAAATCTCCTTCACATTTTCATGTCAGTCCCCCTCGCAACAAAGATTTAGTTTCGCAAAGATTTTCCAATAAAAGTAGTTTGATGGGTTCATAAAAAGGTATTCATTAGTAAAATGAACCTACAGAGGAATTTAAAATCAAATTTCATCGAAAATAAACAAGAAAAAGAAGTTCCTTTATACATGACATCGCGTATAAAAAAGACTTATAATAGAGAAACAGTCCTTTTGCTAATATGTACAAAGATAGCACAGATTAAGCTTTAAATAGACTTTCTTACGATGAAAACGATGGAGCTGCTGTGTCTCAACTAAATATTTGCAACAAAATAAGCTTTTTCAAATATTTTAGTGCACAGATTCAAGAAAATAATAAATAATTTATTGGAAACATCAACTCAAATCAGCAATCGCTTAGCTAAAGCATGGAAACATACTTTGAAATGGTTCAAGAAATCAATGATCTTCCACCAGCTAAAATCGCTATGACTGAAAAAGCAGTGACTTCAGTCATCTAGAAGAACATTTTCCCTATTTTGAACGAACTTTTGATGCAAGTTCGAAAAGCTGTAAAATACAATCGTATAGGATAGACGAAAAAACATTTTTTGTCACTTCCTTACGTTATCCTTAACAGAATCAGTCGCAAGTATGGCGTGAAAATTCTGGCAATAAAAAACATGAAAATAATTTTAATAGCTCTCAAAGCAGCGAACAAATACACTTAAAAATACAAAATGATCTAATTGATGATGTTTACATAATGCAAATCACCCTACAGTCAAGATCTTTTCATTTATTTATTGATAATGGGAGTCATGGACCCTACATTCACTTCCAATCGACTCCTTTCTTATGACTAACTGTATACAGTTCGTAAACTGTGTGAATAAAATCTAACAAAAGAACCTTAGGTTTATAATTAGTTTTAAAAAGCAGATAGAGATCAAGAAGAAGTATGCCATCTTTCAGGTCTAGTCAAGTCTGTAATCACAAATTATCGGCTTATAAAAATTAAGCGTATTTAAGAGCTGGGATTTATTTTTTTGATGCTGAAAAAAGATATCTGGATGGACTATAGACTTTTTGTTTATTTCATAAGCTTTGTGTAATGTACGAGTCGAATGAAGCTTAGTATGGCTAAAAAACTTTTGGAATATTGTGATGTTAAAAGTAAGGATCAAAAAATAGGAATTACTGAAAATATGTTTGCTTAGTTCCTCATGAACAGCCCATAATTAACCCTGACTTTCTTACAAAATAATATCCAGAAACAACTTAACAGCTTTGATTAGTCTACTAAATTAGTTACATAGCTTTCGAACAAAATTTTTAACTCAAAAAATCAACTTAGTCAGGCATAATCTAAATAACAAACTGTGTCTCAAGAATAGCCTTCAACTCCTTTACCATAGACTAAAGAAAGATCATCTTCAATTGCAGCTTTAACTGAAGAACCTTAAAAACCTTTAAATGCAGACAAAGTTGATAATGTTTAGATAAGGTAAAGCCTAGAAGTTTCCCCAGGAATCAAATAATATTCGTCCTTTACCAATCAAGTCTGTCGCTACTTATAGAACGACGAAGAAACTAAATATCTGAATAAAGATCAAAGACTTTTCATCAAAAACTATCTGATCGCTCATATTCTTCAGAACTAGTTGGAAATAGTAGTCGGACTCGTGGACTACTTTACTGCTCCGATGCTTGAGCTTATGACTACTTCTCCATAAGAATTTAAACTCGACAATTTGCCTCATACAAGTGTCTGATGATATGATTAAATATGCAATTTAAAATAAAATAAATATACATCAATATTTATCATCCATAAGCTCCTTCATTACTATTAAGTCCAAGTACGAGATCCCATTGGTCTTTTACTGTATCTTTTTTGCCATAACAGGTCGCCAGATCACCCAGTCGTTAGTCGAAAGATGGCATAAAACTTTTATTTATGTAAAAGAAGACTGTTTTTTTAGTGAATTATGTCATTCTTTGTCTGACTTCGAGTAGTCTCTGATTTGCTGTGAAGAATAGCTATATTTTGTGATAGTTCGGAATTCCTACTTCATCAGTAAAAGTAATTCTTATTTTACCGATTCGTTTATTATTTTCACGAAGTGTGTCCTAAATAGGATTATTCTTTTATTGCTCTTGTGGAGCTTCCATATTTGATAAAAGTGATATTATAAATGATAATCAAATACTTTCTTGCAATACAGCCTCAAAGCTTGTATCATGTAATAAAATAGAGATTTTATTTGAAAAATAAAAAAAATACTGTATTGATACATCTAAAATCATCAAACTTTTGTTTTTCTTCTCACATTTGAATCTAAAAGGTCTTTAGGCTTACTCCGATTCGGTGGAGTATCCCAAAAGGCATCAGCTACCATAAACAACATGCCTAAAAATAGCATTAAACACACTATTTTTATGTTACTCAACCTTTTTCTTTCTAATTTTCGATCTATCTTGCTGGGTGTCTTTGGTTATTATAAGAAACTTGAAGCTAAAGTTTATCGAGAGTCCATCATAGCTTATTATCCTTAAGTCTTATCGAAAAATTTTTGGTTAGGCTCGAATGTATAGTTTTTTTAGCTAGGGTTGTCTTCACTTGTTTCACTATTCATTTTGTTCATGTCTGTCGGAGCTTCCACTTAATTTTCTTATTAAAACTATTTTTCACTGGTTTTTATTTTTGTTTAGCTCTACCATCGCAAACTGGAAGTTTCTGGTTCGAAAAAAGGATCATCACGACTAAGAATAAACGAACTTTTTAATGATTTTTAAGTAAGATCTGAGTTTTGACTTCCTATCTTTTTTATTTTAAATGAAGTGATCAAAGTGCTATTCTCTTAGATTAAATCTCCTAGTCGCTATTGCTAAATAGCATCTCTTATTGGACCTATTGATTTTACAGCGATTTCATAGAAAAGCTTTCCTCCCTTGAAACTATAATGAGTGTTTATAGGTGTCGGTTAAGTTTATGTGGTTGCTTTATCGTAAAGTAGCTTAAAGTTGATAGGCATCTTTCTCTTTTCACCCTCGTATACAAAACAAAAAGAATAAGGAAAATATTTTTAGCTGTCTGCACTGATAATTAGCTAGCTAGAAATAGCTTCAACTTAGTTCAAATCTATTGTTTCGCTTCCCATCAGTACTATAGTTTCGCGTACTGTGACTCTTTATTATTCTTGATTATCATCATTCTACCTTTGTTTTCAAGCAAAAACTCGAACTTTCCTAGGCTTAGCGGTTTTTCTTTGAGAAAAATACTGAGACATGTCACAGAAAACTCTAATCTCTTCATTATATGTTTTAAATAAACTCAGCGAACCTTAAATTATGTTATGTTATAGTGTAATCAATCATTGATCATACAAGCAGTTTAGTCAAAAACTATTTGTAATTGATTTCGCCTTAGTGGTCAGGGTCAGCTTGGTCGCAAAACGCATCGACAGTTTCTTCATCAATCAGACCTTTAGTGATGATTTTTATTTAGGTTCTGGTCAGGTAACCGGTCTCTTACTTGTCAAATATTCTGAAAATTTAAATAACGTCGGTATATAGGTTTTGATTGTTTATTTTCTACAACATGTACAATAGAAATTCTTGAAAATCGATTGTTCCGTTACCATCTTAGTCCATTTCTTTCAATTTGTTGTCCACTTATTACTCGCTGACATTATCACCTAAGCCTCTTAGCAAAAATTTAAGAGTTCTGCTTGTAATGTTACCGGTATTATTGCGATCATACATCTTGAAGATCTCCTTAAGCTATTCGATCTGTTCGACTTTGTATGAATTAAAAGCTTAATTTTTTTATTAAGGTTGACTGACACTTTTGTTGGATCTAAATGTTTGCATTCTCATTCTTCTGGAAGGTCTTTGCATTATGCTATTTTGAATTATTAATAATAGAAAGTTGCATATGAATGCGTTTGTAAGCGAAAAAATCAAAAGAATTCAAGCTTGAAATTCTAAAAAAAAGAAAAGTTTTTTTAAAAAATCAAGTTAAAAGTATTTAAAGCTTAGTTAATATACGTCGATATAATCGTTAAATATGAAAAAAATCGCAACAAAACTTCTCTTTTTGGCTATGCTCGTCTCTGTGACCGTAGCTTTCTCGCGCTGTGCTACCTACCTGCCTAACAGTTTTGATGAATGCTAATCTTGTGCTAGAGGCTTCTATCTTCAAGGCATAAACTGCCTGACTTGTCCATCTGGATCCAGCATTCCCGATTGTCTTGCCAGAAACACCAGGAGAGTTGCCGTAGCTCGACCGATTTCTCTAATCGTTCAAGACGATTTACTTGGGTCTTCGATTCAAGACCAGCCTAATACAACTGTATCAGTGACTAGCATCTTAACGAATCAGTAAGAAAAAATCACTTTTCCTAACAAAACAGAGCAAGAAATAACACCATCTTCGCCTCAGAACTCGTCCAACTCAACTTCTACTTAAAGCACTCTAACACAATTAAAGCAAAAATCTGAAAGCCCTGTCATCCTTACTCATCCAGTCATCACCAGTCAAGCTCCCGTTCCTTTGGTAGTACAACTTCAACAACCTACTATTCCTGTCGTACCCAGATAGACTTAGTCTGCTACACCTGCTACTCCTGCCCCCAGACCATCGACACCTTTTCTTCCTCAGGTCAGCAATATGCAAGATTTTCAACTCTTTTTATTCAGTCTTCTTCCACCAAACTGTCAGGAGTTCAAAATGACGCCCTTTTTACAATGCTCAGGCTGTCAGTCCGGCTATTGGCTTACTCCACTTAAGACCTGTTAAAAAGCATAATAAAAAGCTCAATAAAGACCTCAGTAGAGACCTCAGTAGAAACCTCAGTAGAGACCTCAATAAAAACAATAAAAAACTATCAATTTAGAATTAGTAGCTAATTCACTTATTCCCAATCTTCGAGTAGAAACACCTCAGCAAACGCAAACTTCGATCGTTACATCAATTTAACAGCCCAAATAAAGTCAATCTCAAGTTGTTTCGTAAGACAAAGTGTAAGTAAAAACAACTAAAAAGACATAAGTAAACATAGCTGCTTCAACTGAATAAGTGATTGTAAGTCAAACCATTCCTGTTTTAGTCAAAGCCTCAAATATCATCGAGTAAGCCCCGAGCATGCCAAATCAAGTGATAATTGATGACAAAAATTGTCTCAGCAAGAATCCTCTGTTCAGCCTACAAAGACCTAAAGGCTTTAGCAATACCCGATGCTCAATATGCTTCGCCGGATACTATTATGACCTAAACGACTAGATTTGCAAGCTAATTAATGATCTTTGCGCAACTTTCGACAAGCAAAACAACTGTTTGACCTGCAAAGCAGGATATTATCTTCAGCAAGGCAAATGCATCTTCGGTATCGCCCCGTCTCAGACATAGTCTCAAAGCTAAGCTTCGGCTATAATTGCAACAGGCACGGTTAATCTTAGAAATGATCCGAGTTGCAGAAAATTCGCAGCAAACAACCAATGTTAACAGTGTTTTGATTTTCACTACTTTAACAAAGAAAGAAATATGTGTGTTCAAGTTCATCCTTCATGTAAGTCTTTTGACCCTATAACTGGAAACTGTCTGAGTTGTTATGTAGGATACAATCCTTCTGGCAGATAGTGCTCAGTCTCTATACCTATTTTAGTTAAGGCTGCTTCACCAAAAAGTTCAGTCAGAGAAAACTGTCTCAGGGTAGTAAATAACGAATGCACAAAATGCTCTTCTCACTTCTATCTTTAAGGAGGTTTTTGCAAAGCAATAAGTGATCTGTGCAAGACATTCGATGTAAATACGGGATAATGCTTAAGCTGCTACTAAGGTTACAGACTAAATAATGGAAAATGTGCACTACCTATCAATAGCGGAGACCCTTTCTGCCATTTAGATACCTAAAGTGGATGCAAAATGTGCATCATAAACTACTATCTTTGCCCGATCGAAAAGAAATGTAAAGCGGTCAGTCCACTTTGTAGAGGCTACAATCCACTAAATGGATTCTGCATAGGATGCCTTTATCCTTACACAGTAGACGATAAAACTGGATAATGCGTGTATTTACCTTACTGATGTTTGCTATATTGCATGTTTACTAATATTTTTATATATAAAAGCTATAAAGACTTATCATTTTTGTCCATAAATTTCTTGTTTCATATGTAGATCTTGAGAAAATTCAGTCAAAATTTTTTGATTTGTCCTCGACTCTTCAATAATTTTATCTTCTTTATTCATAAATGACTGAGATTGAATTGGATTCATCACGCTTGGAACTGAAAAAGCGGAATTTCTTAATCCAGAAAGAGGATTAAAAACGTTAAAACTTGATCGATTTTCATTAAAAAATTCTTATCTTTCTTCGATTTTTGTCTAATTTTTATTGCCTTGTTGTTGCTTTTTTCTTGAAATTTTTGCTTTACCTTTTTTGATATTAACAATATATTTGTTCATCAAATTTTTCCATAGGCGAAACTAATTAGGAGCCACAAATTAATTTTTCAGATCTTCTTAATCAAAATTTTCATAATTGTTTGATATGGGTTTATGCTTTCGATCGAGAATTGAGCTTGAACCTCTCCATTTTTTAGTCAGATGTTAAGACTCAGATTTGTCATTTGTAGCAGATTACAAGGCTTTCTCTAAAGTTCTTTCATTGATTTTCTCTTGGTAACTCTACTGAAATCCAGTATAATATCTTAATTTTGAGCGACTGAATGCAAAACAATTATGATTATGTTAAACAGCTTCTGCTTTTTCTTCTTTAAAATCATTTATTTTTTAAGTTTTTTAAACTTTTAATGTGGTTTAGAGCGCATGAGAACCGAAAGAAAAAGTTTTTTGCTACATAGGATAACTATTATGATGTTGAATTTCTATATATCACTCTCTAAGTTAAGAGCAAATTTAACAAAAGCATAAAATAATAAAACTTATTTAAAATCTATACACAGTAGGATTCAATCAATTAAGATCTTTTGTAGGCCAGTCGAGAAGTCCACATACAGACAAAGCCGCACTCATTCCAATATGCTCCTTCAGAATCAATGGCGTCCATTGTAAGTAACTTAAAACTCCTCCAATCAGTTATTTGAACTCTAAGCTAAGATCATTTTAAGCAATATGCAGGATCAAAGGCGCAGTTTAAATATGAAATTTCACTTTTCTATAATTGTTGGAAGCTTTATAAAAAAAATATTTACCGAATTCAGGAAAAAGCTAATTTTTGAGAAGCGTTCGAACGATGTGATTGAAAGAATTCATTATCACATCAATCTTAGAGTACCCAAGGTCAGATGTAATAACTTTTAACAAACTATCAATAGGGATTTAATCTTCTTGAACCATGACCAACAAATGAGCGAAGTTTTGAATAGAAATGTCTCTGATCGACTTAAGAATCGTAGCTGCGTTGAGTTTGCTGTATAAATATTTATTTACAAAGCAAATTTATTTGAGACGCATCGCATACCTTTGACGAACGGAAAGAACCATGCCATGAAATTACCTGAATAAGCTTAGGTAAAGGTCGCAAAAACTTAATTTGCATTTTTTTGCAGGATATAGCTATTGATTACAAAGTATATATAAGTCCTTAAAGAGTTTATTGAAGGCGAAATTTTATTGACCATAGATACCAGCTCGTTAAGCAAAGCAATCAAGACTCCTAAATATATCTAAAAATACCTGGAACATGATGACATTGAAGCGAAAAAGAAAAATAGAGAGTCGATAGAGCCATAACTTTTCTGATTCTAGATTCTTCTTCTGAGTATCTTCCCATTCCTTTTTAAAAGATATGCATAAGCTCATTCTGACTGAGAGGCAAAAGTTCAGTCAAAAAATATTATTCTGTTATTTATACGAAAAGTACAAAATCTTCTTTGATAAGATCCTAACTATGCTGTGAAAAAAGTTGCTTCCATCTTTAGTTTAAGTCCCTAAGCTACATTTTCAAACATTATTGTTGATAAAGAGTTGGATAATACCTCATTGCAGTCAACCAGAGTTTATTAACTGTATCATAGTTTTCAAGGGCAGGATTGTCTAAGTTTTTGACTACCATAAGATAACAGGCCTCGAAAATAAACAAACTTTATTTGCTAAATTGTATTAAATTTGGATCAAACTGTCTAGATCTGGTCACAAAAGAGTTTTTAAGTGGAGTGAAAACCGAGTATAAAATCGTTGAAAAAAGATCAGAAAGGCCTCCGACTACAAGCTCTTAGTTTTTGTTGGAATTCGCAAGTGAAGAGAGTCCCTGAATGATTAAAATTACTAAATGTTAGTTAGCCCGTTTGTCGTGTTCGTTGATAGATCTTACAAACTTGACAAGCAGATTTATTAAAGGCCAGAGGAGAGTCGGATTGCTCACAAACTGCTTGATTGTCACTAAACTTGTGATATTCTGAATGCAGGGTGCCATAAGATCAAGCGGCAAACTTTACATACTAAGACTATTCATAACAACTTTGAGACTCAGAGCTGACTGATAGATAGTATTTGGACTCGTCTGACCAACCGGACTAGCTACGATTTTAGCCAAAATAGAAAAACATGCGTTTAAAGTGTTTGGAGGCATGTAATCGTTATATTTTCGAGCAAATCTAGCAAAAAAATCATATTCTTGCGCGTTATAGATCAAATCGAGAATATTATATATATCTGTAAGTGGAAGTTGCTCTTAGTCATAAATATGAGGCAGTTGAAGTGCTATTTCAAGCTTATTTCTCAAAATTTGTTTTTGTTTTGCTGAGTTTAGCTGCATAGTGGGAATTTCTTTTAGCATATTTACGATCACAGGCAAAGTCTCAGTTTTAAAGCATTTTATAAAGTATCTGAGGTAGTTTATGCACATCTAAAATAAACAAGGCTAAGTGGTTGAGTCAGCGATGACTATTTAAGTCGCCTAAAAAACCAACTATTGCTTGATGTCTTCAGCATCTAACATGTGCTAAGCTGTCATTACTTAAGTAACAAAAGTTGCCAATATTTGAGGAATTACTTCAAGACTAAAAACCGCTCTAAAGTCATTATGACATTGTTCTTGAAGCTGAACATTTTGCTATTCAGTCTGCTTGCGGCAATAGATTGACCCTAAAAACTCGTCTTTTGTCATATAGTACACAAAAGTCAGCAGAGGCTTGTAATTAGCTGAAATTATGACTGAATAAAGTTTTTCTTTTCTGTAAAAATTTGGTTGAGGAAGTCGACGTAAAAGCATTCCTAGTAGCATCATTAAGTAAGGTTTTAGGTAGTCTGCGAACAGAAAAGGAAATTTGTTCTGAAGATGCTATACGAGTTAAAGTATACCAATCAGATATTTTTAAAGCTATTCACGTAATTAATCATTTCCGTTGTTAAGCTCAGAAAGCATATTTTCATATCGAGAAGTACGCTCGACGATTTCTCTTAGCATCAAGCACACCTAAGACATGTACTGATACTTGCTTGGCATCGAGTTAAGACTATAAAGCACTATCTTATCTGCTTTTCGCAAAAATTAAAGCAATTTTGGCAAAAATGCAATCTGTCCGTTTTCTATACATGAATTGACATGAACTGCTAGAAGTTGAGAAAGTTTGAGCGCAGGTGTGATGACTTTAGCGATATACTATTTAAAAGACTATTAATTATGTGAAATTTTCTTGATGTTGTATTCTTTCATGACTGTTTTGCATGTAGATAGCACTGAATGTACATTTTGATTGCTAAAAATTGACTGTAAACTTTGTGAAGAAACTTCGACCATGCTCTAAAGAGAAGAAACGATAAAATGTTGAAGCTGAGGAAACTTTTAAGGGTAATCTCGTTTGGTAAGATACCTAAAAAGTTCATTGAAATGTTTGTAATGCTGAGAACCACGAAGTTGATAAGCATTCATTACTGCTTACCTTAATTTTTCTTTAGTTTCCTATGAAAAAATACATCCTTTTTCTGCCTTCATATGTGGCTTCATGTGCCAATTTCGTTTAATCACATTTATAAAAAGCAGTAAAGAAGATACCTGTTCAAGAGGCGTCTGAATTTACCAGTATATGGTCAACAAAACTTAAGCAAACTTTTCATTTTTTTAGCATTCGCTCAAAAAATTGTTAGCTATCTTGATTTGCTCATTAGTGGCACCCTGACTGTGTATTGCCACAAGCGCCTAGACCACAAATTGAGCGTTTATTTATGTCTGATTACTATCCATAACTCTTTTATTATAAGAGTATCATATATTTGATATTGCATCGGTATAGAGTATAAATACGATTTGTTTATCAATCATTCATACCTTCATCTGAGAAAGGAAAGACTAGTATTCTAATAGTCGATCTGAACGTGAGGCTCTATGGTTGTAATTTTTGGAATGAGAAGATATCGAGCTGTTTGTATATCTGTTTGGAAAAGCGTTTTCTTTGCTCTGAATCGACATAAGTCGCCTTTTCATTTATTAATTTTCAGCTTGAAGACGACGGTAGAGCTCTTTTTGATTGTGAAGCTCCTATAAAAATTTGTTTCTCCATTCTTCGTCTCTAATCAAATATTCTCGCATTTCTCTTTACTATTCAGCTCCTAGTAAAGCTGTTCTGGTTTTTTATCTGAGCACCTAGTTGCTGTCCTTCAGCTCTTGAAACTCCGGGAATGATCTCCTGACTGTTTTTTGTCTTTACTGTTCAAGACTGGTTACTGTTTCTCTGAGTTAATTGATTTTTTGACTGATAAGAGCAGACGAGCCACCAACAGTAAGATCGAACTTAAGTTCTTCATATTTTTCTCTTTAAATATCTAAAATTTGTTGCAGACTGCTGGGTTTTTGTCTCTCAAGCAAGTTGATTTGCTTCTATAGCTCAAGATTTTACTACTCAAGGTCAGCGCAGTCCTGAGGCGTTAATCTTTAGCTATAGCCATGATATCTCAGTTTCTAGTATATTTATGGTCTTTCCTCCTGTAGACGACCTATGGCTTGGTGATTTTCCTAAATCGATTTGCGGATGCCGTCAATTTCACACACAAGTCTGATCACCTCAGCGAAAATACGTTATTCAGTTTCACGTAAAAACTATTTTTTGCCTAGGGGTGGTCCAAGAAGATTCTTCTTGAGGCCGGCTCGAGAGCCCATCATGGCTCCAAAAGTGGTCGAGTTAGGCTTTGTGAAGGTAGACAAAGGAAAGGGATCCAATACAGTGGCAGACGGATTGAGAGGTACTGAGAATAGTCTGCTTGGGCTGGGCGGGGCAGTCAATCTGGAAAAAGAGGACATGTTAATAATTTTTAATATTCCGCATTTAAATTTGATGGCAAGCATAAACGAACTGAAAGAGGTTCTCAAGGAGACCCTCGAAGAAAGAGGAGTCCTTTCACAAATCAGAGCACGCATCCGTGCAGAGATCTTCAGTACCCTCAATGACGCCCCGCCTAGCAGACCTGACCTTTCAAACGAAAATCTGATTATCAACGAACTTATCCGAGAATATTTGACTTTTAACGGCTATCAACACTCGCTTGCAGTTTTCTTGCCTGAAAGTGGTCAACCTGCCAACCCACCTTTCGAGCGCAGCTACATTACAAAACAACTCAAAATAGTCGAAGATAGGAAAAGCCAGGAACTGCCTCTGTTGTACGGGCTGACTTTCGGCAACAAAAAACCAATAGAAAAACGATAATAATGACTTTAGATGCCTTGATCATATACTTTTATGACTCTAAAATGAAAAGCAGTTATGACATTTAAATCATCTAATGCGTCTGAACCGTTTTTATGGCTGAGCCGAAGTAGTGAAAGAAGATCGTCTCATGATTCTATCAGGATTCGTTCTGATACTGTCTCTACCGGTCATTCTACCTTGATCGACCTCCATCATTCTCTAGGTCCTCTTTTTCATCATGTCCATCTCTTTGAACAATGTGCTATACTATCCAAACTGCAAAGCCTAAATCTAGCCAGCTGGCATAGATTGCTTCATAGGGTTACGTTTAAATACGACTTCAAAAGAACTTGTGACTTGGCTTGATTAATTTTTACCTTAGTTTTAGTTTTTATTATTAGGCTCGAAATTCTCTTCATTATGGATTGGAGGTGAATCCTTGAGAAGGTTAAGGTTAGAGGCAAGTAATGTCAACGAAGATTAGACATTTATAGATTATTTTAATGCCAATCGACTACCCTTGTGTGAAATATTACTGATCTGATCGAAGGTATTAGAAATCTCTTCAAAGTTCGTTCTTTTTTCTAAATCGTATAACTTGTTAGA
>Ga0169931_10006374_pt1 | contig 17817 bp, 15 predicted proteins | sample Kivu_15m_20L_FD_129675 | JGI IMG/M metagenome (GOLD analysis project Ga0169931, IMG submission 129675) | Freshwater microbial communities from Lake Kivu, Western Province, Rwanda to study Microbial Dark Matter (Phase II) - Kivu_15m_20L... | ecosystem: Environmental > Aquatic > Freshwater > Lake...
CACGAGGCGACGATCGCCGCCTACCTCGGCGCGATGGGCAGCTCGCAGCTCGAACACGGCCAGAATGCCCAGAGCGCTGCGACGCTGCGCGAAGCCTGCGCCATCTACGAGCGCGTGCTGCCGCACGTCGAGTCGACCAAGACCTACCAGGAGAGCTACGCCGACGCCTGCACGAACCTCGGTGTGTCGCACCAGAACGAACGCGACTTCGACGGCGCCGCGCCACACTTCGAACGTGCGTTCGCGATCTACCAGAAGCTCTGCGCCGACTACCCGGACTCGCCGCGCTACCTCGACTCGCTGAACGCCGCGCGCACCAACCTCTCGACGCTGCGCATGCAGTCGCCGGCGACGCGCGAAGCCGGCGTGCAGTTGCTGCGCGACGCGGTGGCGAGCCAGACGCAGCTGGTGGCGCGCTTCCCGAAGTCGACCGAGTACCGCACGCAGCTGGCGATGATGGTCGGCAACCTCGGCACGCACGAGCATGGCAACGGCGACTTCGAACGCGGCTGCGCACTGCTCGGCGAAGCGCTCGACCAGCACGCCGCCCTGCTCGCCGAGCAGCCCGGCAACCCGGTGCTGCAGATGCGTTCGCTGGTGTTCGGCCTGAAGCTGGTGCACGTGCGCACGCAGGACGGCGACGCCCGCGCGGCGTGGGCGACCCTGCAGAGGCTCGAACCGTTGCTGGCCAAGGACTGGCTGACGCTGCGTCGCATCGCCGGCCCGACGCTGGCCGCCTGCGCCGTGGCCCAAGGCGACGCGGCGATGACGCCCGCCGAACGCGAGGCGATCGCCCAGGCCCTGCTCGACCACGGCGCCGCGCTGATGGCGCGCGCGATCGACGCCGGCTACCGCGACCGCAACGACCTCGAGAACGCGCCCTTGTTCGCGCCGCTGCGCGCGTCGACGCACTACGAAGCGCTGCGCGCGAAGCTGGCGGCCGCCGCGAAGTGACGCCGGCGGCGCGGCGTCAGCGCCCGCCCGCCGCTTCGCCCGCGGCCTGCACCGCTACGCGCGCGAGCCGCACCAGGAACACGCCGTTCGGGTCGTGGATCAGGTACGACGGCGAGCAGTCGCTGCCGTACTGCACCGCGACGTAGCCGAGCATCGTGTCCTCGTCGATCGGGCTGAACGCCGCGCGCAGTGCCAGCGTCGACGAGCAGCTGGTCTGCCACGCGGTCTCGACGTCGAGCACGAACGTGCGGCCGTCGGCGACGTTCGTGTAGCGCGCCGGCTCGACGCCGCCCCAGTCGTCGAACAGCGGAATGGCGCCAGGACCGTAGGCGACGCCGTTGTTGATGCCGAAGACCTGCCCGCTGGCCAGCGGGAAGAACGGCGCCCCGATCGGCGACGCGGTCGGCAGCGGCGCCGGCGAGTTGCGGCGCTCGACCTCGGTCACTGCCCACATGCCGTTCATGTCGATCGTGACGTCGGACTCGGGCGGGTCGACGACGCTGCCGCGGTTGCTGCCGCCGCACGCGGCGACCAGCAGCAGGGGAGGGAGAAGACAGCGAGTGAGGACAGGCATGCTGGGACTAGCCAGGAAGGCGGCGAAGGGTAACCGCCGGTCCCTTCCCTGGCGCCGCCGCCGCCGGCATCGTCCGCGCGTGCGATCCGCCCCCGAACCCGGTTCCCCGCAGCGCCTCGTCGGCCCGGGCTTCCACGCCCGCGTGCACGCGCTGGTCGCGACCGTGCCACCGGGCTTCGTCACCACCTACGGTGACGTCGCCACGGCACTCGGCAGCAGGAACGTCGCCCGCCACGTCGGCTTCGCGATGGCGGCGCTGCCGGCGGGAAGCGACGTGCCGTGGTGGCGCGTGGTCGCCGCCGGCGGCCGGCTGGCGATGGCGAGTGCGCTGGTGCAGCGCGAGCAAGGCAAGCGCCTGCGGGCTGAGGGGCTCGCGGTGAAGAACGGCCGCGTGGTTGGTTTCGCGGCGGTGCGCTTCCTCGGGCTCGGCTGAAGGGGCACTCCTCAGCGTCGATTCTGATTCCGGCACCAAGTGGCGACCTGATCCCCCACCACCGCCGCCGTGTCCGCTCGTCGTGCCTTGCAGGTCCCGATCCAGATGCAGCCTTCCCGCAGGAAGAACTCGGCCTCACCCTTGTAGCCAGTCGCGTTGAAGACAGCCCCCGAGCGCTCGACGGAGCGCGCCGCGGCAATCGATGCGAAGCGAACCGCGACCCGATCGCCTTCCAATGCCAGGATCTCCCCGCGCTCCGTGTGGAGCATTCGGCCCATGAAGGCTCCCGAGTCCCGAGCGTAAAACAGCTCGCGGCGAGCTTTGGCCATGGTGCGCTCCAACGGCTCCCACGGCAGCGGTCGCCGCATCAGCCTTCGCAGTTCGGGCAATGCGTGCGGATCCGCAGCAGTGCTCGCACTTGCCTGCGTCGCACCCAGCACACTGGGCGCCGGTTCCGGTTGCTGCCGTTCGCGCGCGTGCGGCGCCAGGCACGCAGCGAGCACGAACAGGAAGACAGCGAGCGTCACGTTCGTTCGCATGAGGAGCGTTCCAGCACAGGCGACGGGAGACAGCATGCGCCGCCATCCCCATCCTGACGAGCCCCCGTCGCAGCGCCGCGGCCACGACGTTCGCAGGCGGAAAGCGATGGCTCAGCAACCTGCGCCGGCGACGAACACGCGCCAGACGATGTAGCCCGCGAACAGTGCCGCGATCGCGCCGCCGACGAGCACCACCCCGACGAACCACTTCACTTCGGTCCACAACGGCGTGCGCGCGTTCACGCACCACCTCGCGACGCTCGACCAACCGCCGGGCCCTGCACGCCGCGCAGCGCATATGGCGCCATCGCCGGATGCGCGACCTGCCGCCACTTCTCCTCGACGATGCTGGCGAACGCCGTCCGCATCTGCGCCGCCGACTCGGCGAACGGCATGCCGCCGACGCCGGTGACCATGCCCGGGATCGCCACCGAGACGATCGGAGCCGTCCCACGAACGTTGTGCTGCAGCACGGCGACGAGCGCCGCGCGCGTCGCCAGGTAGGCGCCGATCGACTGCGCCTGGTTGCCGGGCACACGCATGGTCGGCGCCATCACCAGGCAGCGCGCGGCCCGCGCGCCGGGCACCTCGACGACCAGTGCCGCACCGACCGCCAGTTCGCCGCAGCACCGTTCGCCGATCGCCTGCGCGACCAGCGGCTGCGCCGCGCCGCGATGGAAGTCGTCGACGGCCTTGTCGAAGCCGCCGCCCATGTCGCCGAAGCTGTTGCCCGGGCACACCACGGCGTCCGGCGACAGGTCGAGCAGATCACCAGCGACGACCTCGACGCAGGGGAGGTCGCGGAAGGCCGCCGCCATGGCCAGCGCCATGTCGCGGTTGCGGTCGCCGACGACGAAGCGAACGCCGCGCGGACCGGCGGCGGTGGCAGGTATCAGGGTCTCCACGCGCATCCTCCGGAAGCGGCGTCGCAGGACGTCGAGCATGACGGCGTGCGCGCATCATGGCCGACGCAGCGTGGCAGCACGAGCGCGGGAGCGTTCTGCTGGCGCTCGAGCAGGGGCCGGCCCTACTTCTCGACGCAGACCATCAGCAGGCGCGTCTCTTCGCGCACACTGCCCGCGGCAGCAACCAGGAGCTCGCTCATAACCGGCTTCAGTCCATCGGCGTCGAGCTGGTTCAGCATCGCGGTCAGGTACTCGTGTTCGCCGTACAGCGTGCCGACGTTGTGCCCCGGGCTCTGCACCGGCTTGCTGATCACGACCTTGTAGGGCCCCTTCACCGCCGGCGCGTCGGGGCCGTGGCTCGCCCACAGCAACGCCGAACCACCGGAGACGACGAAGGCGAGAACGGTCGACGCAACCTTGGCGGAGATCATTCGCCGACTCTACCGCTCGGCGCGCTGACGCGCCGGACGCCAGCGAACGCGGCGCTGGCATTGCGGGCCGCGGCGAGCGCACCGACACTGCGCCGATGCTGGAAGAACGGTCCCCCGCTCGCCGCTCGTCGTTCGCCGTCGTGGCGCTCGCGTTCGCGCTGCTGCTGGCGTGCGGCGCTGGCTGGTTGCTGACACGCCCGGTCGTCGCACCGGTCGCCGTCGACGAGCTCGACGCCCCCAGTCGCGCTGCAAACGGCGCCGCGGTCGGCGACGGGACGGCGACCACGAACCCAGCCCCGGCCGCCAGCACCGACGGCGAAGCACGGCAGGCCGCCGACACCGCCGGCGCCATCCCACCGATCGCGCTGCGCGTCGTCGATGCCGAGCGCCGGCCGGTCGCCGGCGCCAGCGTTCGAGTCGATCCACAAGCCGCGAAGATCGAGTTCTTGGATCTGCAAGACGCCGAGCCGCTGCTGGCCGCGATCCCCCCGCAGACCAGCGACGAGCACGGCCTCGTGCACACCCGCCTGCCGCGCGGCACCGCGATGGTGGTCGCTCGCAAGGGCGAGGCCTACGTGCAGCTGTGGGTCGACGTCGCCCAGACGATCACCGACCCGATCGAACTGCTGCTGCGGGACGACCGCGAGCTCGTCGTGCACACCCAACTTGCCGACGGCACCGCGGCGCCACACGTGCCGATCGAGTTCGCCTACTCCTGGGAACCCAACGCGCGGCCCGACCAGCTCCAGCACTTCGTGTTCGGCCGCACCGACGAACACGGCGACCTGGTCGTTCGGCATGCGCAGCGCCTGTTCCGGCGCACGCCGGCGGCGCCGCAGTTGCTGCTGCGGCCGCACATCGTCGGCGCCATCGCCGAGGCGACCAGCGTGTCACTCGCGGAGTCGCACACGCGCCTCGAGCTGGTGTGCGTTCCGCACGGCACGATCCAAGTCACCAGCTTCGCGCGCGATGGCCATACGATCGCCCGACCCGCCAAGCCGAACCTGCGACTGCTGGCGGCGGATGCGAAGCCGAAGCAGTGCTCGGTTCCGCCCTGGCCGCTGGCGACGCCCGGTGCGTGGTGCCTGCACCCACTCGCCCTCGACCTCCGCTTGCAGGTGGACGACGCGCACCACGAGCCGATCGACGTGCTCGGACCACGGCGGCACGGCGAAGTCGTCGACGTGTCGCTGCGCGTGCTGCGAACGAACGCGCGGCTGCGGTTCGTCGTGCTGGCGCCGGACGGCACGCCGCTCGCCGACGCCCCGGTGCGGCTCGACTCCGACCAGCGCCAAGCCACCGAGGTGCGCACCGACGCGAGCGGCGGCATCGACGTCGAACGCCGCGGGGACGAAGCGTCCCTGCGCGTGGAAGCCCGGGAGCTGCACGCCCGCGGCACGCTGATGCTGCCCGCCAGCGCCGCACCGCTGCCAGCGCCGCTCGACGCTGGCAGCGTTCGTCTCGAAGCGCAGCCGCTGCTGGTGCAGGGTGTCGTCGTCGACGCGGTCACCGGTGCCCCGCTGGCCGCCTGGATCGACGCCGAGGAGCCGACCGATCCTCCCGTCGAGGTAGCGTCGACCCGGTGCGCCGAGGACGGGTCGTTCGCGATCTGGGGGCAAGCGAACGGGCCCCTGCGCCTGCGCGTTCGCGCCATGCGCCACCAGGACCTCGCGCAGGATGTCCCCCTGGGAACGCGCGATCTCGTCCTGCGCCTCCCCGCGGCGCGCCACATGTTCGTGACCCTGCGCTTCGACCCCGAGATCGACGCCGACCTGGTCGATGTGCACCTCGAGCCGCGGCACGGCACCTGGTCGACGTCCCGCAGCGAAGTGGGGCTGCGGCACCAGGTGATGCCGATCCCGGGCGACGGCGACAACACGCTCGTGGTGGCGGTGGCCGGCCACGCGCTGCTGCGCCAGCCCGAGGCCGCCTGGCCGCCGAGCCCGCTCGGGGCCGCGGTCGAAGTCGATCTGCGCGGGCGGCTGGGGATGGCCACGATCGAAGTCACCCGGGGTGGCGAAGTCGTCGACGCGGACGTGCTGCTGCTGGCGGGCACCGAGGCCGATCGCGCGGCCGAACCCATCGCTGCCGGGCGCCCGTTCGTGCTGCCCACCGACCAGCCGTGGCGCGCGCTCGTGCAACCCGAGTTCGGCGGCATGGTCGAGCTGCCGCTGCGTGCGGGCCGCAACGCCGTCGAGGTGCCTGGCCCCGCCCGCGTGCGCTGCACGACGACCCACGCTTCTGGCGCACTCGGCGACGCCGAAGTGCGGTTCGTGCTGCTGCGCCTTCGCTGCGACGAGCCGGCGCTGGCGAGACTCGAGGATGCCGACGACGAACCACCGCCACCCCTGCCGACGACGCTCGACGCGCTGCGCGACGACGAACGCGACGTCAGCAGCACCTGCACCCCGGACGACGACGCACCCGAGGGCGAGTTCTGGATCAGCCGCCGCGGCCACTACGCCGTGTTCGTGGTGCTGCAGCAGAACAATCGCAACGTGCTGCTGGCGCAGCCGCCGGTGGAGTTCGACGTCAGCGCCTTCGAGGTCGAGCTGCCGATCGTGATCCCGCTGCAGCCGGCGGCACTGGCCGCGGCCCGCCAAGAGCTGGCACGCGACGAGAGCCCACGCTGACGATCTCGCCCCGCGTTCGCACGACAGCGACTTCAGCGCGCGAGCGAACGCAGCAGGTCGGCGATCGCCACCACCAGCAGCACCAGCCCGACCGGCACCAGCACGATGCCGAGGCCAGGGTCGCCGCCCTGCACGCCGAACGCACCGGCCAGGAAGCCCACCGGCACCGCCAGCGCCGCACTGCACAAGCACGCCGAACCGAGGCGCGGCGCCCGTGCACACGCCGCCAGCGTCGCGGCGAAGGCGACGTGCACCAACGACAGGAACGTGCCGTGCGCATGCGCGAGCCGCCACAACAGCCGCTGCGTCTCGTTGCCGACCGCCAGGTACCAGTCGACCTTGAATCCGTGCATCGCCTCGAGCACGCCGCCGAGCAGCACGAAGGCCAGCAGGCTCGCCCACCCGGCGAGCAGGTGCCGGCGACGCAGGCGCAGCAACGCGGTGGATCCGTCGGCAGCAGCGTCGGCGTTCATGCGGCGAATCTCATGCAGCGGGGTTCCGGCGGCGACGGTTCACTCGGCGAGGTAGATCGGGCGGTTGTCGCGGCGCGCGTAGAGCGCGGCGAAGCGCGGCGGCTGCAGCCCGTCGGCGTCGAGCAACAGCTCGGGCCGCGGCGACAGCGGACCGCGAGCTTGCCATGCCGCCATGCTGGTGTCGACGAAGCGCTGCGCCGCCGCAGGTTCGGCGGTGTGCACGAACCCCGCAAGCGCGTCGCCATAGCCGAGCCCACGCAGCGTCGCCGCCGCGCGGAAGCGCACCACGTAGTACGGATCGTCGAGCAGCCGAGCCAAGAACGGCGCCATCCAGTCGCGGCCCGCGGCCTGTTGCGCTGCGGGCTGGCCACAGTTCGCGGCGGCGATCAGGCGCAGCCCGGCATCGCCGGTCAGCAGCCAGCGCACGCCGGCGGCGACGGTGCGTTGCTCCTCGTCGAGCACCGGCATGGCGACGCCCCAGTCGGCGGCGAGCCGTTCGGCGGTCCACTGCAGCGTGCGGTCGAGATGGCACAGGTTGCACGCGTTCGGCCGGCCGGTCGCCAACTCGGTCTTCACGTCCGGGCTGTCGATCGTGTGGCTGCGCGACGTCTTCATCAGGCCGACCGACGTGTGCGGCATGTGGCAGTCGTAGCAACGGCTGCCGACCGAGTCGGGCGCGTGGTGCGTGTGCGCGCGCAAGGCGTCGGGCGCGGCGAGCTGCTCGTGGCACTGCGTGCATGCGGCGTTGCCGAAGCCCGCATCGCCGCTCGCCATGTCCGGCCGCATCTGGCTGCGGCGCCACTCGGGCGACACCGCGCCGTCGGCCGTGTGCATCGCATGGCACGACGTGCAGTCGAGCTGCCGTTCGCCAAGGCCCCGCTGGTAGCACGGCGAACGGCGCACGCCGTTCCACTCGCGCCCCGACAGACGCACCTGGCCGTCAGACCAGAACGAGCTGCGGAAGAAGTTCGGGTTCTTCTGCAGTTCGCGCTGCAGCTCGGCGGCATCGCGGTCTTCGGGGCCGATCACCAGGTGCGTCGCCAGCAGTTCGCCGCCCGGCACGAACGGCGAGCCGCACTCGCGCCACGCGTCGAAGTGCTGCTGGCGCAGGATCGACACCGAGTGGCACTGGCCGCAGGCGGAGCCACTGCGCGGCGCCGACAGCTTCGCCGGATTGACGATGGTGTCGTCGCCGCCGGCGCTGCGGTGCTGGTAGCGCGCCAGCGGATCGCGGTTGGCCGCGGCGTGCGGACCACCGGGACCGTGGCACGCTTCGCAGGCGATGCCGAGTTCGGCGACCTGCGTGTCGGTACGGCCGACATCGACGCGCGGCAGCGTGCCGGTCGCGTGGCACATGTCGCAGCTCTTGTTCCACGTGCCCGGATCGGGCGGATCGCGGAACTCCGGCGGCAGCACGAACACCGTCGTCAGCGGGATCCAGATCCGCTGCTCGAGGTGGAAGCCCATCGGCACCGGCGCCAGTTCACGTTCGACGCCGGTCGAGTACCACAGCACCTGCACGTGGTGCGAACCGGTCAGCTGTTCGATCGGCCGCTCGACGTCGGCGGGCTTGCCGCCGCCGCGCCGGAACTGCGTCCACAGCCGCTCGCCGCGCCATTCGAGCACCACCTTCGCGCCGAACCAGTCGAGCTCGAGCCGTTCGAACTGCGGCACCAGCGTGCTGCGTGTCGCCAGCTGCGTCATCGTGCGATGGAACGAACCGTGCCACGACGCGTGCTCGGCCGGATGGCACGAACGGCAACTCGCCGAGCCGATGTAGTCGCCGTGCGGTTCGACCAGCGGGCGCTGGTCGTGGCGTTCGTACTCTGTCGGCGGCTGCGTGAACGAGGCCCACGCCACGGCGCCGAGCGCCAGCACGCCGAGCAGCACGGCGCTGCGCTGCCGCGCGAGCCACAGCGGCAGCAACACACAGGCGGTAAGTGCGACGAGCAGCACGTTCGGGAAGAGGTGCGAGCGATGCCGCAAGAAGCTGCAGCGCGACGCGGCGGAACGATCGACGACATCACGCAGCGGGTCAAGAATCGCAGTGCGGCGTCAGCGGCGCACGAGGCGCAGCGCGACCTGTTCGCCCGCTGCCCCACCCACCGCCGCATCGCCGAGCACGTGCAGCTGGTCGAGCGGCATCGGCGCGTTCCACGGCAACGTCGTCCCGCGGCGGTCCCAGCACTGCGCCGCGAGCTGTGGCGGACCATCGTGACGCCACGTCCGCGGCTCCTGGTTGCGCACCGCGGTCCAGGTGCCGTTCATCACGCAGCCGTCGCCCATCGCGAGCACCGTCGTCGCCGACCACAGGCCGCTGCGCACCACACCGACGACCGGGTTGATGCCGAGGCCCTGGCCGATCTCGACCTGTTCGCCGAGCAGCAGCGCGCGCTCGCGACCGACGAACGCACCGGCCGGCACCTCGGCGAGCAGCGGTTGCCGCAGTTCGACCGACGGCATGCCGTCCGCCGACTGCAGCGCTCCGCGCAGTTCGTAGGTCGCGAAGCGCGCGAAGAACGGCGCCAGCTCCGCGTCGGCTTGCTGCTGTGCCGCGACCTCGTCGGGCAGCACCAGCACGTCGTCGAACAGCGTCACCAGGCTCGGCGTCTCCGGCTGCAGCAGCAGCCGCAGGGCGTCGGCGGTCAGCGACGGGTGTGCGGCAGCCACGTAGAACTCGTCGCGCCCGAAGGCGGAGAACAACTCTCCGGTCGGCTGCATGGTGCTGCTCGGTCGCAGCAGCGCCCCGAGCCGGCGCAGCGGCATCGGCGCCGCGACCGCTGGTGCGGCGAAGCGCGCACTGACGACGAGTTGGAAGCCCGCTGGCCCGAGGTCGCCGCCGCGGCCGGTGACGACGAGCGCGCCACCATCGTCGATGCAGCCGGCGAACGACGCGTGGACGGTGCGCACCTCGGGCAGGTCGAGCTGAATCGAACCGCCGCCCGTCGTCTCGTGGTGCATCGCCACGAACTCGCCGAGCAGCCAGCTGCCGCGCAGCAACAAGCGACCATCCGGCAGCACGTGCACCTGAAGCCGCGTGCGCGCACCAAGGCGCAGGTTCGTCAGTCGCAGGTTGGCGATCAACTGCGCCCCTGCCACATCCAGGTCGACGTCGCCGACGTGCCGACGATCGTCGACGGCACCGAGCGCCACGCGGCCGTCGGCGCGCGTCAGCGCCCGCGCCTGCCACAGCGGCGAGACCGCGCGCAGGTTCTGCGCGGTCGCGGCGGCGTTCCACACCACCGGCGGCAGCGGGCCGTCGCCGAGCGGCAGCTGCCACGCGCGCACTTCGATCGGCCGCTGCATCGCCACGACGAACGCATCGAACTCGCGCACGCAGGCCGCGACGGCCGCAGCCTCGCCGCGGAACGACACCGTCGTCTCGTCGAACATCTCGACCTGCAGACGACCCGCGTCGCGCGCTGCGCGATGGCGCATGCGCAGCATGTCGACGACGCCGTCGGCGATCGTGTTCGCGGGATCGTCACCGATGGGAACGAAGGACTCGAGGTCGTGCAGGGACATCACCGTCGGCCACAAGGGTGCAACGAACTCGCGCGGCGGTCGCGCCAGCGCCAACGGCCGCAGCACATGGGTCGATGCCGCAGCGGCGGCGGGCTTGGTCGCGTCCTGGGCGAAACACAGCGCGGCGGTGGCGATCCCGGCCACCAGCCGAAGGGCGTCGGCGAGCATCACCGCATGGTAGCGAAGATCGCGCGAACACCAGGCCGCCGCGCATCGCTACCCAAGATGGAGCCGTTCGCCGACGTCCGCACGTGCCCACCTTCGCCTCGCATGGTCGATCCCAACCGCAAGCTGACCGCCGACGAGACCGACGTCGTGCTCGGCCTGCGACTGACGCACGACGACCCGCGTTGGTTCGACGTCGATGCCGGGCTGCGCGACACGCGGCGGCGGGCCAAGCGAGAATGACCAGCAAGATCATCGTTCTGCAGCCCTGGTGACATGCCCCGGTGCACGGGCTACACCCAAGGCGAGGAGATCGCCCATGGCCCACCGTCCCTTCGTCGCCGTCCTGCTGTTCGTGAGCGCCATCCTGCCGTTCGCGAACCAAGCCTTGGCCCAAGCGCCGGCCGCGCCGACGTTCCGCGACGGCGACCCAGCGACGCTCGCCTGCCGCATCGTCGGCAGCAAGCCCTGCGACTTCGGCGTGCAGCAGCTGACGATCGAAGTGCGCAACCCAGGCGCCGTCGCCGCCGAGCCGTTGGCGTTCGAACTGACACTGCCGGGCAAGAAGGGCGAACCGACGCCGACCGAGACCTTCGCGCGCGCGCAGTTCCCGCACTTCGCCCGGTTCGGCCGTCCGGTGCCAGCCGGCGGCAAGCTGACCTACCAGGTGCTGACCGCGTTGCCGGCGAAGAAGGGCAACCTCGGCGTGCGCGTGACCGCGGCGTCGTTCGGCGAAGGCGGCACCTTGCCGCGGCCGCCGATCGAGTTCGGCAAGCCGGAGCAGGTGCAGCGCGAGTCGCTGGCAGGCACGTTCCCCGTCACCCAGGTGGCGATGAAGAACCCGCTGCCGCACGCGATCGACGTGCTGCTGCAGGTCCGGTTCGAGCAACCGAAGGATGTCACCGAGCTCGTCGGCGTGCGGCTGCCGGCGAACGGCACGCTGCCGGTGCTGCTGGCGACGCGGCCGGGCAAGGCGGCGTGGATCGACCCGCTGGCGTCGGCGCCGGGCTGCGAAGTGAAGGCCGTCGCGTTCGAGGTCGTCGATTGGTGCGCGGTCGGCGACGATCCCGGCGACGCACAGATCGCGGCGCTGCGCGCGGCTTGGGACGCGTGGTATCGCTGGCCGGAGGCCGACGTCACCTGCGCTGGCGACTACGCGTTCCGCCTGCGGCGACTGCAACTGAACAGCACCGACCGCTACGACGAGTTCTTCGTGCGCGGGCGCTTCACCGTCGATCGCTTCGGCAAGGTCGCCACCGAACTGCTGGAGGGCACCGGCGCCAATGGCAAGTTCCTGCTGCAGGAGGTGATCGCCAACCTGCGGCGCCCGGACTTCGCCTCGCTGGCGACCCAGAACCGCCTGCAACCGGTGGCGAGCGATCGCGTCGCGCTGGTCGGCCCGGGCCTGCGTCCGGCCGACGTCGACAGCGGCCATCTGGTCGGCGGCACGCAGTCCGCGGCCGAAGCCGACAACCTCGAGGTGCGCGACGGCCTCGTGCGCAGCGACGGTCGCGGCGACGGCGAGCGCAGCCAGTGGGAGTGGCGCGACTTCGACGGCGCGCGCGTCGTCGTGCGCCGCCACGGCCAGAGCCGAGAGCTGCGCTTCGCCTATGCGCTGGTCGGCGACCGCATCGTCCCCACCGCAGTGACGGAGCGTGTGCAGTTCGGCGCCAACCCGGCCAGCATCGGCGAGCTGATCCTGACCAACGCCACCTTCGCCGGCGTCGTGCCGATCCAACCGCTGCCCCCGCGCGGCGACGGCGTAGCGGCATTGCGCAGCGCGTGGGACGCCGCGTGGCGCATCCCGCCGACGCCGACCACGATCGAGGCGAAGTTCGTCGTCCAGTGCGGCAACGACGGCGTGTGGCAGGGCACGAAACGGCTGTCGGGTTCGCTCGTCCTGCGAGGGCTCGGCCGCGCGATGGTCGGCTCCGACATCACCTTCGACGGCAGCATGCCGCGCGAACAGGAAGTGCAGCTCGCGGCCCTGGTTCGCGACCGCTTCGGCATCTGGCAAGGCCGCGACTTCAACGACCGCGGCCCGTTCGACACCGTCTTCCGTGGCGCCACCATCCACGCCGCCGACACCGCGGGCACGTTCGCCGTCGACGGCGGCCCGGTCGCCGCGGTGACCGTCGCCAACGGCCTCGTGCGCACGCTGCGCGGCAAGGACGGCAGCACGAACACGTTCACCTACGCCAGGCTCGGCGAGCGTCAGGTGGTCGTGCGCATCGACCAGAAGGTCGGCGGCGACCGCACCCCAGCGGCGATGCGATGGGACGCCTCGGTGCAACTGACGTGGCAGCCGTTCGGCGAGCACCTGGTGCCGACGAAGATGGTGTTCGAACACATCTTCGGCCGCGAGTGGGGCCCGGAGTGGATCACGCTCAGCTCGGTGCGCGTGCACTGAGGCGCAGCTGCCCCCGTACGATCAGGCCTTCGGCTTCGGCGGCGGCAGGTCGCGCGCCGGGCACGCCGACTGCCAACCCTGGCGGGCGTGCTGGCCGTCGCAGAACGGCTTGTTGGCGGACAGGCCGCAGCGGCACAGCGAGACGACCGTGCGCCCGGCGAGGCCGAACGTCTTGCCGCTCGCATCGCACAGGGTGACTTCGCCTTCGATGCGCAGCGGGCCGTGGTCGTTGACAGTGATCTTGGTCATGGGACGACCTTGGTTACTGCGCGTGCGCGCAGAAGCAAGCCTCGCGCCCCCATCGCGAGCCGAGGCCCACAACGCCGCGCTGCGCCACGACACGCGATCAGCGGATCTCGGCGTCGCCGGCGTTCGACGCCGAAGACTGCGACCCGAGCTCGACCACCTGGTTCCACAGGTGCACGCCCGCCAGCGCCGGCACGTTCGGGATCGGCAGGCTCCACGAACTGCTGCCGACGACGACCGTCAGCGCCTGCAGCAGATCGGGCGCCGCGAGCAGGTAGCAGCCGGGGCCGAAGCCGCGGCCGAGCGGCCACAGCGACACGTCCGCCGGACCGAGGCCGGTGACCATCACCGGCAAGCCGCTGCCGAGGCCGGCGACCCCGAGGGCGAACGTGCCACCGAGCTGCGGCGTGCTGACCAGCGTCAGTGCCGGCACCGGGCCGCTGATCGCGCAGCCGGTGCCGATCGCCGTCCAGTTGGCGTTGCCGCACGCGCGCGCGAAGAACGACGCCGGCGCGCCACCGGCCACGACGAAGTTGCCACCGGCGACGAAGCCGCCGCTCGGCAGCGCGGTCAAGGCCCGCACATGCGTATCGGTGCCGATGCCGACCGCCGACCAGAACGAGCCGTTCCAACGAGCGACGTAGTTGGCGGGGCCACCGAGCGCCACGAAGAAGACGCCGCCGGCGATCAGCTCGCCGCCCGGCCGCACCGCCAGCGCGTAGACGTAGCCGCTGATCGCTTGTGCGGTGCCGTTCCAGCGGGCGATGCTGTTAGCGGTGACGCTGCCTGCGGTCGCGAAGCCGCCGGAAGAACTGGCCGTGCCGCAGCAGCTGCCCGTCCCACAGCACGAGCCCGTGCACGGTTGCCGGCGCGGACGGCGCGACGTCGAACGGGCGTTCGCTGCGGCCGAGCGTCGCCCCCTCGACGTCGCCGAGCGCGTGACACCGCCGTGTTCGCCACCGGTCCGCTGCGAGGCCTGGCTGCGCGCCATCCACGTGTCGCCGCCAGTGGAAACACGCCCCCGGAAAACACCGCGACCGCAGCAGCTCCGGAGAGACTGCTGCGGTCGCGGTGCGGATCGGTTTCAGAACCACCAGCTGGCGAACCAGCCAGTGGCTCAACCGACTCGGCTCACAGGTTGCCGATCGTGCCCTTGATGCCGTTCGTGGTCAGCGTGTTCGCGAGGTTGATCGCGAAATCGAGGACCGCGGTCTGGGCGAACAGCTCGACGCCGTTCAGCGCCGGGGCGCCGCCCGGGATCGGGAACGACCACGGGTGCGCGCCACCCGACAGGAAGGCGCCGGTGATGTCCAGCGTCGCGCGCAGCTGGCAGCCCGACTGACCGAGCAGGAACAGGCTCAGGTCCGTGATGCCCGGGTCAGCGAGACCGATGATGTCGACACCGATGCCAACCGGCAGGTTGGTCGCGTTCAGGTCCCAGTTCTGCGGGCCAACGCCCTGGACCGGACGGTTCAGCGCCGCGAGGGCGAGCGCCGGAGTGTTCACGGGCTGCGTGACGAAACCTGCAGTCAGGTTGATCGGGCCGGCATCAACCGAGGCGCCCGGAGGCGTCACACCGACCAGGTGGCTCGAGCCGAAGGTGCTGGTCGTGTTGGTGTCGACCGTGACCCAGACGATCGTGCAGTTGCCGTTGTTCAGATCGAGCTGGAACTGCAGCGTGCTCGGGTTGACCGTGGGCGTGCTCGGGTAGCTCTCGACGTTGTTGTAGGTGATGTAGAGCACACCACCGATCTCTTCGCTCAGGACGTCGCCGCCTTCGGTCTCGTTGTAGTCGTGCCAGGAGTAGATGCCGCCCAGGATGTTGTTCAGGAACCCACCGGCCGTCGGCGTGTACGAGTTCGTGCCCGGGAAGGTCATGGCCACGCCGCCGAAGCCGATGATCGCGTTGCCGCTGACGCGCAGGGTCGCCTGCGGGCCGTACGGCGTCGGGAGCGGGACGCTCGGCGTCACGTTGACTTCGCCATCGTCACCCGTGGCGAGCAGGGTCGGCGTGCCCGGCGTCACGAAGCCAGTCGCGCCGCCCGGGATCCACACGCCCACGTAGCCCGTGGGGGTGTTGATCAGCTGCAGCGCGTTGCCCTGCAGGGCCGTCGAGGCGATCGCCGCATCGGCGAAGCGCTGGTAGGCCGAGTCGGACAGGACGCCGCAGCCCGTGCCGAGCGTGGTGTTCGTGGCGCAGGCACCGGACACCCCCGCGGACCACTGGTAGGTCAGGCCGCTCGTGATCACGTTCGCCGGAGCGACCGTGTTGAACTGGTGGCCCTGAGCGTTGGTCGTCGCGGCGATCGGGGTATCCCAGTCGCTGGTCGGCTTGACGCTCTGGACGGCGTTGACGTTCGTGGCGAACGTGTTGTTCGGGCCACGCAGGCCGGCCTGGTGGACCGCCGTGGTCGTGGTGCCGACGCCCGGCGAGCAGTTGCCGTAGACGCAGCTGATCGCGCCGTTCTCGTTCAGGCGGATCTGGAAGTTGAGGTTGGTGCCGCTGGTCGTCGTCAGCGTGCTGCCGAAGCGCTTGAAGTTGCTCCACTGGAACACGACTTCACGGTTCGGCGCGGTGCCCAAAACTTCCCAACGCATCTCCGACCACGGGCCGTAGGCCGTGACCGCGGTGCCGGTGCTGGGCGCCGTGGCGTTGGCGCTCATCGTCGCGGTGTCGCCCGCGATCGCGGTGATCGTCGTGTTGGCCGGGATGCCCGTGCCGATGATGACGTCGCCGACCTGCAGCGGGCCGTTGGCCGAGATGGCGGTCAGCTGGTCGCTTCCGGCCGTGCGCGTGGCGGCGAACACGTAGCCGCCCTGGATGTCACGGCCGCAGGCCGAGACGAAGCCAGGAACCACGGCCGTGCTCGAGAGGGGCGCGTAGGTCGCGGTGGAGGGCGAGGTCGCGCCAAACGAAATGTGGCCGTTGGTCTGGACGTTGACGGTGTTGTAGCAGTTCAGATCGAACGGGACGCCGAATGGCAGGTTGACGGTGAAGTTAAGGTCATCCAGCGTGTTCGCGGCCGAAGCGACGCCGAGCACGGTGCCGCCGGTGATGGGCGAATACGTGCCCACCGACTGCGAGAAGGTGTAGGACGTGGCAACCTGAGCGCTGCTGGCGACGGCGAGCGCGAGAACCGCGGCCGTGCCGATGGAACGGTGAAGCATGGGGAATCTCAAAACGAGTGGATCTACCTAGTGGAATCGCCCGGAACACTCCGGACAGGCGCCGGGAGGCTACCACGCGAATGCCTCTCGTAAAGGTCCTGCATCGCGCAATGCGCCACCAACGATGATACGGAGTGGCGAATCAATCAGCCCTCGTCGGCAGCGATGCGCCGCAATGAACGCACGCGGCGCGTCCGCATGGACGAAGCCCAACGCGAGACTTCCCGCGCACGCGCGAGCGCGCCGCTCCAGGTCACCCAAACGGAAGTTCAGCGCCCGGTGAGCCGAGCCGCCACGGCCGGTGCTCGCAGCAACACCGCCAGTTGCGGATGCGCCGCCAGCTGCTCGACGGTGAACTCGTCGCGGCGCAGGCAGCGATCGAGCCAGTGCAGCGCCGCCGCGAGCTCGGCGCCAGTCGGCGGCACACCCGCCAACGCCGCGCGTTGCCCTGCCAGCAGCAAGCGCGCGCGGTCGTAGCGCGTCGGCGGATGCTGGCGCGCGGCAGCGACCCGCGCGAGAGGCTCCTCGGCCAACGCGAGTGCCGCGGCAGTGCCGACGCCGATCTGCTGCAGCGCGAACTCGAGATCGCCGCGCACCGCCGAAGCCGGCGGTGGCGCCGTGCGCACCGGCACGCCGTAGCGCTGCTGCACGGCCGCGGCCGGCGGCCACAGCGGCATCGCCATCGCCGCCGCCAACGGCGCCAGCGGAACCTGGCGCAAGCGGTCGTCCTGCGACTGCACCCACAACACGTCGCCGCCGGCAGCGAACGCCACGTCGCGGCAGCGTTCGCTCGCCATCGCCGGCCGCCACAACCAGTGGCGCCGGCCGCTGGCCAACTCGAACACCTGCGTCTCTTCGGGCACGACGACGGCGACGTAGCGGCCGCTCGGATCGACGCGCAGCCAGCCGAAGTCGCCGGTCGGTGTACGCATCGTCACCGCCGGCGCGCCCTCCACCAGCGGCGTGCGCTGCAGCACCGTGTCGTTGCCGAGCGTCAGCACGTGCCGGCCATCGGGCTCGAAGCACGCGTCGAACACGAACGCGCGGTGCGTGATCGTGCGTTCGATGCGTGCTTCCGCCACCGACCACACGGTGGCGACGCCGCTGCCGCCGCCGGCGACGACGACGCGCGCGCCGGTGGCGTCGACATCGCAATACTGCGCACCCGGCACGGCCTGCGCGAACCGCTCGCGCCCGGTCGCGAGCTCGCACAGCACGATGCGATCGCCAGCGAAACCGACGACGTGCGACAAGGCGGCATTGCAGCGCGCGCGCTGCAGGCGCTGCGGCACGCTCGCGAGCACGCGGCCGTCGGCTGTGGCGACGAGCTCGGTGCGCGCGTCGCGTTCGACGACGAGCAC
>Ga0169931_10006375_pt1 | contig 17817 bp, 14 predicted proteins | sample Kivu_15m_20L_FD_129675 | JGI IMG/M metagenome (GOLD analysis project Ga0169931, IMG submission 129675) | Freshwater microbial communities from Lake Kivu, Western Province, Rwanda to study Microbial Dark Matter (Phase II) - Kivu_15m_20L... | ecosystem: Environmental > Aquatic > Freshwater > Lake...
TAGAATTAATTTGTAAGTTAGTAATGTTACTCATGTTGCTGACGTTACTATCTTTATGATGGAAATTCATAAAATGTTCTTCGTTGTTTTTGGAATCAATTCGCTTGGGCGAAGAAAAAGGTAAGTCTGAGGTGAAGGAATCATTTATTGCATTATTGTTTATCGTTATTGCATTACCAATTATGGTTCCCATTCTACCAAATTGTAATTTGTTATTGTTAATCAAAGATCTTTCACTCTCCATGAAATTCACATTATTAGAATTATAAATGGAAGCCTTGTCGTAATTAGCATTATTATAAAAATTATTGTAATCATTTGAATGAATCTCTTCATTAATTTTCGAATCAAGATTTTTATTAATCTCGTACTGAATTTTGTTATTAACTGTTAAATTTTTAATTTCTAGGCTTGATTCGAATTTGTCTTTTTGTAGCATTGATCTTATTTCTATTCCAGATATTTTAAATAAAAAGTAGTCATGAACTTTATTGTTCAAATGCTTTGAATGAATGTTAAAATTAACCGATTTTATCAAAAAATCTGATACAACAGTCAAATTTATATTTTCTGGATTCAAATTATCTTCCTTGATGCCAGTTTGATTTGTAATATTCAAAAGATTTTTATCGTCTATTTGAGAGATTTCATTCTTTTTAAGGTAAAAACTATCGTTTATCTGTGGATAATTATTCCCTATTGGGTTACCATTTGTGTTCGGAACAACACAAATATTGAAATATTTAGAAAATTCAGAAAATAAAGGATTTGTAAAGGCTTTTCCATAAATAGCATTTTTAAAACGCTGATTCCAGATTAAATAAAACATCCAATCTCTGACTAATCTTTTTCTCTTAGATTCAAAAATTTTATCCCCTTTCATCTTTTTAACAAGTTCTGATAACTTATTATAAGGCTTTCTCATAGGTTTAAAATCCTGAATGGGGTCTATTACATAGAAAGATTTCATAAAATCGACCAAGCGTTCAGAGATTTTAAGAATCTCAGGATAAATGTGTAAATTTAGTTCTGATGTAGCAATTTGAATCATAAATTTGTAATTTTTCTCACGCTTTGAGAACAAATCAATATTACCTGATTCAATGAAATGTATTCCCAAATTTCCCATAAAATTGAAATTTTCAATTATATGAATTTTTTTAATATAGTTTTGATTTCTTAAATCGGCCATAACACTTTTTAGATACTCATAATATTTTTCATCTATCTTGTTGTCATTGAAGGACTCTCTAAATTTCTTAGTAGGTATCAAAATATTTGGTTTTGGCTCCCAGTAAAAATTCAAATTTTCACATTTAAAGTTGTTTTTTTTCTTTGTTCCTTCAGCTGACAAATTAACCTCTAAGTTGCTAATTTTGAAACCTAAACCTATATCAGAGAATATATTATTTAATTCGTCATCTTCGAATCGAAAATGGATATTTTTAATTTTTAAATTTATTAAATACGCTTTTTGATAGTAAAATTTGAGGCATTTCGTAAAAATTTTTGAAAGAATTTGAGACAGTTTCGAAGGGTCCGAAAATATCTCATAGAACTTTTCTTTTTTAATTACAGAACTGTCATAAATGTTTATTTTTCTAGAAAATATGTCATGTGAATTGTTATCTGTTGGATCATAAGGTTCTTTTATGTAATAGTCATTTTCTTCTATGAATGTGGACATGTTTTTGATAATCCATTTAAATGAAGGACAAATCACACATTCTATATCCTCCACATTCACGTCGAGTGGTTTTTCTCCAATAAAATTCATGAGTGAACAAGAAATTCTAATTTTTTTAATAGTTCCTGCCTTAATCCAAATAGGAATATCAATGTCGTCCAATTTTTCATTAACTTTGTCCACCCTTATGTTCAATCCCTCTAAGGCGATTATTCCGTTCATTACACCTACTTTCAGTTGCTCTTTAGTAAATCCGTATAAATATTCGTTGATGTATTTCTCGATGAATGGATATAGTTGGTTTTTAATCATTAATTATATATTTTAAAATTTTATTTTATTTAGATTAATTTTTTGTTAAAAATTTATAGGGGCTTTGAGTAAAAAGAAATAATATTTAATTGAAATATTAATTTATCCTTCATTTTGAGATTTTAGTATTTTTAAATAAGGTGTAATATTCAAATTATATTTTATTTTTAATATTTTTCTTATAAAAAAATCTCTCTTTAAGAATAATTTATTGAGAATAAAATTTTATCAATTTTATTTGTCCTTATTATTATAAATCCGGCTTCTAATTACAATTTGCTTTAATACTTGGTTCAAATCTGAGTCTTTGCCAATAAATTTGTTCATTTCAACGATTTCCAAATAGTTTTTGTTTCCCTCATCTAATTTATGTATGTTGTTAAATTTTTCAGAACAGTTATCTAACAAAATTTCTGATTCATAACATGATCTGTTTGGAATAAACGCCCTCCACATCGATTTAAATTTGTTAAAAATAATCATACTAAAAGAGAAGCCCATATTTTCTTCATTTTCATTTTTTGCAATTCTAAAAATTTCTTTGAAATTTTTATCAATGTATATTTCATCCAATCCAACTGTATTTTCTTTATCTAAGTTTACGCCTGACTCTTCAAGTTCTTTACACAAAGGGCATTTTTTAAACTCTAATATGAATCGAAATAGATTTCTAGCTTCAAGGCATTCTATGTGTTGACATTTATTAGTTCTAGCAGGAATTTTTATCAACTTTTGGTTTATAATACAATTTGTAATAACGAAAAATTCCTCCGCAGATTTTAAAGGAAAGTTGATCATTTCAGACAAATTTTTGTTGTATTTCGATTCTGATATCTTCTTATAATTATTTGATACTAGTTTTTTAGTTGGATTGAATAAAAATATAGAATAATCAGGAGTATTTTCTGGAATCATCGACAATAATTCTTCTATTACTTGATTATAAGCATCTTTATCATTCATTAAATTTTAATTTTTATTTTATTAACTCAGAAGTGTCTTTTCTCATTCCACACATCTAGTGGAATTTATTTTCTAATAATTTAAATAAATAAATAAAATTATCAAATAAAGATTCTAAAGATTCATAAATTAATGATAAATTTATATTCAAATCCTCAAAAAAAATTTATTATAAAAAATAATAAGTGAAATAGATGTCTATAATAAGCATTGTACAAGATATTATTATAAGCTAAGTTTATGATGTATTTATATATTTTCACATCTATTCTCATAATTTAATCATTATAAATTTTAATTAAAATTAAATATCAAAGAATCAGTATATATACTGAATATCATTATTTAATTAAATAAAAATGACAAACCCTTTATTTATGGATTGCAGAATTAGTATGGTTTTTGAAAAACTCATAGTACCACGTAAATTTACGATTCTTATAATTATTTTTAATAATTTTAGCCCTTGAAAACCAATTATGGGTAATTGATTTGAAATACGGAGAAAATCAATACCGTTTTAAATATCCTCAAGACGTTCCCCACATCATGGCAATTAAAGCTCCATTCAACACAATCAATAACATGGAGATTGTAGTTCTCATAAGACTAGAAAAGAAATACAAAAGAGTAGCTAAGGGAGGAATCAACATCTATCCTAAATACTGGATTAACGAGAAATTCAGATTTGAAAAGATGGTCTACTTAGATTTATTCGAAAGACACTTAAACGATTTGTCCCATACTACGAGCATCCTTAAGGCCTACGCTAACAAAGGTCAGGTCTACTTGAAGGCCCAATTGTATGACCCCCTTTTGGACGAGGCTCCAAAACTTAATCCTAGGGGTATCTTCGACAATCTCGCCACCTATACTACTGCACAAAGAGGTAATGCAATGACTAAGATTCTTAAAACCAATTTAAAAAATGTTCCAATCGTTAAAGACAGAGTCAAAGAAATCAAAACAGAGAAATATAGATCCAACACTGAACTCGAAAATGAATTACTCAGAGACATTAAAAGTGGAAAAGTTCAAGACACAGGGGACCTTTACGAAGATATCGTTGAAGAACCAGTAAAGAAAGAAGAATATTTCGATGGCTGCTCTAATGTTTCTATTTCAGTTATTGATGGCTATGAAGATTACCGTGTTGATATTGAAAACATGAACATCGGAATCGACACCTTACTCGAGAAACTTAGAGAAATAGCTGAAAACAGACTAGATGAATTAATTCCTGAAGATCCAGAACAACTAAAAGTCTTTATCGAAGAATATGCTAACAAAATTAACACTATTTCACAAACCTATTTCAGAAATTTGAAAACTCTTTCAGAAATCAACAATGGACTCAAATTCCAAGCAAAGGACTTTTATGAAAAATACAAAGAACTTAAAAAAAATTTCACAATCGAAAGAAGAGATCTTAAAGCGAAAATGTTGGCCGTCGATTCACAAGTTGCTGCAAACATAGACGAAAATAAACAAATCAATATTAAATTAGAAGACATCAGAAACGAAGTCCACTACTTTAAGAGTAGAGTAGGTGCTGAAGATGACAGCGTATATAGAGAGGAAGACTATCAAGTCATGTTGAGCATCATTAATAATATCAAAAGACAAGGTGGTGATATTTATGAAGGATTAGACGATAGAGAAATCGATGAAATTAACGAAGTTTTGGCTAGATTCCAAAGAGATTTGGAACTCCAAGATAACGAGATTTCAAAGAAATTAGAAGTCATCATCAACGATCTATATCTGAACAGAAAGCAAATCAGAAATATCAATGTTGCTGAAACTGAAGAACCAGATACATACAAATTTGATGATAGAACTATTTCTGTCTTTATAGAGGGAGATATACTCAAGGTAAGAGAAAAAGGTTTCGCAGACTTTGAAGAGTGGATCGTTCATTACTTTGGAAGACTTAAAACTAAGAAACCAGTAGCAAAAGTAGCAACTAAAGGTTCGGTTACTTCCAAAAATGTAAAACCTAAAAAACAATCTACCGTAACGAGAACCAAAGCTAAAGGTTTAGGGAAACCTAAGTAAATTTAATATTTTAATATTTAATAAAAACTTTAAGGAATATTAGAATGATATTTAATTTTAAAAATTTTTCTGTTATTTTTATTTAAACTTAAAAGGAGAATATTTAAAATAGTTTTAAAATATGATTTCAATTACGAAAATTTAATAAAATTTTTTATTTAAATTCAAAATCTATTATTTTTATATAAGTATAAGTCTACAACTAATAATTTAATTTTTAATGGAATGCATTACTGAGATAAAGGAGGAAGAAAAAACAACTTTCGAAGAAGAACAAACACAAATCGAACCTAGTCGAATAGTCAATCGAGAATTGATTCGTTTAGAAAGATTTTTATGTGTAATTTGCAAAAATCTCTTGATAAATATGAAAAAGTGTAGTTTATGTTTTTCTCATTTCTGCTCTAATTGTATCAACCTCTATATAGAAAAGAGCATGAGCAATTACTGTCCTTCTTGCCACACTATAGATTACAAAACTGAAGATGGTGAGTCTTATCTGAATAAATTTATAAATGATTTGATTTTAAAATGCAAATATGCAATTAAAGGATGCAATGAGCTATGCTATTATCAAAATATTTTTGATCATGAAAAAATATGTAAATATAGAGAAAAAAACTGCGATAATTGTCAAAAACTTCTCAACTATGAAGAATATTATAAACATATTGTAGAATGTTTTAAAATTTCTGAAAGCGCAGAAAATTCGATCAAGCAACAAAGAATTCTTAGCTTAATTAAAGCATTTGATGATAAAATCAGCAAAATAAAAAATGACAATAAATTTGGAATAAATTTTCTCCGTATCGAAATGACAAAGGCCTTAACAAAATTGGATGAAAAGATTAGAACAATCGAGAAATTTACTACAGAGCAAGACTTTATTATTCGCACTGCTGGTTTGGAGAAATATAAATTTCTTACTCCCAATAACATCCTGGGGAAAAATTTCAAAGAATGCCAAGTGTACTTTTTCTGTAAAGGGGGGTATAATGGCTGCAATTGTACAGGAAACGTTTGGGGTAGTAATCCCTACACTAGTGATTCTGTTATTTGCCTGGCTGCTTTACATTCTGGTCACATAACCAAGGAAGGGGGTTTATTCATTGTTAAAAAAGGGGGACCTCTTGATGCTTATGTTGGGAGTGTTAAAAACGGAGTAAGTACTCAATCTTATGGCTCATTTGATCACATGATTATAATACCCTCAGAGTTGGATGTTAAAATATCTACTACAAATAATCAATGTTGACCTAAAATTGGAATATGTAAGGGTAAAGCCAACGGGTGCTGTGAAAAAGGGGACATATGGGGAGACAATCCATATGTTAAGGAAAGTAATCTATGTAAGGCAGCACTACACTCAGGATTTATTTCTGAACATGGTGGAATTTTTATGATAGAAGAATCAGGAACGCATGGAGGCTACATAGGATCTACTAAGAACTCTGTTATGTCTCTTCCTTGTTCATCCAATAGAGCTTCTATTTCTATTAAACCATTTTTACTTTATTGAATTAATGTAGATAAATACGATGTAAAATACTGAAGAAGTAAGATTTTCTAGAAAATTAAAATAATACCTTAATTAAAATTAGTATAAATCTTATAAATTTAATTATATTTTAAATTTCGAAAACCATATTTTAAATTCATTTTGAAAAAATAAAATTTTCCATTTTAGAAGGTATAATTTAATAAGAAAATAAATTCGTTTTTAAAAAATTAATCCTTAAATTTATGATTAATCTTAAAAATTAAAATAATCATCGTGTATTTCAAACTAAGGCATTATACATTCAAGGATTTAGGGTAAAATATATTTTCATCAAATCTTCCGTAAATTTATGATTATCCTTGATCTGTCTCAAGATATGTTTTTTATCCAATTCAACTTTCTGAAAATATAATAAAAATAATAAAGTTACCTTATCTTCTTCAAGGATATAAAATGAAATTTTATCTTTATGAGTGGTTGGAAAATTTTGTTTAAAGCAAATATATTTCGAGAAGTAATCTAATGAGATGTCATCATTAGTGTACAATTTCTAAAATTATTTGAATTAAGATTGTAAATATACCGTCTTGCTAAAATATTTTTTGAGATCCTCATTATCACAATCACAAATTAATTTAATCCCAACAGTAGTTAAGTTATTATTGGATTGATTTGCAGGATTTTCAGAATTAAAATTACCATCAATCTTCTTAGAACTATTTAATTCAATTTTTTTGTTGACATCATTATTTAAGGGTTTGGAATTTCTGTTTTTTTTACGCTGTAAATATTCATTCTGGTCTGATGGATTATTTCCAGAGATTAAATTATTATTAGAATTATTGAAATTGAGTAAGTTATGATTAGAGGAAGGAGGGTCCGAATCAATTTTTAGATATTTAGTTGATTCCTCCTCTTGATGAATCTTCCTAGCTGTATCTTTGAAGCACATCTCGGTAAGATGATTCTTAATGAAGTTCTCTTCAACATCATTAAACTTCTTGATATTTGGGATCAAGCATTTGACTAAAATATTTTAAATGTATTATTTTTTTTCGATAACATAACATACTTATTTCCTTGATTTTCGAATCCTCTCTCATTAATCTTCTTGTTTCAACCGAATTCCTGCATAGAGCACATTCCTTTTTTCTGAATTAAATAAATTAAATTATACACTCTTCTATTGTAATCTTCTATACATTTTTTGCAAAACTTGTGAAGGCAGGATTTGATATTAACAGGGTCCTCATAGATTTGTAGGCAAATGTTGCATCTTAAAATTTCTTTTATAATACGTTCAATTTTTTTATTATCGATGGAAACTTTTTCGGTATCATTAATTTCTCTTGGTTGGCAAGCTAATTCGTAGAATGAGAGACCTAATTTTCATTAAAGAATTAATTACCAAAAAAGTTGTTATTTAATAAAGCTCTCTGAGTGTAGTCGTTTACCTCTATTCCATCATCACTGTTCTTTGTGATTTTCAAACTAACATTAAAATTATCCATATTAATTATTTTCTGATGAAATATCTGTTAATTATAGACCTTAAATATTCCAAAAATTATTATCAATAGATAAAATTTAGAATATATTTCTTTCTTTAATATCTGCTAGATCAAAATTTAACATATAAGAAATTATAAATTTTGTTGCTGCTTTTATTACGACTGATGAAAAATTTATTTATCACAATTATTCCGAATAAAATAAATAAAAATTATTATAATAGAATATCAGCGATTTTTTAGCCTTATTTGATTGAAAAATTTAATAATTGTTTTAAATATAATTATAATAATAAAGCATAATAAAATTTTTTGAATAATCGTTAAAAATTTTTCTTTCGAATTAAAGTCATCATTTTTGTTAAATCTTGATTATTTGAAAAATCTACTTAATTTAATTTCCATATCATAAAACATGTTCATATTTTAAATTTGTGCAAATTATATATAAATATATATATATATTACTATATAAATTAATCCTATTGGTAATTTTAATTTTCTTTAATTTATGTGACATATTTTTAAAGCCATGGCGGCATGAAGATTAGTTCCTATATGGAATGATCGAGATTTTAGTGAAAATTTAGCATGATAAAATTACTCGTATTATTCCTTGAATTAATTAATTTTGATTTATATGTTTTCTATCTGAATTTATTCCTTCATGTCATAATTGAAAATAAAATTTACTTATTATAATGTATTATAAAACATATCTAAATATATATGCATACTATTTCTTTATTAAATAATTCTAAATAAATTTTTTTCAATTGAATTACGAAATCGGATTTATAAAATATATATTCTATTATAAAATGGATGATAGATCAGTCTCAAAAAATCCAAAAAAAATAACAAGCAAAAACCTATTCAAAGCTAAAATAGACAAAGTATGGGATGTTCTCATGGATCACGAGTTTTTATTAAAAAATTTATTCGAAGACTTGGTTATCTCTTATGAATTTTTGAAGGAAAATAGATGTGATAAACTAGGAGTCGAATTAAGAATTATATGTAAAGATTATACTTTACAGTTCAAATGTACAGAAATAATTAACGAGGAACATTTCAAAAAAGTAAATTATTATGTCTCTCCTGAAAATAAGGTGATTGATTTTAGTCATAATTTTACTTACACTTTAATAAGTAACACAATAGATTCATCGACTATTTTTATATGGGAATATGATTTTGATAAACCCGAAGTACTTCAAATTACAACAGAAACATTAGAGCATTACAAGCAGTCCAGATTAGTTTGTATAAAAAGGTGGTCTGAGCATATTAGTAAAATGCCTGACGAAATATTACAATTTGAATCTATTGAAATTGATTCAACGAGAAAGGAGATTTGGGATGTAATTACGAATTGGTGTGTTTTGAGGACTGTCTCCCCTGATGTCGCGGATGAAATTGAATATAAAGGTAACCAACTTCTAGTTGGTTCCGAAATTAAGTTGATTTTTAATTTAAAAAAGAATTTTGTATGTCATATTAGAGTAAAAAAGATTAATTGCGATACATATAGCCAGGATTGGGAATACATCTTAGAATGCTATGATAGTTGCCCAAAAGTCCCCTATCAAGAGATCAAATTTTCAATTGTATTTATTAAATTAAACAAATGTTTTTTAATATTTCAACATGTTTTTAAAGAGAAGATTGATTTTAAGGCAATTAATAGTATTTCTGCTGAGAAAAAAATAATATTAAAAAATATCAAAAATTATTTAGAAAAATGAATGGTACATATATATATTTGCATAAAATATCTTTTATTCTTTAATATGTAATTTTATTTAAACTCTAGAAAATATTCTTTATGTATATTCTTTAAAATTTTAATTAAATAATTTTTTATAGTATTTAAAATAATAATAGAAAATTGTGTACAAAATTTATGCATCATTTTTTATATAGTCAATTATATATAACAGTTTAAAAAATAATATACTAAATATAAAATCTAATTGTTTAGTATAATTTATAATTTTATATCAAGTGATTCAATAGTAAAATTTGAATTTGTATAAATACATAAATCAGCTGCAATCTTCATAGCCCTGAGAGCAACTTCTTCAGTTGTGAGTGATTCTATGTCGTATAAGGCCTTAGCAGCAGATTGAGCGTATATACCACCAGAACCTATTCCTATTACACCATCTTTTATTTCAATTACGTTGCCGTCACCATCCAAGTTGAGCATATTTTGAGAATCACAGACAATTAAACTTGCATGTAATCTTCTAAATGATCTGTTGGTCCTCCATGTTTTTGCTAAATTAAGGCAAGCCCTTAACATGTCTTGTGGATATGAATCTATTTCAGATTCTAAATTTTCTAACAAGGTCTGTGCATCAGCGACTGAACCTGCATATCCTGCGATAACATTTTCATTTAATCTTCTTAATTTCTTTGTATCGTTCTTAAATCTAGTGTTTCCTAATGACATCTGACCATCAGCTACCATTATTACTTTATTTAATCTTCTAACTGCAAGGACAGTTGTTCCATGCAATTGACTTTCTCCTGAACACTTTTTACAATAATTTTTGAAAAGACCTAAATTATTTTTTAACATATACATTTTTAAAATAAAATTTAATCAATTTTAATATAAACTACACAGTTATTTGTCTATTTAATAAAGAAATTTAACTTAATTTAGGAATTTGTACTTAGAGATGATTTATAAAATTGTAATTGTTTATTTATTTATTTTTTGTTGGCATCGTTTATTCTTAGAGATCTCCCATTGAAAAATTTCCCGTTTAAGGCTACTATTTTATCCAATTTTTCATTATCATAAACTGAAGCAAATCCAAAGCCTTTGAAATGTTTTGTATCTTTATCCATGACGAATCTGATTTCTAAATCATCTGTATTTACTCCATAATTACCGATCCATTGTTTTAAATTATCTTCACTCGAAGAATTAGGGATATTACCTATAAAAATATCCATTCTTTTGGATCTATTTGAATGATCTGTTCTATTTGATCCACCCCTATTGTAAGAGGAGCTCTGATGTGAATTGTTATGGTGGCCTCCATTTGAATAAGAATTTCCACCATATTTTCCAGCTTCTTCAGCAACTTCAGGTAGTGTTTCAGGTTTACTTAAAGTATAGTTAATACCATATAATTTATCATTGTAAATGATTTCTTCGAAGAGAGTATGATCATCTTCAGGGATATCGAACACACAACCATCCATCGAGGCAAAAGGTTTCATTCCTCTTATTTTTTGCTTAATATTCTCAGGTACCATTCTCTTAAAGAATCCCCAGATGTATCCTGCATGGTTGAATTTAGAATTAAATTTAATTTCATAAGTTATGAATCCTTCGGCTCCACATAGAAGAGAACGAGATTTCATTTTTTCAGTGTGACCACTAATATGAGCTAAGAGTCTGGCAACACCATTTTCTGCACCATACTCCTCTATTAATTTTTGGGCAGATTTTTGGAAAATTTTAATCATACTGTCATCAATTTTTGAAATAGATGTAGTAATATCACGAATACTTGACTCAACTATTTCATTTTTTTGAGGTGCTCCTATTCTTTTAAACTTCATTTTTGCTTTTTGCTCTATTCTTTGGATAAGATTTTCAGTGTAAGAAGTGAAAAGTGTGATACAAGTTCCTGATCTTCCTGCTCTAGCAGTTCTTCCGGCTCTGTGGATATAAGAATCAACTTCCTTGGGAGGTTCTGATTGAATGACTAAGTCGACCATAGGAATGTCTAATCCTCTAGAAGCTACATCTGTTGCGACTAGGCATTTGAATTTGCCTTTAGTAAATCCTTCTATAGTAGCTTCTCTCTGTTTTTGGTTTATATCTCCATGAATAATTTGTACTTCTTGCTTGATTTTATCTGAAATCATCAAATCATTGCATTCTCTTTTAGTATTAACGAATACTATAGTAGCCTTATTTTTACCACCATAACACAAAATTAAGTCAGCGATTGTTGTAATCTTATCGCTTTTCAAAGACTTTACAGCCAGATGTTGAACAGTTTTTGGTGTTTTACCTTCTAGATTTTTTACAAGGTCGATAAAAACTTGATCTTTGTTATCTCTAGTAATTTTTCTAACTACCTCATGAACCCACTTGTCAATAGTTGCAGAGAAGAAGCATACTTGAACTTCAGAGCGTTCTTTGTAAATTTTATCGAATATTTCTTGTATTTGTTCTTCGAATCCCATGGAAAGCATTTTATCAGCTTCGTCAAGGACAACTGTTTTTAAATTTTTCAAACTCAGTTCTCCTCTTTCGATCATATCTATGATTCTACCGGGTGTTCCTACAATTACATCTACTCCTGATCTCAGCTTTGTGATTTGATCTTCTATAGAAACTCCTCCATAAACTAATGCAACTTTATATTTGAATTCCTCGCTTATCAAATCAGAGAAAACACGACCGACTTGAATGGAGAGTTCTCTTGTTGGTGCCATTACCAAGCAAATTGGTTTTGTTTGTTTAAAACTTACCTTATCGTGGTTTTTTTGAATGATAGGTAGTACGAAGGATAAAGTTTTACCACTACCTGTCAAAGAAGCACAAATTGTGTTTTTACCTTCATAAATAGGCCCATACACTTTTTTTTGGACTTCGAATAGTGAGACGATAGATTTTTCTTTTAATTTGTTTACAAAACACTCGGAAATCCCAAGAGTCTTAAAATCGTCGTCATCTTCTGCTATTTTGCTTTTTTTAACATTTATTTTTTTATCTGTTAAAGTTTCTTCACTATCTGATGAATAGTGTTTATCGTCTCTTTCGCGTTTTTTAGGCATAATAAAATAAAGAATTGTTTATTTAAATATTCAATAAAATAATTATTTTAATAAATATAATTATTTTAAACAGATGATTTTCTTTATATAAAACTAATTTTTAAAAATTTAAGTTCTTGTATTTGAAATGAATAACATGTAGAAACATTAACTTGTCTTTTCGCATTTAAATTATTTTCTTTATCTATCCGAATAAATATTTTATTTAATTAGAAATTTATAAAATTTAAATGAACGATTTAATTAATTCAACATTCCAAAAAAATAAAAAATTATTCATTAGTTTAGGAGTTTTCCTGGGATCTTTTGGATTTGGTTATATATTCTGGAAGGCACTTAAATATTTTAGAATGAAACAAATTTCGCACGAGCAGGCAGAAAAGTTTAAAAACGAAAATAAAGACCTATTTAAAGAAGGTTCAGATCCTAAAAATAAATTAGACGAAGGTGTTGACAAAGAAGCTTCAACTGAATTAAAGAAAGATGAAATAGAAAATCAAAAAGTTGAGGAAATAAAACCCCAGCAAGCAGAAGATAAAAAGGAAGAATTTTATGATCTAAAATTAATGAATGATTTGCTTAAGAAAATAACCAATATTGTGGTAATTTCAATTATGAAAGAACTAAAATTTTTGGAATTAAAAAACGAAAAATTAATTGATAAAATCCAATTTAAAAGCGAAGGTAAAAATTTGAATTAAAATCGGTTCAGTTATTTATGCAATAGAATTTTCTATCTCAAACATTTTGATCAAAGAACAAATCAATTACGATCTTTATCTAAAATCACACTCCTTCTATTTTAATTCCAATGAGTAAGGATTAGAATTTCATTAAATAAATTTAGAGAGTACAAAGAGAAATGGATATTCTTAAACCAACTTAAAATGTCTATTTTAACAAGCGATACTGTAAACGTTGAATTTCCAGAAGAAATAAAAAATAATTTTTTAAAGATCGTTTCAAATATTTATTTCATAAATCTATACAAAACGTGGAAGGATTTTAAAGCAGAATTTTTACACTTAGATCAAAATGGCATTCCAAAAAAAATCGTTGATACTTTGTACCAAAAACATTTAAAAGAAACAAGAAGAGAAGTTTATGAGTTCTTTAAGGTACCTAAAACTAAACTTTTCGATTCCAAAAATTATGTAAGACTATATCCCTTTTCGCTTCCTCTTAAAGACTTTATTAAGTCCAAATATTTCAAAATATCTGATGAAATAGACATTCTCTGTGAAAATATGAATAAAAAAATCATTCCTGAGATATTCTTAACTGAGACAAAGGAAAATGAACTTAACATAATTAAAGATGTAAGGAATAAAATAATAAAATTTTTTAATAGGATATTGTCGATTTGTCTTCTTTAATTGATTGGAATGTAGACTATTCATCATTAACAACTTCATAGAAAATATATGGGAGTATTTAATGATAGTATTCAAATAAAATTAAGATAAATTAATTTTAAATCGATTTAATTTGAAATAATTGTCCTTTATAAATATTAAATAGATAATCTTTCTTTTTATATTGTTAAATATCTACTTACTATTGTGTTTTTATAATATTTATTAAATTTCCAAAAAAATGAACTCCGATGTACTCTGCTGCTTTTATTCAGAATTCAACACAATCGAAGGTGCGGAAATTATATATCAACTTCCAAAAGAGTAATAATTAAGATGATAATTTTATTAAATTTAAACATTGAACTAGATATATAAAACAAGAAGAATTTCTAAAAATTTCTGAATTTATTATTCCTCGAACTGAATTATGTGATAATATAGTCTCACTTAAATTAGGGAATGCATATTTGATGGGTTTTCCAATTCATCTCAAGAATCCAAATTATGAAAGGGCGAAATTTCAATTTAATTTTTGCTTAATGATTTCAGATCAAGAATACGACAAGAATTCTACAATTTACGAAATATTACTTAAAAAAATAGCGAAGACATTCGAATCCTTGGAAATCGACGCAGAATATGAATTTATGAAAAAAAATAGAAGTTTAATATTTCAATTCATAGACAAGCTGCACTATTCACTTGTTGAAAAGCATCAAACGATTTCAATTTTCATAGATGAAAAATTCCTAATTTTTCCTAACGACAAGAAGCCTATTGATAATTTTTCTTTTTTCTTTAAATTTATCGATTTCTCAAAAGCCAAAAATGAGATCCTCCCGCACCAAGTACCGGTCTGGATCAGGTATATTGAAGATAATGATTTGAAATACTTTGAAAATGGAGTAAAAAGAGTAATTCAAGAAATTGATGGGGTATCCTACGTAAAGAAAATCGCGTCCAGAATGAAATATGATATTAACTTCATCATTTTTGTTATTTACAATTTGACTATTTCAGACTGCATTTCAATGGTTGATATCTTTCAATTTACAAACATTTATAAAGCAACATCACTGCTAAAGACATATTATTCAAAGACTTTCTGTCATGAATTCATGAATTTTTGTAAAATAAATGTGAACCTTTTCAACAATCGTATAAGATACAAGCCTTTATTAGAAACATACATGAATCAAGAAGAAATGAATTTATTAGATTCAGAATTATTTATTTCAAATGAATTAAATGATCAATTTTTATTCTCCTTGTATTGTGAATTAACTAATTCTGCTAATGTAACTGAGTTCCTCTCGAAAGTAAGAACAGATGGAGTCATCATATATCTTTTTATTGCATTTGGAATTATTAAAAAGATAATAAGAAGGGTTCATATTTACGCATATATCAAGAAAGAAAATAAGGATAATAAAGATGAAGGGTCATCAGAGTATTATTTTTATTAATTAATAATTAATTTATAGCCTTATGAATCTATTTTTGGGAATGATTGATGGCAAACATTGCTTAGATGAAGTTTGTTGTGAAACAAATAAAAGCTTGAAAGAGGTTTTGGGAATAATTAATACAATCAAAGGTTCGTCGATTATTTATAAATAAGCATAAAGTAATGACCGAATTAAACTTAGCAATCAAACAAATGTACATTATTATATTATTTAAAATCATAATATCCATATGATGAAAAATTTTAAGATATTAAAAATAATTAAGTTGAATAAAGAGGGTGTATTCTAAATAAACTTCTTTAATTCCTCTAAAAATTCAGTATTATTTTCACTCTTAGATTCTCTTATACCATTCAAAATTTTTTCAGCATCTGTTCTCCCAATTTTAGTACTGTATAAGTTCGACAATTTTTGTAAATATTCATCACCGTAGTACATTTTTATGAAAGGCCTGAAATTTTCTAAGAGGTTTCTTTTCTCTCTGGAGAGTACTAATGATTTAATTAAATCAAATTCAACACACATTTTCAAATAATTATTTATATCCATGTAATAATAGTAGAAATTTTCAGTACCTTTGAAAAGTTTGTCTTTTCTTGTATCGACTTCTTTTTTCCAGAAATTAAAAGGAAGAAAAGATGCAATATATTCAAAAAAGAAGATACTGAAATAATTTTTACGAATTTGTTTATTAGTTTCATCAAGAGGTAAGGACCCCTCTTTTTGTTTTTTATCAGTGTTATTTATGATACCATCAGAAATTTCATTTTTTTCGTATTTATGTTTATTTGAATCGTTCAAACCCATCTCGAATTTATTTTGAATTTTCATTTTCTTATCATCCTCTCTATCCATAATTTCTATTAAGAACTCTTTATTCTTAGCATGAAAGTCCTTATCAAATTGGTTTAAATTTGAAGAATTATTATCGCCAATTTTTGCACTATTCTCATCATGATTATTTATAATATTCGATCTCCCTCTAATTTTGTCAACATTTGGTTCATTCGAGTTCTCGAATTCGTGGTAATTAGACATTAATTCACTTAAAATCATTTTCCTGAAATCCTTATTATGGAAAAAGAATTTTTCAGCTAAAAAACGCCTTGATCCAAAGCTATTATACGCCCAACATCCTATATAAACTAGCAGGATAATATTCCATAAATAACCTACAGTGTTTCCTAAATAATCTTCGAAAATTAGATAACTTCTCTTATAAGTGAACGTTTTACCATTAAGAATGAAGGAAATCTTCATCATTTCATCAGAAGTCATAGAATTAAGAATGTAATCAGATCTTGAATCAAATATCAATTTCTCTTCGAATTTGAATATCTCATCATTTGTGTTAGAGTAATAATCTATAAAAGAAAGCGAAGAAAGATAGATGTCAGAAACATATGTTGAAATTGGATTCAGTAAATAGGACAATGTTTGCATTTTAATTTTCAGAGGTTCTTCTATGGAATATAAATCAGCAGAGTATTCTGGAAAGTAAATATGCATTCTTGGATTATTATTAACTATGTATGAATCAAATTCCCAGTCTGATATAGAATCAGGCTTTTTAACCAATTTCATCACAAAATTATTTTTTTCTATTCCTTCTAATTTAGAAGACAGAAGAAAATTTTGTGAATTTAATTCATCGAAATTTAAACATTTACACCCTGAAATTTGAAAATTATTCAAAGTTTCCCAATAATGCTTCCTCTGCTTAGAAATTTGTTTTTCTTTATAATTATAATCTTGGCAGTTCATCAATGGTATTTCTTTAATTTCTGTCTTTAATGATTTCGTATCTTTACTAATTTTAGATGTTGAGTAGAACATTTTCATTTCCAGATTTTTTTGAAGAAATTCCTCGATTTCATAATTTTCGTTTCTCATGCAGAACATTAGAGAGAAGTATTTATGATCGTTTGTATTCAACTTTGGTTCATCGAAGATTTTCATTTCGTATTCCTTGTTTTTATAATCCCCATTTACAAATCCTTTGAATGTTCCTGCTATGTAGAAGAATGTGTAAATTATAAAAATAAGACAAAAGAATCCTCCTACTGGTGAGTTGTATGTTTTCTCTGTATTAACTCTAAATGTGTGGGTTTCTCCGAAAAAATCGAAACATTTCAAAAATTTTAAA